>JAAHTH010003355.1_pt1 | contig 11042 bp, 15 predicted proteins | sample 6116091 | NCBI WGS metagenome assembly JAAHTH01 (sample SAMN13939990, study PRJNA603662) | sponge metagenome | isolation source: marine sponge | host: Mycale hentscheli | place: New Zealand | collected 2006
CATATCTCTCCATACATGTTCTTACACAATGGTGTTGAAATTGTCCTTCTTGGAAGTATTCTAAATCGGTTTTTAAAACTTTAACTTCATATTTTTTATTTTTATTAGGGCCGTACAAAGGTTCTTGCATTTTTTCCATAAAGGTAGGGTCATAAAGATATGTGGTTTCTTTATTTCTTTCACATAAATGCAATAAATCTGACCATTCTTTATGTTCTTCATCAAATTGTTTACGGGTCTTACTTTTAATTTTTACATTTACACCATATCCTTTTAATTTGTGTTGGGTGTGTATGTGGTCATCTACATAACTCAAAAAATGAGAATCTGTTATGTCGGATAAAATTTTAACTAAGTTAAGTTTTTCATAATTTAATAATTTAGTATAATCTGGTTTAAGTTCCATGTCAACCTCATATTTTGAGTCTTCGTAATTTTTAGTTATTCTTAAAAAGGTTTTAGGTACCATTTTTGCATACCGACTACCTAGTATATTTTCTAACATTTTTAAATCATTTAAATTATAAGGTAAGGGTTCATTTATTAATTTTATATAATGTTTACCGTGTAGGTCTTTATTAGATAGTATCGTTCTCCCTAAATTCATTTTGTGTTTCTTCAATTTTCGAATACCGGGATAATGACATAATAAATAATGGTAATAGTGGTCGGGTGTTTTTATTCCCCATACGTTTACAAACCATCTTAACATTCCCCTACCCAGTCCAGCACCTAATCCTTCATTACTTAAATTAAAATTAACACCTAAGTGGAAATATAATTGGATTTCTACTTTATTAAAAAATTGTTTTAAGGCTTTTAGGTCTTGTGGGTTTTTTACTTCTCTATTACTTAGTCCGTCAAACCAGACTTGCTTTAATAATATATCCTCACATTTAATCGTGTTAATTACCCTTAATATTTTATTGAAATCATTTTTAGTGGTAGTGGTTCTCCTCTTTCTATGTTGAAAGACACTTTTGGTTATAAAAAAATTTTTAGTTTTAGTATTGAAGGTGATGTGTAAGTCGTCACTATATTTTGCGAAGTATCTGTGCCCTACATTTTTACTTTTTGCAAATTTAAAAATAGATAACTTAAGTTTGGTTGAGTTTTGTTCTAGAACTACTGTAACTCTATTGACAGACGCAGAATTTAAAAGATTTACTGATTTATCTAACCACTTTTTTTCTTCTAGTGGATGTTGTGGTTGTTTCTTCTTCTTAGTAAAACTACCAATCTCCACTATTTTCTCTTTACGTATTATTTCTTTTTCTACTGGTATTCTGCTAGTAAAGTCCCACGCTGTGTCTTTTGTGGTTTTAAATTTAACAAAAGGGGTGCTGACCATGTCCCCCTTGGTGGAAATACCCTCAATAGTATTATGTCCCTTAAACTCTATTAGGTCAAAATATTCCCTTTTAAACTTCAAAATGGTCTCCCATTTTTCTATATTCTTTGTTTTTTTTGTCATCTAATTACAAATTTAATTAAAAATTCTTATAAAAACAACTAATTATTTATCGTATTTTGTTTAAAAATTAACTTTTTAGTGATATAAGAAAAGGTGTTTTAAAGGACAAATGTACGTAATTTTATTGTAAAATATGGTTTTGGTGTAATATATTCTGTGAAAAATAACTATAAAAAATGAAATTTTCGCGGTATATATGTTTTGATGATTATTTTCATTGTCCGCATAACACGTGTAAGATGCATAAACTGAGTAAAATAAAAAAAATATGGATTCAGTATTCAAATATGTGAAAGGATTTTTAGGGGGACTAACAGATTTATTTCTAGGTTTTATCCCATTAACAATCTTATGGTTTGTATTGACTGGAGGAGCAGTTTTTGGAATGGACGTTATCGCTAACCTTACAGCACTAATCGAAGGATTAGGTAATGGAGGGTTTGTTGGTTTGGTCGTTTTAGTTATTGTAGCTTCTTTCTTTACAAAAAAGTAGTAATTAGTATATTACTCGGAGGGTTTTACTTTACCCCCTCATTAAAATAAGGTGAAGTCTAAAAGCTAAAGAACTATTAAAAATGAAAAAATTAATTTTAACATGTGCTTTAAGTGTAGTTAGTTTAATCGGATTCTCACAAAACGCATCAGGAGACTGGTACGTTGGAACAGGTGATGTTGCAAATGTTGCTTGGACCGAATGGTCAGTGAGTCCAACTATTGGATACGGTGTAATGGATAACCTAATGGTAGGTGCTTCAGTAAGCCAAGCTGATTCAACAGCTGATATGGATATCGACTTTCATGCGAGATACTTCATGAAGGGATATTTTGCTTATGTAGCGACTGACGGTTTATCTGCGGATGGAATGGCAATCGGTGCTGGTAAGACGTTTACTTTCAGAAACAATATCTTTGTAGACCCGAAAGTTGTTTACCATACAGGTGACAAAACTACTAACTTAACACTAGGATTTGGTTTTAAATTCTAAGTTACAGAATCGGAAGGTGGTTTGAATCGGTTGCAAATTAATCAAAGTTTTTTCCTGCAACCAAAAGATAGAGATTAATTACAGGTTTTTAAATCACTCAAGAGTTACAAAAAGAAAAACCCTGACGACGGTCAGGGTTTTTTAATGCGATAGTGACTATTATACGTAAGCTTCTGCTAACTCCCAGAGATTCTTATTTATCTTTACTTGTTCGTCAATATTAGTTAAAGCTCTAACTGTTTGTTGTCGACCTGAAGTTAAATTATAAGTCATTCCTCCTCTTAGTAATTTTTCTTGTACCACATTAAATACTTTCCACAAACTATCACCTTTATCCGCGTCTCTCGTAGCGTACAACATATCATTTACGGTAATATTGTCGTGACCTTGTGCCCATCTTAAGTTGATTGCGTTCTTGGCAAATTCATTTTTTTGGTTGTAAGATAGGTTAGTTTTTTCAAATGTTAACATCTTTCCTGCTATTTTAGGTACTGAGTCTATAACATTATCTGTTAATTTTTTAACTTGACTCATGTCATACCACTGGTGTTTAATCCTAGTTTGTTCGAAAGTTTGGTCTGCGATAACCAACCCATTAGCACTGACTTATCTAAATAAACCAGCGTGTAAACTAAAAGCGTTTCTCCCATCTTGTGAATTGGTGAGGACAATCTCTGGTACCGAATCCCCGATTTTAGCGATATGTGGATTTCTTAATCTTAACATATGTTTAGTGTAAATACCATTGGCTTGTTTAGATTTTCTCTGACTTACTTGGTGTACTCCCCAACCTTCATTACTCATGTCTTCTAGAATTTGAGTAGTAGGTATAAAAGTGTACTTTTTAGAAACACTATCACTAGGTGATGTGGTGAATACAGAAGGTGCTACTTCTCTAATTTCCTCTGTTGTTAAAGGTTCTGTCGATTGTTTAAATAGGTTTGAATACATATTTTATTTTTTAAAGATTAATATTTTTTCGATTTCTTATAACAAAGATAATAATATATTTTTGAATTACAAACATAAAATCAAATAAAATTATAATTTACTGTTAATTTTCTTTTGTTATATTTTAAAAAAAACAGAATATGAAAGAACAATATAAAGAAGTGGTAGGATTTACCGCTGGAAATTTTGACTTACTTCACCCTGGTTATATTATAACATTCGAAGAGGCTAAAAGACATTGTGATAAGTTTTTAGTGTTTCTCCATAAAGACCCTTCTTTACATAGGAAAAGTAAATATAAACCAGTCATACCTTTGTATGATAGATATAAAGCTCTAATGGCTATAGAATATGTGGATGAAGTATATACTTACCAAACCGAAGAAGAACTATACGAACTTATTAAATTCTTTAAACCCGATATAAGAATATTAGGGGAAGACTATATAAGTAAGAAATCTTTTACTGGTGATGACTTACCACCTAAAGTAATATACACTAGTAGGTCACATGGATGGTCTACTACTAAACTAAAGGACTTGATAACTACTCAAACTATAAAACAGAATCCTGATGTTTGTAAGGATATTAAAATATGAAAACAATAATATGTGACATAGACGGAACAATCTTCAAGTACCAAGGTGGCACACCAGAAGTAACCAATAATAGAGTGGAACCATTACCAGGGGTCATAAAACAAATGAATCAATGGGAAATGGAGGGTTCTAGAATAATCAATATAACTGGTAGAAGAGAATCCTTAAGAGAAAAGACAGAAAATGATTTACAAAGATTTGGAATACCGTACGACATTTTACTAATGGGGTATGCTGATTCAGGGAGAGTATTAATTAATGATGAAGGAAGTAAAACGAAAGCTCATGCGGTTTCACTAGAAAGAGACAAAGGATTTAAAGAATATAATTGGAGAGAAGTGGGTTTAACAAAAATGAAATTAAAATAATGGGTTTTCATAGGAGACATATATCATCTGAAATGTTACTGAACGCTTATAAGCATGGAGGTATTGATAACGTTATGGAATGGTATAAGGGATGTGATGCTATTGTATCTGAAATGGGTATCGCTAGTGAAATTACAGACTTGATGTATGAAGAACAATTGGACCCCAAAGAAACTAGAAAAAAAATAATTAAAATATTAAAAAATAAAATTAAAAATGGACAATAAAGAATTATTAGAAAAATACGAACCTATTTTGGTGGTCCAACTCCTAAGAGTGCCTCCAATGAATGAACTACAAGCTTTTGCTCAAAAACTACAAAATGACTTTGGGTATAAGGTGTTGGTTTTACCTGGGGATATAGAAACTAAAGTAGAATTATTAACAGTACTAAAGAGTGAAGTAAAAGAAGTTGCAAAACTACAAACAAAAGTTCTTGAAATGGTAGAAACTATGGAAAAAGAATATAGAGATATTTTAAACCCTGTTGGAGAGTCAAGTGAGGATGGAAAATAATACCCCTATGATTAGTCCTGGTACACAGTGGGATAAGGACGGAGAGGGTAATCCTAGACTAAGTCCTGGGTCTCAATGGGATAAATACCCCACACAAGAAGATATAATAAAATTTAATAGGGAAGAGAATAAGAAAAAAGAGATGGTTGACCACCCAACACATTATGGTGGGAAAGATAATACATACGAGGCCATTAAAGTAATTGACGCCTGGGGGTTGAATTTTAATTTAGGGAACACCATTAAATATATTTCCCGTGCGGATAAAAAACTAAATAAAAAAGAAGATTTAAAAAAAGCTGCTTGGTACTTAGATAGGGAGATAAATAAAATAAAAAATGAAAGTAGATAGAGTTAAAGTTCTTTCGGTAGATGAATGTAGGGTTATCTGTGAATGGTTTGAATCTGAAAAACATAAGTTTAAGATTTCCACCGAAAATGGGGAGGAATATATTTCGGCTGCAGAATCTAACCTTAATAAAGATTTTCCTTACATACATGAACTATTAAATAAAAGAATTTCAAAAAATATACTATCTCAATTCTCTCCGTTATTAGGTTTCATGGAAGTTAAAAAAAGTTTTGCGTGTAGGTACACTATTAGTCCTAGTCCTTCAATGCCTGTTCATTATGATGGGGATGATTATACAGTTTTAATCTACCTGAACGAAGACTTTGAGGGTGGAGGTACTTCTTTTCCTCTTTTAAACAAGACTTTAAGGGTTAGTGAAATAGGGGTAGGAAATGGTTATATCTTTAGTGGATTAAACCCTAAATCTTGGCACGGTGCCTTACCTATCACATCAGGAAAAAGGTATACAATAAGTGTTAGAGTCGTTAGAATTAGTATTTTATTTAGAATCTTTAATATGTTTAGAATTTTTATATTAATGCCATTCACTTTTCTTTTAAACAAATTCCACAATTTACGTACTAAATAATATTTATAGGTATGAAATTACTTCATACATTATCACTTTTATTAGAAGAAACTAAACCTTCTTTTTTAGATTTTCAAAAAGGTTCGGGTAATTATGCGGGTCAAGAATTGTTTGATTATGTAAGGAAGTGGGAAGGTGATGTTTATGGTAACCATATTCCTTATGTATACGACGATAAAAGAAAATGGGAAGGAGGTAAACCTGTCCAATATACAGGAGGTACTAAATACGGTACTCTAACTATTGGTTTTGGGACTACCGTCCTCTCTATTATTAAAGAATACTTAAATACTGATAAAGAAATGACTTTATCTACCGCTCAGTCTTTAACGATACCAGATATTAATGAAGCAGCAAGGTGTATAAAGAGTTGGCAATCTAGAGCTAAAAAAGGAGATAAGAATAAGAGATTATTAACTATAGGTATGTATCGTGCAATGATTGATATAGTTTATAATATAGGTTGTAACGCTTTTATTCATTCACCCACATTAATAGTAGACATAGAAAAGGGTAATTATAAAAAGGCCTCAGCGACTATTAAAACAGGAAACTGGGGACATAAAGAAAGAAGAGAGGCAACATCAAATTTATTTTGTTCTTCTGGGGGTTGCATATGATATTTATAAATAATGAAACTATCTAATATATTACATAATGTTGTTTTAACCGAAAGTGGGATTAGAAATATTAATGCTTTAGCAGATAGATATCCAAAAGCTGAAATATATTTCCATCAAGACCTCGATGGTGTTACTACTGCTTTAGCAATGAAAAATTACCTAGAATCTTACGGAATAAATGTAATTGATAGTCATGTCATCCAATATGGTGATAAAGAATTTTCAGTACAAAAACCTAAAGCTCAAGGAGATGTTATGCCAGTTCTAGTAGATTTTGCTCACGGTAAACCTATTTTTACCATACATACAGACCATCACGATAGTCAGGTTGGTGTGGAGGACGAGACATCCACACAATTTAGGGGGGCTCGTTCTAATGTAGAGACTGTTTCTCAAGTTGTAAGTCCTGGTGACATCTTTCCGAATGAAGATGTACAACTTATTTCTACTGTCGATAGTGCGGATTATGCAAGACATGGGATAACACCTGAAGAAGTTATGAATTATATCTATAAAATGGATAGTGAAGGAAGAGTACCTAAGAATAAGGAGATGTTGGGGTTACTGACTAATAAACTATTATTAGCTTACAAAAATAAACCTGGATTTTTAGAATACCTAGTAATGAATTCTTCCCCTTCATTAACTAATATTTATCGAAATATATTAAAATTTGCTAAAGAAAGTGGATTTGCTACACCTGAAGAGATGGCTGTACATCAAACGGACTATATAAAAAAACAATCTGAATCACCTAATGTAAGGTATGAAGATGGTATTATAGTACAATATGGTGGGGGGAGAATGTTTAAAGCAGGTTCTTATGATAGATATACACCTTTTAAATTACATCCAGAAGCACATTTTTTAGTAATTGCATGGCCAATGGGTTTAGTACAAGCTTCCTGTAATCCTTTTAAAGGTGATAGAGCACTAAAGGGTGTGAATCTAGGTGAAATAGCTCAAGAAGTATTAGGGGAATATGAAGAGGTAATGACTAGTTATATTGTTCCTCTCTCGGTTATAAAAAGAGTTAATGAAGGAAAAGTTAAAGAAAATAGTATAGGTTTTCGTATGACCGATTTACTTGCATTTTATGGTGATAACGTTGAGTCTCTTCCTTCTGTTGAAAGTAAGTACTATAATATGGTGGAAGGTATAATGAATACCCCGTGGCCTAAGTTATCTGAAAAACAAAAAGCTGTTCTAGATAGAATAGGTGTCCCGTTTTGGGATATTGTTCAAGAAAATTCTGGAGGGCATAAATGTATCACTAATATTGCGGGCCTTAATTTATACAAACGAGGGAAACGTGACCCACAAGGTTCATATAAGTACGACCCTAGTAAACCACCTACACCTTTTGTACAACTTACCAAAGACATTCAAGAAGATTTTGTGAGAATTCTTAAAAATAAGATGATATAATAAAGTTAATCGTCTTTACAATCTTTTTTTTCTTTTTTAAACCAAAAATCTATTATATTCTGAAAAGAACTCAAGAAACCCCCTACTAGTATAAAAAGAAGGTCACGGGTAGTGCCCGTGACCTCTTCAAAAAATATAAGGTAAACCAACCAAGTGAAAATTAATAACACACCAATGGTGATAAACATTCTTGCGGTAACCATTTTTATTTTTTATTGTTTTTACAACACGTAGCGTCACCTTTACAAGCGGCACATTTACATCTCCATTCTCTCCATACTATCCAACCTAATAGTAAAGCTTGAGCGACCAAGTGGTCACCGTTAATAACTTCACACGTATAAGCGAATAATAATAGATGTCCTGCATACTTTTTAATTAAATCCATTTTGTTTTTTTTTTTAATTAATTTATCCTCTGGTATATTTTCTTACCTCATTGATAAGAACCCAGATTGCTATAGAGCAAATAAATACCATCCAGTCTGCTGATTTTAATTCCCAACCAGCGAATAGTAGTAATGCGTGATGCCCATAATCTTTTAAATAGTCTAGTACTTTTGTACCTAATTTTTTCCAATCCATCTTTTTAAAATTTATATTGTAGTTTTATTATCACATTTCTCCCAGGAGCTGAAAGTCCTGAAGCAAACGTTCTATAGTGTTGGTCTAATAAATTTTCCAACCCTATGTTTATAGTACAACTGTTATTAAATTTGTACATTGTACTTATGTTAAAGGTAGACCACGATGGCCACCCATTTTCTGTAGCTAAATCAGTATTATCTGTGGTCTCATTTGCGTCTTCTAAGGATTTAGCTGCGGTAATATCCCACCATAATTTTGTTTCTAATTTACCAAACTTTAACTTGGTTAAAAATCTACCGTAAATTGGAGGGATGTGTCCTAGTGGTTCATCGTTTGAGATGTCGTAACCTTTCTGGTAATTAACTGCACCTTCAAAATACAAACCTAGATTTTCAATTCCTCTTATTGCGTCCCATTTTCCCGTTAGAGATACACCTCTAATATAGGCTTTATCTGTATTCATTAATGTCTGTACATTAACTTCTTCGTATTCGTGAATTTGAGTGTACCCTAAATCTTGTTTGGTGATTGCGTTTCTTAACCATGTATTATATAATGTTCCTGAAACACCGAATCCACCCCATGATTTAGTTATACTAGTTTCGGCATTATACGCATATTCAGGTGTAAGGTCAGGATTAGGGATGACCATGTCCCCTCTCTTTATAAATACTTTTCCATAATCGTCTATATTTGGACTTCTGAATCCTGTGCTACCGATGACATCGAATTTCCATCCTTGCCCTGGTTTAAACACACTATTTATATTACCAGTAAGGGCCCCATTTGTGGAACTTATTTTATCTGTAACAAATATAGGGTCAGTTTCATTAAAAGACATATTAGTAAAAACTGACGAATACCTTAATCCACCAGCCATTAAAAACTTTTCTGAGAAATGATGTTTATAGGTGGCGTATGCTGCGATGGATGTTAGGTCACTTCCCCCTGAAGGGTACCTTGGTTGTGTACCTTCAGTTGCGGTGGACAATACTTGATTATTCACAACTTCAAACCCATATAGGAATTTATTTTTGACAAAGTCAAAGTTTAGGCTCGATACGTGAACATCTATATAGGTATTATTATATTCATCAGATTGATATTTTCTAGTAATTCTATCTTCTTCTATAAATTGGTACCCACTTGTTATCTTAAATTGGTCATATAACTTAGTAGAAGCATAGTGGTTTGCATTTATAGAAGTAAAGAATCTAGTTTGGGGTCCGTAACTCCACTCACTCCATTTTAAAATACCGTAGTTATAATCTTGTAAATTATCATACCTGGGAATATTAGTGGTAGTTGATAATTGAGTATTCCATCTAAGAATCCAGTCATTTGAAGCTTTCCATGTTAAATTATTTAATAGGTCGTATTGTTCATAACCTGTTCCTACTTGGATGTGTGGATTTTCATTCTCGACCATTTGGTCATTCTCATCTACATAATAATTAATTAGTCCCCAATTATTATATCCGTGGTCTCTCTCTTGCCCCATCATTAAATCACCATAAGATGTCCAGGTAAAACTTGTAAAATTAGCAACATTCTTCCATCCGACATTATGGTCTATATGAAACGACATACTTTCATCAACTGTTGCTAATCTACTAGAAACTTTAGTTTGATAAAATGTTTTATTATTTTTACTAAACTGAGGCTTTCTTGTATAAAAGTGTATTACTCCACCCAGTGCATCACTTCCATATATTGTTGAGGATGGTCCAAATACTACTTCAACTATATCAACTGCATTTGCATCTACTGTTAAAGCATTTTGTAAATGACCGGAACGATAAATTGCGTTATTCATTCTAACACCATCAACTACAAGTAAAACTCTATTAGCTTCAAACCCTCTAATAATTGGGGACCCTCCCCCTAATTGAGACTTTTGAACCTGAACACCATTAGTCTTTGTTAATAGGTCTGGTGTTTGATTAACATTAGCTGCTTCAATTGTTTTTCTATCTATAGATTCAATAGTATACGCTACATCTTCTCTTTTTTCTCTGACTTTACTTCCTGAAACAACTACTTGGTCTAAATAAAGAGCTGTTTCTCTTAAAAAAACCACATTATTCTTTTTTAATATTTCCCCTTTAGTTATTTTTCTTTTTTCATATCCCAGAAAAGAAATATGTAATAACATATCGTCGGACCAATCAGAAATGTCCGCATGACCATTTATGTCTGTTGTAGTACCTACTCTAATTGAGTCTGTAACAAGTCCATTAACGGTTTCAGAGATTAACATTTGGTAAGATGATATATTAACAAAAGAAATCGGTTCTAAGGTTTGTTGGTCTTGGATGGTGATGGTTTGAGAACATAATTTACCTGAACTAATAATAAGAATAAAAAGAACTAAAAGATATGTTCCGAAGATTTTGAGAGTGGGGTTATTGGTTGTTCGCATGTCACTTTATTTTGTATTTTAATCCAATTTGTGTTCTATAATTGTATACTCCATAATAGTTAGAAATTTCACCGTTTAGTTCAGCAGAAAATCCTTTACCTAATATTAATCCTATGATAATTCCACCATCAAACACTGTAATAGATT
>JAAHTH010003356.1_pt1 | contig 11040 bp, 16 predicted proteins | sample 6116091 | NCBI WGS metagenome assembly JAAHTH01 (sample SAMN13939990, study PRJNA603662) | sponge metagenome | isolation source: marine sponge | host: Mycale hentscheli | place: New Zealand | collected 2006
AAGGAAAACCAAACCCAACCGCTCTACTAGGTTGAAGATCTATTGGATTTTTACTCTGTATTACTCTTGCCATTATTTTATTTACTACTCATTAATCCTGCTATTTGACTCATATCAACTTCTCCTGGGGGTAAAGTACCATTTGCTACATCCATACCAGCTTGTGGTCTAAATGTTTGGGCATTATTACTATTAAAGGTAGATGCTGTATCACCTAATATATTTTCATATGCTGCTCTTTTTGATTCGGCTGTCATTGTTGGTGTTTGAGGTATTATTGGAGCTTTACTTTCCATTACTGGAGATGTATATGTTGGTTGAGTTATAACTTTTGGAGTTTTAACAGCTTCCAACAAAATTTCTTTCAATTCCTCTTGAATAGCCTCTCTAACGGCTTCTTTGATTATTGTTTTTAATGCTGATGTCTTCATTTTATTTATAAATATTAAGTTATTAAGTTTTTATTGCGCTTCTATTTCAAATTTTGCAAAATTCGAACCTGCTCCAGTATAATCTGTTAATTCTAGTTCATATCTAAAGATACCTAGATTAGTAACAACACTACCATTAGCATACCCTGGAGTGATAGGCCAATATTCAGGTGGGTTAAAATCACTACTATAATATCCTTGTGGATTATCTTGAGTTGTAACTGTTTCCATAGATTCAGCATACTGTTGTTCCATCATATAGCTATAACCTGGTACTGTTTGTTTATAAATTCTTAAAAATGCTGTAGAATCTGAGAACATAGCTTCACCACCAAATGTAGTCATTTTAATTTTAATAGGTCTAGTTACTGTAAATGATCCTGATGCTATTATCCTTGTTGGAGTTACTTCAGTAAAAGGATTTAAACCATTAAAGTAAAAAGCAGGTGGTAGAGGAGGATCTACACTTCCTGTTGGGCTTGGTGGATCATCACTTCCTCCTGGTCCTGGGTCTAAATCTACTGGTGGAGTAAATACTTGTGGGTTTGGGTTTGGAGGTGTAGGAGTTTTTCCTACTCTTCCCCCATCTGCTTCTGTTATTGCTGGTAGTGCTAATTCTTTTACTCCTTGTAAATAATTATCTATTTTATATTTCATTTCAGCAACTAAAATTGATACTGAAGATGAATATGAATATCTACCTTGTCCACCGGGATCATTAAATAATATTATATTACCTATAGGGGTATTAAATTTATTATTTCTAACAAAAATAGTATTTTTATTTTCTGTTGAATTTGAAAAATCTCTTGTTGCCCTTATTTTTCTAGATGGAAAGGGAAAATCTGGGCCTCTTAATATTTCTCCAAAAGTTTTAGATTTAGGATCTGTATCTTCAGAAAATGTCGCATTATCAGGATTATTTACTAATTCTAATAAAAATCCTTTATAAAAAAACGGGAAAGAAGCTATTAAATCAGCTTCTGATAATTCATTTTCAAGTAAAGATACATTATCACCTGACTTATTTAAAGCATCTTGTAATACTCCATTAACATTATTAGTGACATTATTAATATCAATTTGGGATACTCCTGAACCATCAGATTTAAAAATAATACCTGTACCATTACTAAGTGTATTAAGTGATGAAAACGTTACTGTAGAATCAGTAGGAGTAATACTAATAATACTAGTATTACTGTTTATATTTCCATCTGTTACTGTATTAACAATCATTCCTATGCTTAAACCATCAATTCTATCTAAAGCAAATATATTCCCATCTGAAACATCTCCATTAACAATATATAAATCAGAGTTAACATTACAGAAATCTCCTAATTCAACAATTGATTTAATAAATGCTGTTAAAATTAAAGCTCCTTGTATAGAAACTTCTATAGCACTTACTGTTTTTATTACTTGATTTAATATTCCTGATATTTGTTTTATCATAGGAGGAATTAAACTAATAGTACCTTTTGCTATGTCTACTTTTTTATCTAATTTGATTAATGTACTAGATAATATTGTTAATACTTTTACAGGTAGGGCAACCGCTGGTGCTCCAAAAGCTGTTGGTATTGGAATAGCTTTAATTATTTTAATAATATTATTTAAAGAATTAGCAAATGAAGCAGTTGCTTCACCTGTTACTCTTATAGCTGTTATTGGTGTTTGAATAGCAATTAATGCAGATTTTAATTTATTTGTATTTTCTATTATTGCTCCTAATTGTTGTTGAGATTTTATAATAGCTATATTAGCTTTATTTTTTTGACTATTTGTTAAAGGAGGAACACTACAAACATTTTCAGGTGTTAAGAGTAATTGTGGATCAGGTAGATTACCCGATAATAATTGTAGTGGGTCAAAAGGTAATTGTGAAGGATCAATACCTGCTGATTTAACAATATTTAAAGATTCTTTAATAAGTTTTTCTTTCATTTGGTCTACAGATAACTGAACTCTATCAGAATCTTTAGCCATATTAATAAATTGTTTTGTTATAGTTTTAGCTAGCCCCATTACTTACTTTTACTTACTTTTGATTTATATTTATTAATTTTACCTATCATTTTTGCACATTGACTTTTTACAGAAACTGCAACTAAAGGAAGAGGAGCATTAGGTCCTACAGGAGGATAAAGTGACATGGGAACCATTAATGCCGATGTTAAATTATTTATTTTATTTAATAAAGATTGAAGATCTGCTAAAAATGTATCTCCTAATATAACTGGTTCTGTTGCATATTTATCCCCTAAATATATTTCCTTTGATTGTATAATGGTTTTAGGAGTATCTATATTTAAACTATTTATAGAATTTAAATTTATTGTATCAAAAGAACTTAATAATATGTTATCACTTTTAGCATTAAATAATATCCTGCCTGAGTTTATAACTACTTGTTCACTATCAAATTTATTTGTTGATATAGGAGATGAAAAATAAGAATCATATTTCTTACTAGCTACATCAATAGGCAAGGTTTGAGTTGAGGTTAAATAAATACTTGATAAATCTGTATTTATATCTTCAACTTGAGGTACCCAAGGATCTGTGTCTTCATCATGTTGACCATTCTTTAGAATCATTATAGGATCCCCATTTTCACCTGTACTAGACCATGTGTTGGGTATGGAAGCATCTGTTACAGTAGACCCTAATCTAATAGTATTACCCCATCTACCTTGGTAAATATAATCACCTTCATAAGGTAACATATTTCTTACCTCTAGTTTTTCTTTAAATGTACCCCTATAATTAGGTTCAATAAATATTTCTGTACCTCCATCAGTTACTCTTCTAACATTTCCTGCTGATGTTTCTTCATAATCTTGCCTTTGGGATTCTGGTGAGGTATTTGTATTAAGAGGGTCAGGTATACCATTATGATGAGTACTATTCCATATGTTTATAGATTGAAAATAATAATATGATTTATCATTTACATCTGATTGAATATTGCTATTGGGTAAAGACATAATATAAACAATCTCGTTTTCTAAGGGTACAGCCGATACATTAGGAAATAAAGGTCGTGCAAAATTATTAGTTGTAAATTCTTTATTTGGATTTGGATTATTTAATGAATTAAAAAATAAGCAACCTATAGAACTCCACTCACCAAAATTTTTAAAGGCTTTTGCTGTTTCAGGATTTTTATCATCAATAATAGCTTTTATTACTCGTGCTCCGAATATTGTTGCTACCTGTTGATCAATTCCTCTTAGTGGGTTTAAAGAACTTAATCCAGTTACTTGTTTTACCATTATTACTTTTTAATTTGTATTTTTTCCATTTCGGCTAATAATGCATCTTTTTCATCTTCCGTTATTCCTAAACCTCCATCTTCATTAGAATTATTAACTACTCTTTGGATAATAGTAGCCATCTTAATTAAAGCATCATCGTTTTTTACACCGATTTCCATATATTCTTTAATTAAAGGTACTATAAGAGTAGCATCTCCTATTTCTTGGACTAAAGGTTTTAGTTCAGATATTAAAGCTGTTACTTGTTCTGACTTTTTCTTTTGGTTATTATAAATTTCTTCTAAAATATCAGAAAATTTTTTCTCCCCAAATACGATTGAATCTAGTTGGCTCATAAGTTTTATTATAAATATAACTAGTTTAGCCTTTTAAGCCTGGGAAGTATCCATGTTCTAAATAAAACATATATTTTTCTTTAAATATTTTATGTAGAACATTTGATATTTTTGTGATTTTTGGAGTTTTAACATCAATCATTTCTCTTATATAGATATAAAGAGCTTTTTTATTAAATACATCTATTTTATCTCTTTTTCTAAATAATTCTAAAATTGCATCTGCTATCTGAGCATCATTTCCTTTAGGGAAAATAGTATATATTCTTTCAGTACAATACTCTACAAACTGGTCTATAAAAATGTATAATTTATCTTCATGTTTATACCCTTTATTAGATAATTCATCTCCTTCAAATTCACCTTGTATTACTTTACCTACACTTTCATCCATTTTTTGTGATGAAATGAATCCTGGTTCTGATGCATCTAAATTTGAGTAATTTGCTAAATCTGTAATTTGGATATTTTTTATTTTTTTACCATAATTTTTAGTATTATATACTATTAACCATCTTTTTACTATAGTACCAAAATAAGAATAAGCTTTAGCTCCATTATCGGGATTAAATTTATGAATTTTTGATAATAAAAATGTTATTAATTCATGTTGTAAGTCTTCTAAATTTTCAACTTCAGTATAGTAAAATTTAAATGTATGAATTATATTTTGAGTAAGTTTATAAAAGGGATAATGGATAAAATCTTGATATATATTACTTCTTTCTTCGGGATTGGTTGAATTATTATATCTTACAATTGCAGCTTCTGTTTCTTTTGTAAAATATACTCTTCCTTTTCTTTCTCTTTTATTCTTTTCAATTATGTAATCCATTTATTCTTAGATTTTTTTGATATTAAAATCATTAAGAATTTCTTGTATTTGTTTAATTGTTTTAAAGAAATGACCTACTTCGTCGTCGCCCTCAAATGAACCCTTAATATCTGTTTTTTTAATTTTTTCATCCGAAACCTCGATTACTCTAGATATATTATCTAAATATTTAAGATATCCTAATAAAATATCTTCTTGTTTTTCATTCTTACGTAATAGATTTATAGTCGTAAACCCTAGAGCTACGACTATTACTGATAGTATTATTATTGTTGTTATCATAATTTGTCAAATAAATTTTTAAGACCTTCACTTTTTATAGTATTTAAAGCTTTAGACTTAGTAGTTGTTTTTTTATTTGACTTCAATGTATAATTATTTTTTGGTTTATCCAATCCATTTTTTAATGAAGGAAGCCATTCTTTTTCAAATTCAATTCTTGCCGCCATCATATCTGCATGGTGTATTATATAAATTAAAGATGTTCTAGGTTTTGTTTCAACCATATAACTTTTAAAATATGGCTCATTTGCTGGATCGTATAAACCATCATGTAATTTAATTGCTAAATGTTCATTATATGTTAATTTAATTCCTGCTTGGGATAATAAAAATAATGATCTATCGGGAACTGACATATAAGCAATTTTCTTATTAAATTGGTACATTTCACCCATATTTTTCTTTCTCCATTCATCCTTAGATGGAATATGAGAATATTCAACACCATCTCCCATTTTACCTAAATCATGATTAATAGCAGCAAATACTAATTCTTCTACAGTATATGTAGTAGTGTCTGCTCCCATTTTTTCCCACACACTATGTAGTTGTAAAGCGCATTCTACAACACGATTAACATGATCAATATATCCACCTGGGAATGCATTATGATACGCTGTTTTATGCGAAGCAGGCATAAGTACTAATTCTTCCTGGTGTTGGGTATAAAATGATAACAATTGTGTTTGCCTATCACCTTTAATGTATTTTACTATATTAGAATGGAATATTTGCCAATTCGATGATATTTTTTCTGCTGGTATGCTCATAACTTTTATTATTTATTTTATCCGTTTCTTAAACCTGCGTGTTCTCTTTCTAATGTAGATTCTAAATCCCTAAGGATGTTTTCTGTTTCTTCTACTTTTTTAAGAAAATCTTCAACTGGTTGTTGTGATTTTACTATTAATTTAAGATTAGTTAGGTTACCCTGTATCCTGTTTGTAAGACGAACAATTGTCTCTGGGTTGCGTAATGCCATATTATATTTATTTATGTTAATGTTAATAGGTACTTCTTGTACCCCCTTATTTTCATCCCTTTATTCCCCATATCTTTCATTTCTTTAAATCCCTGTATATCGAATTTAATAAAAGATTTTTAGGTATCCAAGTTATTTTTTAAGTTTTATTGATTTCTTCTTTATTTTAAGTAAAAACGCACACCTTTCATATAATTCATCTTTTTGAAAAAATGCAATACCCATATCAAGGGTCGCAATAAATCTTTCGTCAGAATAATGTTTAAGTGCGTCAATATAACCGTCATTTTTAATGTCTACGTTAGATATATAGCTCCAGGCTCTATTAAATACAACGTATTCTCCAGCTTCTTTAATATCTTCAATATTAAATTCTTCATTTGATTTTTTAAAGAAATTTAAAACTTTAGTATTAAAATTTATGTGATTTTGAATTAATTTTTTATACATACCTACATGAAATATGGGTTTTGTTTTTAATTCATCTAGATTAGTAGCAGTTTGGGCACCATCAAGTTCTTCACCTGGTACAAATAACCCAAATATATTAGTCATGTCAATCATCTTATTATACATATTCTTCAACTTCATTTCTTATATATTTAGGTGTAAATTGTGGAGAATATCGGAGTCGAACCGATGACCTCCTGCGTGCAAGGCAGGCGCTCTAGCCAGCTGAGCTAATCCCCCGTTTAATTATTGATCTGCTTTATCACTATAATACTGAACTTCAGATTCAACCATCTCATTGTATAATTTTTCTTTATCTTCATTTGATAAACTTGCCCACCATTCATCATGTAATTGATTCATTTCTTCCATAGTAATAGGTTGTGATTTTTCGTTTGCCATAATTTATTCTTTTTCTTTATTGTTTTGTTCTTGTATTTTTATTGCTTTTTCATGATTAGCTATAACTGCTTGTTGGATAGCATAATTAAACCCCATAGGAAATTGTCTTCTACATTCTTCGGGTCCTAATTTTTTATAAATTTTCTTTAAATTATTATTGGTAGTTCTTCTATCCTTATATTGTTCATAAGTTTCATCTTCTCCCCTTTCATCACTCATATTTAACCCCTCAAAAATAGAAGCACCGTTTTTAATTAGTTCTTTCATTTTTTCTTCCTTTAATTTTTGAGATTTTTTAATAGCTTCTTCTGTACGTGGGTCATCTTTACGCATTGTATAAGCTTCTTCTCCAAAAGTAACTAATGTATCATCATTAGGTTTATATTCTTTAATACTCATCTTTACTATTTTTTAATTAAACTTCTCTTTTTTCTCCATGTACTATTTTAACTGTTGGAAATCTTAAAGATATACCACCTTTATCGTTATGAGTTTCCTCAAAATATTGTACTGTAATTATTTTACCTACAATTGAACCATCCATATATTGTAATCGTTGTTCTTGAGTCCAACCACTACCAACTTTTACTCTATGACCTTTATGTTCAATCCATACTTGTGATAACATTTTAAGTGTTTCTGATTTGCCATCTCTAACTACTTCATGGTTATCAACATCATAATCTATAACCTCATATTCAGCATCGAAGAATTTCTTTACTTTTTGTAAATTTTTACTACGTTTACCTTCATAACCAACATCTTTACGTATCATAAATCCTTCCCATTTATTATCACTGGATATTTTACTCCAAGTCTCAAAATGCTCATCATCAGTTATTTCATATTGTTGACAATAACGTAAAGTACTATCAATAATATTTCTTCCATTAAACCAACCCCTTAATGTACGTAATCTTTCACTTAAAACCAAACTACCTTTTTGTTTATCAAAATCCGGTTTATGAATCATGTCAAATATCATAAACACAGGATTTTCTATTTGGTGATCTTTACGTCTTAATTGTTTCATTACACCTTGAAAATCTTCATTACCATTATCATCTACTAAACAAATCTCACCATCAAATACAGTATTAATAACATTTGTTGCTTCAATAGCTTCTTTTACTTTATTTAATGTAGTTAATTCTTTACCCATTCTAGAATAAAGTGTACATTTACCTTCAAAATCAACAACAGCTAAACAACGAACACCATCTAATTTTCTAGAAGCATACCAACTATCATTCCAATCACATTTACCTTTATATTCTTGTGCTAATGCAACTGAGAAAGTAGGGATTAGACCTGGAACGGCTTTATTAATTACTTTATCTCCAGCTCTAATGTCTAAATTTTTATCAATAATTCTATATAATAATTCACCATAAGCAGTATTAGCAACCCAACCATTAACTAATGCAATTGCTTCATGGCCTGTAAATTTTCTATCTGATAATGAATCTAATAATTCAAATGGATATAAATCATTACTATCATAATAACATTTATCACTATTTTTCTTACATGTTTTACTTGTAGTATAATATTGTTTAAATGGGTTGTAAGTATATTCTAGTACTTTATGTATAAACGTTGAGCTACGCGATATAATCGCGATTTTATCCGTGCTACTACTCGTAGCACGCATATTATCTATAAAATCTTGTAATTCTGTCATATTATTTGCTTAATAGTGAAGGTGAAACTGTAAATATCTCATTATTATCTCTATCTATAACTTTAATATTTTTATTATTAATTTTTAGAATTTCAAATGTTCTAGTATTAGCAATCTTCTTATGATTAATAAATACTACATCATCAACTTCAAAATCTGATACTGATAATTTAGGTTGTGCTTTACCTACTCTAGCTGTCAATTTAGTTCTTAATTCATCTGCATTAAATGAAATTGTACCTAATGAAATAGCTACACCAAAATCTTCTTCTAATTGTTTAACTGCTTTTTCAAATTCACTTCTAAATTCTACTACTTTTTGCTTGTTTATCATAACCTTTATTTTTAATTAATATGATATGCTGTATGCATCTCATTTACCCTGTAAATATACGAACCCTCTCTACGGTAGCCACATTTTTACGCATAAGCCTCACCTATTTCTTCAATTATTTCTTTAGCTTCTTCTAAATCAATTTGAAAAAATTCACGTTGTTTAGTTAATCTATATTCATTTAATCTTTCATGAATATCCTTTTCAAGTTCTAATCCATTCCAACAACTATAAGCAAATTCAACTTCATATGGTAAAGCAACACCTGTTGCATTAGATAATTGTCTTGCTCTTTCTTCGGGAGTATTTGAAGTATATCCAATTTTTAATATCCCGGGTTGAGAAGGATTTGATAAAACATATACCCAAGAATCATGATCTCCATCACGATTAGTATATGAAAGTTTTTTACGACTTGTAAAGTATGTAACATCTTCCCAACCATCTCCTTTAGAAGAAGGGCTTAAAGTAAAATACGAGGCATTTTCAACCCCTTTAGAAGGAAAATATTGATTAGATTGTTTAATGGTGATTTTTTTCATGTAACCTTAATTTTTGTTTATGTGTGTAATATACGAAAGATAATTCAGGAATCCAAGCCTCTCTCGAAAGGTCTCCCTTCTACATATATTAATACCTACATACGTATATATTACAGATATCAAATGTTATCATTAGGAAGTTATATTCAATGTCATATGACCAGTTGATTTTAGGTAATATGAGTTGGCGGGTATAGTTGATGTAGGATTAAGTGTAAAGGCACCAGCACCACTTCCAACGTCTTGTCTTATTGGAAATGAGTAAGTCCAAATTGATGGTTCATTAACAGAGCCAGAAAAGTAGGATTGAGAGACAAATAATGATTGAGATACGTCTCCGGTAAAACCTCCTATCGTACCGGCTAGATCAGATTGTCCAATACCAGCCGCAATTGCGGATTGTGAAAGAGCGTAATTTGTGTCTAAAGCGGAATCCATAGAAAAATAAGCGTTACCACCGTATACGCTTTGTGATGCAAATGCTGGGGTCGCGAATGTAAATGTATATGTCGTTCCCGCGTTTAGTACCTCACCTAGAGATCCTGAATTAAGTTGAACTTGAGTATATGCTGCCATGCTGGAATTTTATTATAAATATGGCGTTTTGTAGGTTCCGTTTATAATATCCGAAGAACTTAATCCTTGATAGCGAGGTATATATATAATTTGTTTAATCCACTCACTCCCTATTATCTTTTTGTTTTTATAATCATCACCAATTAACATATATCTTGGGGCATATTCTTTAATTGTATTGGAGAGTTCTTCATCTGTTGAAAACCCCACAACTTCATCAATATATTTGATAGATTTTAAGAATTCCATACGATTATGAAAATTATTCACCGGTCGACCTTCCCCTTTTGCTGACGTTATTCTCTCATCCGTATCTATCCCAACTATCACTTTCATTCCCATCTGTTTTGCTCGTTGAAACATTTTGATATGCCCCATGTGGAGCACATCAAAACATCCATTCAACCAAATATTATCCTTATGCTGCATATTCCATAGCTTTTGCAAACATATTTCTATTTAATTCTAAATCTTGTTTGAAATTTTTAATTATACGAGCTTGTCTTACTTTTCCTGATTTAGTTTTGTAATGGAAATTTCCTTCAATTATGTTTTCTTGAACTCTATTAAATACTTCCCATAATCCTAAACCTTCGTCTTTTTTACGTTGTACTTCTAAAACTTCCTCTATTGCTGAAAGATTATATGTATTATCTGTTCCTTCAACTCTAATATCAAGTAATGATTTTGCTAAATCAAAAACTTTTTCTTCTTCTAATTCAATATTTTTCATTCTATTCATAGACTCAACTGTTAATGGTAATTTTTCAACCATATCTTTAATCATTGATTGTAAATCTTCAAATGTATAACCCATATGACGCATTTTAACATCTTCGAATTCTGTATCTGCAATTACTAATCCATTTTCACAAATCATTCTAAATAATCCTGCTGTAAATT
>JAAHTH010003357.1_pt1 | contig 11037 bp, 13 predicted proteins | sample 6116091 | NCBI WGS metagenome assembly JAAHTH01 (sample SAMN13939990, study PRJNA603662) | sponge metagenome | isolation source: marine sponge | host: Mycale hentscheli | place: New Zealand | collected 2006
CCACCAGTTTTTACAGCACCACGTTTTTTCCATAATAACGTATCAAAGTTCTTATATGCTTCCATTCTCTTAATATTTAAGTATAAGAAACTATATGGGTTCTTCTCATCTTCGGTTGCTTCTTCATATATTTTTTCAATATTTTTAAGACCACCAAAACTACTAAACTCTTCAAAATATTTCTGTTGTTCTTTCTCGTTAGGTTGAAATGGTAAAATTGCGAAGTTAATATTTGCTCTGATGGTGTTAGTAAAGGCACGAAACAATTGACTACTCATTAATATCATACCTATATTATAATGTCTGTATCTTGTAATCAAAAAATTAATTTTACTTCCACGTTTTACGTCACCTACACAATCATCTAAAATAATTGCTATCAAGGGCATATCTTTTTTATCACCATAACTTAATTGTGTTTCAATTATGGTATCAAGGTATTCATCTTTGTAACCATCAAAACACGTTTCTTCATATTCATCTAATAGGTGTTGTGCTGTATTATCATTAAAAATTGTTGGTGATAATATATATACATAATCAAATACACCACGATAAAATCTTAAAAGTAAATTACTAATAAGGGTTGTCTTACCACTATTTACTGGTGATGCTATTAAACCACACGAAGGTATTTGTGGTAGGATTGGGTTTATTTTCTTTTTTAATTTACTATTACCTCTGTTATCTTTTACAGCATAAATAGTCAAATCCTCATCATAAAAGTTATCCTTAGTATCGCACTTAGGTTTTTCCGACATTATTATTATAGAAATAGAAAAAATATATTTCTATAATTATTCAAACAAAAAAAATTAGATTCAATTGAGAAAATTTAACCCTTTCCAAAAGGTTACTTAAACTTTGTGTATCGATAAAAAAATATGTAAAATTAATTGAAACAATTATCATAAGGATTATATGGTGGTATTGCTTTTTGAACTACTGGTATTGGTTTTGGTTTTGTTACCTTCTTTGCTACTGGTTTTGATTGTGATGTATTAACATTTTTATAACCTTGTGCTTTACGTAATTGTGCTTGTTGCTCCTTCTTTCTTTCTCTTTCTGATAATCTTGTATCAAGTTTGGTATATATATAATCTGCGAAATGGTCTAAAAATTGTGTTTGGGGCATATTTGATTGATTTTGTGGGTTACCCCCTATGACTTCACTTTTTTCTTTTGGTTTTCGTTTATTCACAACTTTTTTACCCTCTTGTTTTGCCTTCTTATTTTTATCTAATTTTATTTTTCGTATTCTTTCTAAATGTGCTAATTGTTTTTCTGATAATTGACGTTTCTTTTTTTTAGGTTTTTCTTCTTCTATTTCAGTAACAACTGCTTCTACTTTTAGAGATGTATTAGATGGTTCATTACGTTTTTCAAATATTTCTTGTTCGGTTTTTGGGATTTTTTCTACAACTTGTTCTATTTCTTCTTCTATTATAGGTTCATCTTCTTCTATATTTACTAATTTAGACATTCTATTATATTCTATATGTAGAAATAAAAAACTTCTATAATTATTTAGAACTTTTCTATATTCAAATAGAAACATTTATTTTAGATCCATGTAGAGTTGCAGTAATCCTTTCCGATGGGATAAGTACATCTCTATATAGCTCAGAATTATTTGTATTTTCTATTATCTAATCTTTTATCTTGTCTATTTCGTTTTCTATTATCATCACTATTATTATCATCTTCACTATCGCTATCTTGTATAAGATATGTTTGATTTGTTATTGGTGGTGATATACTTTGTATAAACTCTAAAATAATACTACTACTACTATTAATATTTGGTGGTGTATTCATATTTGGTAACCTAATATCTATATCAATATAAGTTATTATAGCATCATTATCTACTGTGAATGTGTTACCGTCTAATTGATAAATAAAATCTAAGGCACTATAATTACGTGCTATATGACCTAAACAATTATATAACTGACCGTCAAAAGCATAATACTTATTACCAACACCATTTATAGGTAACGATGTAAGCATCAGAAAATAAGGAAAATTAACTTTTAATGGTAACGTAATTGCTGTTATAAAACTACTTTTCGCTTCACAAAATCTTACACCACTCGCACTATCAGATGCGTCGGGGATTGGATTATGGTGTGTTGGTGTATATAATCTTTGTAATTGTCCTATATTATCACTACCTTTTTTCGCTTGTGACGTATTATATGATAAATTAACATCAGCATCAGTAGAACCCCCACCTATAATCTTACCATCAGTAAATCCTAATTTACTCCAAAACTCTTTATTAATTAATTCATTTATCTCTACACCAGCGAACTTTGTTTTAAATTGTCTTGTTATTACCTTATTTGCTGATACTGGCGTCCAAGTCCCAGTATTATAAGAAATTACAGCAGTATCCTTACCAGCACTCGTCCCCTTCATTTCTTTATAAGAAGTATGTAGGTATTGAAATTGAAATCTACTGGTTTCATCATCATATAATAATGTTGGTGCGTCCGCTCCTACACAAGAAGACAAATAACCATCATCAGCACTACCTCCCCCCATAAAAAATATAATAGTTAATGAACCGTATGCTGGTAGTGGGTTACCAGCGAACTTAACAAATTGATATTCAGAACTATCATTAGCAGTAGCATCGTTATAAGACCAAAACATATTATTAACAATAAGACCTTGACTACCACTTGGATTTATACCACCTTGAACGAAATATTGATAACCTCCTCGTGTAGGAACATTCATAGCACTATTACCCCAATCAACAAAGACCATTTGCTCCGTAATTCTACTTGCTAAATCACTCTCAGAGTAAAAACCACTTTCCAACCAATTAAACGTTCCAGTATTACCATAATACTCAAATAAAAAGTTTTTTGATATTCTATTACTCTGAATGTCCCCAAGATTTTCTACATCTAATAATTCTTTATCGTGTGGTAATGTGTTACCATCTTTATCAATAAAATTACCATCATCATCTCTTTTATGTATTATTTTAGGGTTACCATAATAACAATTTTCTCTGATATGGTCTTCTTCATACCATTTTTGAAACCTTACGTGTCTTGCTTTACAGATTGATAACGTGGTTGGATTGGTGTTAATTGCTTTAAAATATAATCTTGGTTCGCTCCATTCATCATATTCACCTTCACCTTTTACTGGTCTATAATCATACGTATTTAAATTATAAAAACTATCTGTCCCACCTAAATCCTCTTCATAATATTCATCAATCATTTTAAAATGTATCCCATACATTCTCCGAGCGATTTTAAAACCATTTCCCTTCTTCCATTTCTTACCATAATCACTACTATTATAAAATCTATTACCATCACAGTTTATCCAAAAATCTCCGTTAGGTTGAAATCCAAACACATATTTATAAAATGTATCAGAAGGATTTGTTACCATACCTACCCTATAATCACCACTATTAGGTATCATATCAGAAGGGTCACAGTCCATAAACCATCTCCATTTTGTTCTTAAATGTCCGTGTTCTGTTGTTACGTGTTCTCCGTTTTGTGGGTGATATATTACATCATCTACACCATAAGCGTTATTAGAATATGTATGATGTGTATTATTTAATTCAATTGTTCTTGTGCCGTGTTGGTAAGCGAAATATTCAAGGTAATCGTGTGATGTTGCTGGATAAGTCCCAGCGATAGGTTGAGGTTGATTATTAGCACCATACCTAAACCATAAATCATAACCTTCTTCTGAATTAACCATATAATAACTTATCGCCATACCAGTTCCGCTTTTTTGGTCGCCATTATTATTATATATTGCTTCTTCACCATTTAAATCGTTATCAGTTATTTCAATATAATCACCAGTCCCAAGTAACCCTAACACCGCCATATTTACTCTTACTTGGTCGCCTTTCTTTATATGTAATGGTTCTTTAAGAGTTGTTCGCCATCTATAATTATCTGTATCAAAAATGTTACCTCTCGCTGTTGCTCTGTTACATTCTATAAATGAAGATTTCGTAGTCATATTATTATTATAGAGATAGAAAATATATTATAGAAAAATTATTCAAATAAACAAATAATTTAGATCCATGAAGAGTTGCAGTAATCCTTTCCGATGGGATTGATTCTTCTTTACATAGCTCAGAATTAATTGCTAAAATAAATATTTTATATTTAAGGATTTTTCGTAAAAATAAAATATTATAGTATATTATAAAAATGATTAATTTAGCACAACAAATTAAAGATGTTGCTTATGGTGAGATTGGTGAATTGAAATTAAAAAAATACTTTAAGGATAAATGGGATTATCAGATTATTAAGTATGAAGATAAAAATGCTATACACGATTTTCACGTTACCATAAATGATAAAAAATATCTAATAGAATTAAAAAATAGAAGGATAAATCATTATAAATATTCTACTACTATGGTTGGTAAAAATAAAATCATAGAAGGTAGAAGAAGAATGGTAACAGATGGTATTGATGGTGTTATTTATGTATGGTGTTATAATGATGGATTTTATTATTGGTTAGATAATGATAATTGTGATGAACGTGGTAAGAAACAATATTATTTTAGTTATGGTGGTAATACTTCAAGGGGCGATAATGATAAACCTTTATGTTATATTTATACTAAACATCTTTTACCTCTTCATCAGTTACATCTGAATTAGAACCCATACAATCACTTTCACAACCACAACAAGATTTACACTTACACCTTATTCCTTTTAAAAATGCTATCAATCGCATTATTAATTTTTTCATTTATTATTTAACAACATTTTTTTCCCTTAATCCATTTATTATAAACCCAATTTGAGATTATAATAGATACTAATGCTAACGAAACACTTAACCATATACACATTTTATTATATAGTTAGAAAATAAAAATTAATCAAAAAAATTAGATCTAAACAGAGTTGCAGTTATCCTTTCCGATGGGGTAGGTACATCTCTACATAGCTCAGAATAAATTGTTAGATTTTTTTAACTTTGTTCTTTGCTCCTTTTGGTCTTCCACGTTTTTTAATTTCTTTTGTTTCTTTCTTTTCATATTTCTTACCTTCTGCTTCATTCAATCTACCTTTTTTAGTTTGTGTGTTACCTTTTTTACCTTTTTTCTTACCTTCTGCCTCATCTAATCTATCTTGAATATTTTGTTTTTTAGGTCTTCCACGTTTCTTAGGTGCTGGTTTTACTTCCATTTTAATATTTTCTTTTGGTTGTGCTTTTGGTTTTGCTTTTGCTTTTGGTTTTGTTACCTTTTTTGCCTTTGGTTTTGCTTTTGCTTTTGGTTTTACTGGTGCTGGTTTCTTTGCGTTCTTTCTTACTGGTTTGGTATAAGTAAAATTACCACCAAACTTCTTATTCAATTGTATAATAGATGCTTTTTTCTGACGTTCAGTTCCTTCTTTCATCAATCTCATTAATTCACCTTTTTTCTTATCTTCATACGCCTTACGTGTTGCTATTCTTTGTGCGGTTTCCTCTGCTACTCTCTTATTATAAGCATCATCTTTCGCTTTTTCGTTATCAATTCTACGTTGTAATTCTCTTTGAATATCTTTTCTTAATTTATCTGATTGTTCTTTTGTTAAGGTTTCTCCCTTTGATTTCTTTAATGAAATCTCACCAAATCTATAATGTCTTACTGTTTTACCTTTTAAAATATCAGATAATTTTTGTTCTCCCATAGTTCCCAAATAATAATCAGTAGGTAAGGGGTCTTTTACATAATCAGATTTATTTTTAATACCACTTGCTAAAAGTTTATCTTTTTCTTTTTTTGGTAACTGTTTCCAAGTTAAACACGTTCTACCACTCGCACTACAATTACCTACATCTACTTTCTTTTTACCTTTTTGTGGTTTTGGTGGTGGTGTATCTTTAAAATTAGTAGAACGACCACACGCCAATCTACATTTTGCTCTTGCTCGTAAAGTTTCCTCTGATAATGGTTTAGTCATCTTTATTACTATACCATTATATTATTTTTTGTAAAAACATTATTTAAACAATTTTTTTAGATCCATGAAGAGTTGCAGTTATCCCTTCCGAAAGGATTGATTCTTCTTTACATAGCTCAGAATATTATGTATGTGCGATAGGTGATGAAGTCATATTTAAAGCATTATTATCTACGTCCATAGTTGGGGCGGTCATATTATAAGATGGTGGTGGTTTTGGTTTTGGGTGATGAAAGAGATGAACTAAACCATAAATAGCACCAGCGACCATACCTAACTCGCCAATAATAGGTATCGCATCTAAACTATTTAATCCAGTTTCTACCGCTACATCAGTCCCTACTTCCGCACCTAAACTCGCACCAGTTTCCGCTCCACCTTCTACTCCTCCCTCAGTCCCAGCGGTTACACTACTATCCACACCACTACTTACATCACCACTACTTTCTGATGTAACATTTTCGGTTTGTTCTTCTGCTGGTGGTTGATTTACTTGCTCTTGTGGTTGTGGTAATCCTCCATCATCATCAAGGTCACCATAACCAGTATCGTCTAATTGGTTATTTTCCGCACCACTACTACCTAAACTTGGTTGTTCTACGACATTTGACCCAGTTGAAACGCTTACTGGGTCTGCGTCCATAAATGAAGTTTCTGCTATTCCACTATCGTCACCTAAATCTACACCAGTATTACCTAATTCTGTTCCTTCACTACCTAATTCACCATCACCACTATTACCTCCCATACCGTCCATTTCTACCGTTTCTCCTCCTTCTTCTCCCACACCATCAGCACTTTCTTCTTCATCTCCACTACCTTTCATCTTACCTTTTACATAATTTACTCCTTTTGTTATTAGACCTTCGGCACTTTTACCAGTTGCCTTACCTAAATACTTACCAGCGAGTTCTACTACTGGTATCATACCAAGAGTTCCCCCCATAAGAGCATCGGATTTTTCCATAATTTCTTTTTGAGCGTCTGATACAAATTGTTCCGCATAAGATTTATTACTTGCGACAGCACTATTAAACGATGATAAAGCATTATTAAACTCTTCTTCCGCCATATTTAATTAATATAAAATTAGAAATTATTTTATAATAACTTTATTTAAACAAAAAAATCAAAAAAATTAGATCCATGAAGAGTTGCAGTTATCCCTTCCGAAAGGATAGGTACATCTTCACATAGCTCAGAATTATTTGTTATAATTATCAAATCCTACAACTATCACAGAATTATTACCAAAAATATTTTTATCAATATTGTTACCATCAGCACTCTTTAATTCTACATCTAAATAGTTCAAAATAAGTTTTTCAGCATTATTTAATGGTATCCAATATAACGTTGAAGGTTCATAAAATATATTACCTAAATTACTTACACCATTATTAAATCTTGGTATGTTTGCTATTGCGTGACCTCTATTAGTTGTTTGTGAGTTTGCTGTAACAATTGGTAAGTTTCTTAACTCCACCATTACCCTATTTTGTGACCCATTATATTCTACAACGTCACCATACCATTCTCCCATTTGTGTTCCAACACTTCCATCACTACTATTATTACTGTTACTATAATAACTTTCTTGAAAAAATCCAATATACTTACCTAAACGTCTTGGTTCAAATGTTATTTTTTTTGCTGGTGCTCCAACGGATACATTATTTAATACACCGTTTAGGTGATGAATTGCTGTTCCTTCTTTATCACCACGACCAAAACGATAATAAGATGGTGTTACCTTAACACTTTTTAATCTGATACCCATTTGTGAGTTTTCTGAATATCCATTTGTATCATTCCAGTAAAAGTTTTGATATAATTTAAGGTCTATATCACCATTAGAATTAGGTTGAACTTCTGTAAATGTTTTAGTTAAGGTCTGATTTTGTCCTCCATCTTTTTTCGCTTCCATTTTACCAATATTGTTACCATTAACATTAACAAAAACTTTTTCTCTTAATTCTTCGGTGGGGTTAGGCATAACGTCCTCATAAACTAATGCTAACTCGTCTAAATCTTCTACAACTAATTCAATATCGTAAGCGTGATGGGGTGATAAATCAGAAATAATATGTTGATGTGTTGCGTGTTCCCTATGAGAATTAGTAACTATTTCTACTGGGTTACCATTCCCTAATAAATCATATTGTAATGGTCTTGTTGTTATCTTATCAGCACCAATATTAGGATTATCAAAAGGATTAAGACCATATTTATACTGTGGGTCACTCGCATCTGCGTAACCACCTCCGCTCTGATATGTTCCATCAGTTATAGCATTTTCATAATCATTATCCGCTTCATAATCCTTTGTTGAAACGGTTGTATCGTGAAATAATCCACTCGCATTTTCTACAAAACAACCTTCCTTAGGGTTTTGGGTTTCATCTAAAACATTTTGTAAAGCACATAAAGGCACAAGACCATTAGTAGAGAAATCTGTTGGTGTTGTTTTCTTTTTTTGACTTGTATAAAATAATACCCAATTGTCCCCTAATGTGTTATCAGCGATGTAATAATATTTTACTGTCCCATCATATTCCAATTCAATTCTAAAACTGGTATCTTCTGTATATTGAAATGGTGGCGTATTAACACTTGTAGAAATATTTGCTGGATTTGTGGTAAGGTTACTGTTAGGGTCATCGTTAGGTGTTTCCCAAACTTGAACTGTTCCATTACTAAATAATTTTATACCCCAATCTATTAAACTACTCCAATCATCGCCTCCTTGTGGGTCTTCAAATTGAGAAATAAATTGATTTCTTGCGTAACCAATACCTACTGTTCCACTCCAATTTACCGCCCCAGTTTGAAAATCTAAACGACCGTTACCTAAACCGTTCTTCTCTGCGATATAATTACCACCAAAAAACCCAGCATTTAACATATTACCACCACCAATTTTTTTAAGATTATTTTGTTTTGTATTTACTGGGTTAATTGCTAAGTTATACCACGATGCGTCCGTTTGAGAACCCTTAGTCCATAGTGGGGGTTCTGATTTAGGTGCTTTTGCTGTTCCCCTCCAATCCCAATTAAACATTAATTTATTATAGTCACCTTCACCTACATTTACTATACTCCAATTAATAACGGCATCATAACCTTTATCTTGAATTACACTATTAAATTGTTTATATAACTCATACGCTAATCCTTCTAATGAATAATCCCCTACTGGTATTGTTATGGTGCTATAATCATCACTATTAGCGAACTTAACCACAGCGGTATTCTCCGCTTCACTTCCTCCAAAAATCTTATCTGTTATTTGTATTACCTTATTCCTATTTACTGACGCATTAATTAATGCTACACTTGATTTTGGTGGTAACTCAATAGGTTCTACAAAATTACATCTGAATACAGCATTATTATCACTATTCGCACTCGTTAAAGTTACTAACATTTTATTATTATAGAGATAGAAAAAATATTTATTCTATATTATTTAAACTTTCTATTTTTCAAATAATTTAGATCCATGAAGAGTTGCAGTAATCCTTTCCGATGGGATTGATTCTTCTTTACATAGCTCAGAATAATATGTATCAAAATAATAATCTCATTTATTAATAATATGGATAAAATAACCAAACTTGTTAATAGTTCTAAATCAAAACAAAAAGGTAAGGCATCTATGAATAATTGTGAAAGAGATGATGGTGAAATATGTTGCCCTAAGTGTAAAAAGAAATCTGAAATAAGTAGTGTATATCACGGTGGTATGTATGGTGGTAAATTAAATGTTTTAAAACCTAAGTTCCCAAAAACAAAAAAGTTTAAAGAAGTATTTGATAAAAAATAATATTTAGGTAGTAAAATGTGTTTAGATTATATACAAAATGACGTAATGGATAAAGACCAACCTACATTATATAATAATAATTTTTTCTTAATATATATTAATGAAAGAGTTATATAAACCATTTGTATCAAAGGCGAAAAATAAGAAGTATAGTGTTTATGTGAAAAATGGTAAGGGTGGTATGAAATTAATTAATTTCGGCGATAAAAGATACCAACAATTCAAAGATAAATTAGGTCATTATAAGCATTTAGACCATAATGACCCCAAACGTAAAAAAAATTATTATAGTAGGCACGGTAAAGCAGTAGGTAAAGATAACGCTAAATATTGGTCGCATAAAATATTATGGTAACCTATATTATATAATGGTTATGAAAGTTCAAGCGATACGTTTTGATAAAAAAACATATACACTCCAACAAGCACGTAAATTATGTAAAAAATTAGGATATAATAGCGTGTATAGGGGTAAGTCCCCATTTACCCAAAGTATAAACCAATATAGGTTTCGCCAGTTACCACCTACACAATTTAAAGGATACAGAACAAAAGTAATAGGTAAAGGTATAGAACTAATACTTGGTATCAAATAATTTCTAACAATTAATACTGAGCTATGTAAAGTTGCAGTAGTCCCTTCCGAAGGGATAGGTACATCTCTTCATGGATCAGATTTTTTTGTATCTTTTGACCTCAAAGTCATATTGAACTTTTCTGTTTCTTTTATCTCTGTTGATATTAACTGATGTTCTTTATTCTTCTGACCTTCTTTATTTCTTACTAATACAGTTTCAATAGTTTCATTAAATCTATCACCATAAGTTAATTTAAGATGTTTAAGACGACGACATTTAGCACATAGATAAGTCATAACAGCATATTCTTCTTCACAAAACACACAACTAAATACCATTTATATTTATTAAATAAAATAATATGGATTACATATTATTTAAGTTATTTACGTATTAACACCTTATTACCAGTCACATATATTTTATCTTTCTCGTTTCGGTGTCTATACCTCATATAATTCACAGCAGTTTTAATTGCTGTTTCCCTTGACTTAAATGACTTATTTACAAAGTTCTTTTCATTTATCCTCCATATCTTCCACACATTCCCACTTTTTTTTACTTGAAACGGCATTATTAATATTAGCGAATATAAAAATATGATTTTTTTGAGATTTTTTGATATTTTTTTTTTTTGATTTTTTCGGTGAAAATT
>JAAHTH010002440.1_pt2 | contig 11035 bp, 12 predicted proteins | sample 6116091 | NCBI WGS metagenome assembly JAAHTH01 (sample SAMN13939990, study PRJNA603662) | sponge metagenome | isolation source: marine sponge | host: Mycale hentscheli | place: New Zealand | collected 2006
CGAGTCAGCGAAACCGACTGACGGGCAACCTGGGGTGACTTCGACGGTTCCGGCGGAGCCGGCAGACGGGACGAACGAGGAAAATAATACTGAAGGTTTTTCTTATTCCATTTTGCACTGGAATGTGGAGTCGGGTGGAAACGACCCAGCGACCGTTGCTGCTCAGTTGAGCGAAATGGGTGATTATGACGTAATTGGTTTGTCGGAAGTCGAAACCCCAGCGGCCTATGAAGAAGCATTGTCGAAAAAATGGCCTGGTCGTTACCAATATATTCGGGGGCTCTCGGGAGCGAATGAAACCCGTGAAGACGACCATCTTTGGCTCGCCTTTAGCAAAGACAAATTCTCACTGATCGAATCCGAAGAGATGAAAGAGGTCTCGGGTTTTATTTTTGATGACGGTCACCATCGTGTGCCGCTGTACGTCAAATTGAAAGACCTGGCAAATTCTCAGGAGGTAGTTTTTTTGATGAATCACCTCGCCAGGGGAAATAGTCAATTTCGTCAGGAACAAGCGAGTACGTTACGTGAGTGGGCGCGCACTAAGTCGATTCCGATCGTCGCAATTGGCGACTACAATCTCGATTTTGAGTTTGCCACTGAAAAAGGGAACAAGGCGTTCGACGAGTTCATGAAAGATAACGTTTGGCTATGGGTTCGTCCGGAACCATTGGTAGACACGAACTGGTCGGATCGAGACGGTGACGGGGTTGATAACTATATTGATTCGTTACTTGATTTCAGTTTTCTCAGCGGGGTTGCCAAGACCTGGAATGCCTCAAGCCGCGTAATTGTCAGAGAAAATGACTTCCCTGATAATGAGAAAACCAGTGACCATCGCCCGGTCGAGTTAATTCTTTCCGGGGGTTAGGGGATGCTTAATCGGTAAGTAATTTCGCTGTCTCGACATGCCCGTTTTTACTCGCGAATCCCAAAGCTGATTCCCCGTCGGCGTCTTTTAATGAGGTGTCGGCTTTATATTTTAGCAACGTTTTGACCACTTCGGTTTGACCTTCTGCCGCTGCGAACATCAAGGCTGTGAATCCTTCGCTGTTGTCGACCGCATTCAGTTCTGCACCGGAGACAATCAAAAATTCTACGGTGTCTTGATTGGCGCCAGTGGACGCAAACATCAAAGCTGTTCTGCCGCTTGAGTCTCGAAGGTTGGGGGAAGCGCCGTTTCGAACGAGTAGTTTTACGATATCGGTGTGCCCATTAAATGCGGCCAGCATCACGCCAGAACGTTTTTGCTCATTAATTGAATTGACATCGAAGTTGGAATTTAAAGCTGATTGAATCGTGTCAGTTTCGCCGTTTAAGGCGGCATCGAGAAAAGTCTGCAAATCAATCGCCGGCTCCGCTGGTGGAGAGTTGCTGATTTTATCTTGAGGATTCAATTCACTTGAGGGAGTGGCGACAACATCTTCGGTTTTCACCGGTGGTGTCGTTTTTTTATCCGAAGTGTTTTTTTGCGAATTGCAACCCAGGAGTAGCAACCCGACACAAATCGTCGTGGTTGTAATTAATTGGAAATGTCGCTTTGTTATTTTTGAAGTTGAATCCATTTCGGGTTCTTTCAGGCAATCGACTCGTAATGTCGACAATAAGGGAGTTGACTTATTCGGGGGTCTTGGTCGTGAATCCGAGCTTTTTCTTGATAAAGGCAAAATCCCCCGGTTGCAAGAATGAGCACCATCCCAGGATCATCAAATACTGAAAAAGATTGAGGTTCATTGTGTACTCGAGGGAGAGATGAAACGAAAAAAGAATGATCAATGTGGGGATGCGGGTCCGTTTAAACCACACCGCAATCGGTGCAATAAACTCAACTAACAAAGTTGCCCAGGTTAAAATGTTGATGAATATGATCGACTTGAACAGAAAGCCTGGTAGCGGGAGTCTGTAGAAAAGGTCGTCGAGGCGAGAGACATAGTAGAGTGCGGTGCCGTCGAGCCAATCAGGGCCCGTAAATTTTTCGCAAACGGAACAAAATACGATGGAAGCGGTCTGGATTTGAATCAGACGAAGTGGCCAGATGGCAAATTCTTGCCGTGGTGGTGACTCCTTGATTTGGGTTGCGGGTGCCGAATAGCGGGCGAGGATTTTTCGTATCCAATTATCGATAGAGTAATAGTACCCCGCCGGTGAAAAGAAAAGATAAAATGCCATCAAGCGAAAAACGGTATCCTCGCCGTCAACAATTAATACGTTTCGATGGATAAACGAGTTGTACAGGATGAAAATCGAAAATAATTGAAGTCGAGTCAAAAAACCGAGTGCGAGCGCGACGGTATTAAAGATTAAAATCAAATAGCAAGCCCAGAGTGCGAACGATGTCTGAGGCAAGAATTCAAAGAGCGTGATTGTGTCGGGGTCGACGATTTGCTTAGAAACGTCAAGCGGCACGAGGCCGTTTTCTCCGTACCAGATCTCAAGAAAAGGCCACCAAGCAAGAATGTTGATGAGGAGGATTAAGGCATATCCGATTCGTAGCGGCGCAAAGATACCTAGGTGCGATTTTCTGTGAAAAAAAAATCCCAAGCCCCTTGGGCTTTTTTAAACGTTTTAATTAGAGGATTCAACGTTTAGTTCTTTCGCATAAATGATGTAGTCGCGGTTGCACTTGGGCGGTGCGGGGAATTGTAACAAGTTCTCTTGGTTGGGTTTAGGGATCACCACCCAGTGTCGTTTAACAATGATTTCTTTTGCCGGGATATCCAAGCCGTCGGGATGGTCGGTTGTGTTGCCCCAGTATTCGCATAAGGCAGGCCAGGCAGGTGCGTTGGTATCTAGCCTGATAGAGTCAAAATATTCAGCTTTTCGGAAATTCAGGAAACGATCTAACGCCGATAATTCGCGCCATTTGGGAGAGCGAATGAAGGTAGAGCGTTTGTCTGCAAACCGAACCTCGGCACTGATATATGAATTGACCTTGTCAGGTTCAGGGGCAAAAAGTTTCCAGCCTCCGATCCATAATCCAGTGACATCCAGGTAGGGGTCTAGTTTCTCGTTTAAATACTGATGCCCTTGCCACGTAATAGGGGCGGAGTCGATGGCTAGGACTAACAACCAACCTATGAGAAAGCAGTTTACAAGGATTTTTTTAAGCATGACCGTCTCGTATGAAACTCCGCAACCGTTTTAGCTGTCTGCTCAGATCTTTACCATACGAATTTTGGTGAGTTTCAGTGATGGCAGTCCTTGAAAATCAGATCTTAGTTTGAGGTTACCTTAAATTTTATTCCAATTGCTCCTCGATTGATTTTGTTTTGGGGTGCTCAATTCCGCCAGTGTGGAGGGTTGTTTTTTTTTCGAAAAGCAAAACGAGGCATTCTTTATTAGCAATTGGATTGTGGCGGACGCCTCGCGGAACGACAAAAAATTCGCCTTCGCGCAGGGTTACCGTTTCCTCTTCCATTTCGATGATAAGTTCTCCTTTGAGGACGAGAAACATCTCGTCTTCTTCATCGTGAGCATGCCAAGTCAGGGTGCCTTTTAGTTTTGCGACCTTTAAGTAGGCGTCATCGACTTCGCCGACAATCTTGGGTGACCAGAATGCTGTCAAGTTTTCAGCAATTTTAAGAGGGGAGATGACCTTGTTCACAAGTATGTTGTCCTTGGTGGAGTTGATCTCGGTGGAGTTGATCTCGGTGGAGTTGATCTCGGTGGAGTTGATCTACCGAGATGTCTCTAACGTATGGATGACTCGAATTTAAAGTGATCAGGATAACAGATGTCTCTTGATTACGGTTATCCCCACTTTTGTCCGGTTTAGCGTTGTTATAGATGAATGATTGTTTTCGAATTTACACGATTGACTGTTTTCTGAAAAATAAGTTGGTAAATTTTCGGTTGGGAAAATCGGCGGCAGTTGCCGAGGTGCAATTGTAAATTCAGATCCACCTCAGTAATGAGTGAAGGTCGCTTAACGCAGTCGCTTAGCAGGATTGAGGATTGAAATGAAATCATGGGTTGGTCAGAAAGCGGCGGATTTTGAACTAACAGACTCAAACGGGAGAGAACACAACTCAATGGATAGTTTAGGCCGATGGCAGTTGTTGGTGTTTCATCGGCATTTAGGATGACCTCCGTGTCGAGCTCATTTGTCGCAGTTGCGGCAATCATATCCTGAGTTGGTTGATTTGGGTGTCGTGGTCAAGGTCATCACTTTCGACGATCCGGAGCTAACTGGTCCCTATGCCGAATCTCTGTTACCGGATTGGCCGTTGCTAGTGGATAGTGATCGTTCGCTGTACCGCCGTTATGGATTTGAGCGGGGAAGTTGGTCGGCGATTTACGGTTTTGCATCCGTATTACGTTATCTGTGGCTGATTATCAGTGGGCATCGTCCGGGCAAACCGGGGAAAGATTGGCGGCAGCTTGGGGGAGATGTCCTAGTCGACCCCCAAGGGGTGGTGAGAATGCATTACATCAGTAAAACACCGCATGACCGACCATCGATTAGCTTGCTGATGAATGAAATCAACGTGTGAGTGGTTGCTTCGTTCTTTAAGTGTTCTCGTCTGGCAGGCTCAGCAAAGCTGGCGATTTGAATGGTCATTTTCAAATTCGGGTTTGTGCAATGTATCGTGAAAGAATCTTGTTATCATAAACCGCCTCGGAGCCTTAGTTCATTAAAAAGAAGAAATCGTGGAACCTATCGACGAAATTGAAGTGCGTTATAAACACCTCGAAGCGATCCATGACAGCGCGGTCGATGCAATCCTTTCGGTTGACGAATTGGGGGTCGTCAAAACGGTTAATCCAGCGACAGCGGTTTTGTTCGGCTACACCAAGGCCGAGCTTGTTGGTGAAAATATATTCATGTTGATTCCGCCGTTAATTCACGAACAGTCTGGAACAGCATTGGCTTGCAGTGACGAGCTTCGGACATTGGCAGTCTCTGAAGTTGGAAGTGAATTGACGGCTAGAAAAAAAGATGGTTCCCCGTTCTCCGTTCATGTTGCGGTCAGCGAATTTCAGGCCGGTGAGACCCCTGGGTTTGCGGTATTTATGCGAGATCATTCCCATCTCAAACGCTATGAAGAGCAGCAGGACTCACTGGGACGAATCATTGAGGAATCACTTAATGAGACCTACATTTTTGATGCGGAGGACCTTCGTTTTGTTTTGGTGAACTTGGGGGCACGGAAAAATCTTGGTTATGGGTCAACTGAGTTAGCGGAAATGACTCCCGTCGATATTAAGCCAAAATATTCGTTGGACGAATTCCAAGACCTGGTTAAGCCGCTCTTGAGCGGGGAATGTGAGAGTCTTCAGTTTGAGACGGAGCATGTCAGAAAAGACGGGACAACCTATGAGGTGGTTGTCAATCTGCAGCTATCTACTTTCCTGTCCAACTCGGTATTTGTGGCAACAGTTCTGGATGTGACGGATCTTAAGCTTGCTGAGCGGCGGGCACTTCAACAGCAAAATGAGATGCAAAATGAATTAAGACGGCAAGTTGCATTGAAAACAGAGGAATTAAGTCGAATTCAAGATGAGTTGATGCGAAGTGAGAAGTTTTCAACTTTGGGAAAAGTTGCCGGTGGAATTGCGCATGAAATTCGCAATCCGCTTAACGCCGTAAAGACTTCTGCCTACTTCTTACTTAATGCTAAAAACCCTTCAACTGAAAAAGTACGAGAGCATCTTGAGCGAATAGATCGTCAAGTCTCAACAGTTGACAATGTAATTACTGCGCTTGCTGATGTTGCGATCATGCCGGAAGCAAATTTGTGCCCGGTGGCGATTGAGCCTTTATTGCGCAGGGTTGTGACGTCGCTTCGATTGCCGGAGAGCCTTGAAGTCGTTTTCCAGTTTGAAGAGGGAATGCCGGAGGTGATGGTTGACGAGCGACAGATTGCGATTGCATTTCGGAACCTTATCAGAAACGCCCGCGACGCGATGCCTGACGGCGGAGTTTTGACTGTCAGTTCGAAAGTGTCCGTTTTGCAAGTTGTTTTTTCGATTAAAGATTCCGGTGTCGGGATTGCGAGCGAAAATCTGAAAGATATTATTGAGCCGTTGTTTACGACGAAAGCTCGGGGAATGGGGCTTGGATTGTCAATTACCCGCGCGATTGTTGAAAAAAACCAAGGCAGTCTCTCTGTTGATAGCCAAATAGGAGTGGGGAGTGACTTTAGGATTTCCCTCAATCGAGGTGATGTTAAGAAGGCATAGAGTTAATTTGAGTGAAATGAGTCCGCATGAATGACCCATGAATTTTGCTTTTTTAAACTGGATAATCACTAAGTTATTGCTCCACGCCATTTCTTCACGAAATCGAATATTTGAATTAACGATTGCTTGATGCAATACTCTGAAATCACTTCCGCAACATAACCAAAATTTTATGACTGACTCGTACCGCATCTTAATCGTCGACGATGACCTCGATATTCTTGCTAATCTCTCAGATATATTGTCAGAATTGGGGTACGACATTATCACGGCCGCAAGTGGCCAACAGGCACTGGAAAAACTGGACGAGGCTGACGAGGGACAACGGTTGGATCTCTGTTTGCTCGATTTTAAGATGCCCGGGATGGACGGTGTGGAGTTGCTTGAAAAAATCCACGAACGCCGACCGGAGGTGCCTGCGATTATGGTGACCGCCTACGCAGGTGAAGACGGAGACCGTCGCGCGATGGAGGCGGGGACGTGGAAGGTAATGCGAAAGCCGGTCGATGTTCGTTTATTGATCGGAATGATTGGCCAGGCCATTGTTTCAAAATAAACTCTTTTGACTGGATTAACGAACTGGCGAGCTGGTAGACTGTGGACGAAATCGGTTGGAAATTGATCGGTTGGAAATTGATAACGGAGTGAATGATGAAGCGCCGAGAATTTTTAAAAACGACTGCGGCAACTTCCGCCTTGGCTACGTTAGGCGGTGCTTCCCTGTCGGTGTCAGCCCACAGCGGAACGAATGAAACACAGGACGTCGCCTGTTGTGATCGAACTCACGCCACGGTGCAGGATGCCATGAAAGCGCCTGCGGAAACGATTGCCTATGTTCCCGCGATTTATGCCGGTACTGGGATTCAAAAGCCGGATTATCTGGCCACGATTGACGTCGACCCCAAATCGGCCGATTACGGTAAGGTCATCAGTCGGTTAGAGATGCCCAACGTCGGGGACGAGCTTCATCATTTTGGATGGAATGCCTGCAGCAGTTGTCATGGAAAAGAAGGTGCTGGGCGTCGGTTCATTGTGCTGCCTGGAATTGCCTCTGGCCGAATTCATATCGTCGATACCAAGGATCCACGGCAGCCAAAATTACATAAAGTCATTGAACCGGAAGTGGTCAAGGCCAAGACCGGATTGTCAGCTCCGCATACGGTTCATTGTTTGGCAGACGGGACCGTATTGATTTCAATGCTGGGTGATTCCAACGGCGATGCACCCGGTGGATTTATGATGATGGACTCGGAATTTAATATCCTTGGGCGTTGGGAGAAAGATTCGACGGGTATGAATTTCAATTATGACTACTGGTATCAACCCAGGCACAACGTGATGATTTCCAGTGAGTGGGGGGCTCCTAACACGGTTTCACAGGGGTTTAAGTTAGACGACGTGAAGGCAGGTAAATATGGCCGCCATCTCCATTTTTGGAACTGGCAAGATCGCAAAATTGAACAATCGATCGATCTGGGTGAAAACGGTCTAATTCCATTGGAAGTTCGGTTTCATCATAATCCCGACAGCACCCACGGGTTCGTCGGCGCTGCTCTGAGCAGCACAATTTGGCATTGGCAAAAACGAGATGGAAAGTGGGAGGCGGACAACGTGGTTGGTGTCGAACCTGTCGAAACCGAAGGCTGGCCATTTGCTGTCCCAGGTCTGATCACAGATTTGGTTCTCTCACTCGACGATCGCTTCCTTTACTTTTCAAATTGGCTGCACGGCGATTTGAGACAATACGATGTGAGTGACCCGGCTAATCCAAAATTGACAGGGCAGGTTTGGTTGGGCGGTGTGATTGGGAAGTCGGCATCGGTCAAAGGACAGAAACTCGGTGGCGGTCCACAAATGCTGCAGCTCAGTTTGGACGGAAAACGATTGTATGTCACTAATTCGCTGTACAGCCCGTGGGACAATCAGTTCTATCCAGCGATGGCCAAAGAGGGGTCTTATCTGCTGCAGTTGGATTGCAATACGGATTCCGGTGGCCTTAGTTTGAATGAAGATTTCATGGTTGATTTTGGCAAGGAACCAGGTGGAGCCGCACGAGCCCATGAAATCCGTTTCCCGGGTGGTGATTGTACTTCCGACATTTGGGTTTAATCCAAATAAAGCCGGGGAACGAACATGCGTATTTTATTTTAACCGCCTTTCAGCGAAGGTGAGTTCAAGAGATGAAAGTTTCCCATTTGACCTCGTCATTGTGCGAGTGGGTGAATTCCATGGCTCGTTCTTCGTTAACGGTCTCTTCGGGTTGAAAGGCCATCGCGATTTTGGATCAAATCGTCGGAACCGCTGTAGCTAACCGAGTGGTGAAGTTGTAATTCGGTTTCCTTAATCGTACCCAGGATGGCCACAAGACAACCGTTCTCGCCGTCAGAATTTGTGAGCGCAAGGGAAAAGGTCGCCGTCCACGTGTTCTTTGTTTTCAGCCAATAGCAAACGCAAAGCACTCCCCTACATCTCTACTGAGTAGTCACTGGCTCGAAGGCTCTCGAAGCACTCGTAGTCTGCCGTGTAGGTCGAGAAGGACTGGAAGCATTGGGACACTTCACCTTGCGGAGCGTTCGATACTTGGTAGCTGTCGAAGCGCGGGCAGTTGTATCGTTTTGCCCACATCTGAACGCTCTTTCTAGGCAAACAAAAAGCCCAACAAGCGATCGCCTGCGAGCTTTGGTTGGTGATGCTGAAAGAGCGGAGAGAACTAAAAGCCAGCTATATGCGAGTCGAAAGGCATGGGATAGAATTCACCACGAATCTGTCCCCTCAGCATTGATGGTGAGTAAGGCAGTTCATGAGGACCACCTGATGTTTGTTTAGATAGTGATTATACATTGCGGGAGTAGAGGCTGATGGCGGGTCAGGGAAGCAACGTTGATTCAAGTGCGTTAAATATAATTGCGGAATGCGAGGGCTGTGGAGTTTGCTGCTTGCACATGGGGTATCCTGCGTTTCAACTGCCGCGCGAACCTCTGACGGAAGCGGAAATTCGCGCCGATGTCAAACTGGCAGCGGAAATTAAAAAGGATCCACGGAGACTGGAGGAGCTGCTCGCGGGGCACCCCGGTGAAAGTTACTGGCACGCGCTGCCAGATGAATTGCGGCAGCAGTGGTTAGATTACATGCGGAATTATCAATTGCCTGAGTATGGGGATGATCCGTCGACATTTGACGGCGCCTGCATTTGGTATAGTCCGGAATCGCGGCAATGTAAGCACCATCAGTATCGCCCGCGGGTATGCCGGGATTTCGAAACGGGGAGTAAGCAGTGCTATGAATGGCGTGCTTATTATCAGGACAAGATCCAGCCAAAAGTTTCGGATTCTTAAGAAAGGCCCCAGCGTTGGGAGCTAAGAGATTTTGGATTCCCGGTAGAGCAGAATTGCTCCCAGGCCGATCGCCAGCAGATTGCTGGTCCACACTCCGTAAGGGTGCAAGGTTCCTTCTTTGCAGGCATTGAGAGTTGTTTCAAAAATCGGATAATAGACTACCAAAATTGGAAAGAAGCACATGCCGAATGCAGAAGTGTAGTTGACGGTCTTCATTCTCAAAGCAATAGGAATTCCGATGACCGCAAAGGCAAGGCAAGCAAATCCACTTGCCCACCTTCGAGGAGTGACGAGATTGAGTCGAGATAGCCGGTGGTTGGCTTCTTCTAACTCTTGATTTCTGGTTTCCCAAGCTACATTGGTAAGTGCTAACAGATCACCCGTGAGAAGTTGTTGAGCTGCAATATTTGCGTTTGACTTTTCGAGTTCGGCAATACGAGCCACCTGTTCGATTTTGTGGGCTCGGATTTGGCTCATGTAAAGGTGGTCTGGGTTTTCGAAGGGGCTGTTTTGGTCATTGTTGGGGATCTGGAATTCTAGAATGTCCTCGCCTGGGATGCTCAGCTCAAAACCATCGTGAACAAGCACTGGGGCGGTTGCCACAATCTCAATTTTCCCCTCGTTGGGTCTTACCACAAGCCGGGCATCTTCGGCTTCGATGCGAATTCTCTTTTGAGGGTCTTCGTCGTTCTGTTTAACAATCGTGGGGTTAATCAGACGCGAACCGTCGATGTCATCCACCTCAATTTTAACGTTTCCCCGTTTAAACTCTCCGTCTGCGCGAAGGCCATCGAGAATGACTTCTTCAAATGAGGCGTTGACAAATTTGGTGGTCCCATGAAAGCCCCATGAGGCATCAATATCGTTGAGCCAAATAGACAACAGGCTGACCAGAAAAGCGAGAACGATAACGGGAAAGAAGAGGACTGATTTATGAACCCCCATCGCCTGAACTGCGGTAACCTCGTGCTCTGCTGACATTCGTCCGAAAACGACACAGACGGTAAACAAGCAGATGGGAGGCAGCGAGTAGGAAAGCGCCTTAGGGACCAGGAAAGGAAGCGCTTGAACCGCGAGTAAAGGACTTATTTTCTCGGATTGTGCTTCCCTGGTAACCACTAATAGGAGGATCAAGGGGACGAACGAGCAAGCCGAGATCATGAAAATCTTGGTGAACTCCCACATGACGTATCGTGTTAACAACTTGGGAATCATAGATCGTCAAAATCAAGGAAAGTGCACAGTATCAATCGATCGTGGGTATGGACTGATCGAAACGACATTCGTGAGATAAACGAACGGTATTCAATTGGCCAAATGGCGTCAATTCCAATGGGCGTTGGAAGGCCGGGAGCGGCATAGAAGTGCTGAGTATTGTTGATAATAAAGCCGGAAGCAGCGGAGGTCGGACTCGGGTGCTATCACTTCAGACGAACTGTGGTAGTTAAATAAAAAAACACGCATGGCGGAAGCCACGCGTGTTGGAATTTGTTTCAAGGTAAAGAACGTGCAGATGA
>JAAHTH010003359.1_pt1 | contig 11033 bp, 8 predicted proteins | sample 6116091 | NCBI WGS metagenome assembly JAAHTH01 (sample SAMN13939990, study PRJNA603662) | sponge metagenome | isolation source: marine sponge | host: Mycale hentscheli | place: New Zealand | collected 2006
TCAAACGATTACTGGGGAAAAAATGGCTGGATCAACGGCTCAGAATCACAAGGCCAGCGATATATTTTATCGACGATGCTGGCGGTTACCGGGAAAAATGGCTCCACACTTGACCAAGCTTTGAAGCAAATCCAGTCCAGCTGCAAAGCGGATGGCAGTCATCCCAGAGGAAAGTTCTTTTTCTCAAAGAATAAAGATATTCGTTCCACCATCCGCCATTCCCAGTTCAACTTCGCAGCCAAAGAATTGTCGCAAATGGGATTCGATGTCGAAGTTTCAAATCAGCTTTTTCCAACAAACGAAAAACGCATCCTTGGCGCCACACTGGGCAGCCCAACGATCGATTGGGAAAAATCAAAAAGCCAATTCGTAAGCGGCGCGTTATGCGACAATCTTACAAGCTACGGTGCCTGGTGGGCAAAATCCGGTCAAACAAAAATCACCGACTATCTTAATGCAGGCGCTGCAGGAGCCAGCGGCGCCGTTTATGAACCCTATGCCATTCCGGCGAAATTCCCCAACGCAAACCTTCAGGTTCATTACGCACGTGGCTCCACCATGGCGGAAGCTTTTTACCAATCAGTTGATTCTCCGTTCCAGCTCCTAATCGTCGGCGACCCCCTTTGCTGCCCATTCGGGAACTTCCCGAAGTTCTCGGTAAAGGGACTCAAAAATCGTTCCGTGCAAACCGAAGACATAACACTGAACCTCACCGAAAGCTCCGGCAGTCCTCCAATCGGCTCTTACGATTTTTTAATCGATGGAAAATTCATAAAAAGCAATTCGAGATCCGGACAGGTTTCCATTTCGATTGAAGGACTCTCTGAAGGTTATCACGAGATGCGTATTATCGCAGTGAGTAACTCATTGTTGAAAACGACCAAAACAAAAAAGATCGAATTCTGGGTCCGAAAATCAGGGTTCAAGCTCGCCATCGAGGTAAATCAAAACAAATTAGCGTCGGACAAATTTCTAGAAATCTCAGCTTCATCTCAAACTGAAAACCCAATCGAGATTCGGCAAAACTCCCGAGTGATTGGTCAGATTCGAAATGGAGAACCGTTAAAAATCAAAGCATCTTTGCTTGGCCTTGGCCGATTCAATGTACAAGGCTACGTGTCGCTTGAGAACGAATTGATTGCGAGTGTCCCTGTCGAAATCGAAGTTAAAAAATAAATCTCCGGATTAATTTTCATCGATAACTTCAAAAGCTTTCACCCCGTGGAATCACACTTCCAGTCTTTAAATAAAACGACCGCATAACTTTTAATCATGTCGAACAAAGTACTATTCATTGTCGCCCCAACACAATACCTACCCAGTGGTGGTATTCAAACACAAGTAAGGCGCACGCAAGTTGAACTTGAAAAAATGGGCTACGAGATCGAAATGTTTTCGAGAACGAAAGCATATCACGCATCAGAATATCTTTGCGGTCATGTTTGGCGGGCGGGACTTGAGACCTACATGGATACCCTTTCTCTTGCCAATCAAGGAATACCATTTGCCTTGTCCACCATTTTTTTACGAGGCACGTTAAGTCGATTTTCCCGCCTTCAATACCGCTACGTTCATAATTTGCTGGAGCGAAACCCTTTCCATTTAGTGAATGATACGCTTTGCGCTCGAAAGCAGGCACAACTCTGCGGGGCAGCTTTACCCAACACTCAGTTTGAAGCTGAGTATTGCTACGAGACAATTCGCTTAGACGCTGAAAAGACCACTGTCATTCCAAACGGGGTCGATACGGATTGGCTCGTTGAAAAACAGAATTACCGCAAAGATCAAACACTTTTTGATCAACCGTTTGTTCTCTGTGTCGGCCGAATCGATGATCCAAGAAAAAATTTCGATTTAGTAGTTCAAGCATGTCTCAAACTAAAAATCCGCTGCATACTTGTCGGAAGCCTCAGCGCGAATTCCACACGCGGCCCCGGAAAAAAAATTCGACAGGCTGTCGATGACAATCCGGATTTAATTAAATACTTGGGGGTCATTCCACACGGCGATCCTAGCCTTGCTGAGCTTTTTCAAAAATGCACCATCCTTGCGTTGCCCAGCGATTTTGAAACTCCCGGTCTAGCCGCTCTGGAGGCCGGTTTTTGTGGATCTAATATTATTATCACGCCAGTTGGTGGTACCCGAGAGTATTTCCAAAATGACGTTGAGTATGTCCAGCCTAAAAAACTTCGACCTCTTGAGTTAGCGATTATTAAGTGCATTGACCAAACTCAACCTAGCGACTTGAGTCTGCGGATTGGCAAAGACTACACGTGGGCCAACGTTGCCCGATTGACCGCGGAGGTGTACGAGTCATTTCGGTGATGATTAGTTATTTCCGATTTACACGTATCCAGTGATGACATCTAGAAAACTAAAATTTGAACGACTGTTAAAAAAGCCCATTTTTCGAAGTGTCGTCTGGAACGTTGCCGGTGGTGTAATTCACAAGTGTTCTTTGTTCATTGCGATCACACTTGCAGGTCGCCTTCTTGGCCAAAAAAGCTTTGGAGAACTCGGTTATGTGCGGTCGACAATTAACTCTTTTACCTCGTTAGCGGGTTTCGGAACGGGCAGCGCTCTCACAAAATTCATTTCGGAGTTTCAAGAAAAGGACGCGAAATCGACCGCCAGCTTTTTATTGTTTGGCCTCTCATTTGTCAGCATTTTAGCGCTTTCGATTGCAATCGCAATTTTCTTTTGTGCCAGTTTAATCGCCGGTCAAGTTGGAAAAATTGAACTTACTTCGAAACTACAGATTGGCTGCCTTTTAGTCATCGGAATTTCGCTCACGTCTGCTCTTTTTGGAGCATTGGCAGGTTTCAAAGAATTTCTCAAGACAGCTATCGCACAAATGGTGACAGGCGTCATTGCGCTACCGCTGATCTTGACCGCCACGTATTACTACCACGTCGAAGGGGCGATTGTAGGCCTTTTTCTAGCGGCAATGATTCAGAATGCTCTGATGGCATGGGGACTCTATTCGATCTGCCGACAACGTCAGCTCAAATTTTCATTTAGGGAAATGCCCAAAACGGCCCGCACGATGCTTTGTTTTTCGCTGCCTTTGGTGTTATCGGGATTAATGATAGGCCCCATGAACTGGCTTGCCGACTCGATTTTCGCTAAATCAGAAGAGGGGCTTGCCGAACTGGGTGTCTATTTTGCAGCGTTGCAGATCAATTTAATGATTCAAACAATTAACTTAACTCTTGGCCAAGTACTATTTCCCTACTGTGTTGAAAACATCGCAAAGGGAAGTAAAGCATTTGAAGCAGTTAACATTCTTTTGCCTTGGGCTATCGGACTGGCAGTCACTCTACCGGTACTGATATTTCCTGAATTACTGAACCTGATATGGGGCGATAAATTTGCTCGCGACTCGCTACGAATCGTTGGTGTTTTCGAGTGCGTTACTGCAATTATCATCGCATCTAAACAAGGCATTGCCCGGGATGTAATCGCCAAGCATCGAGTTTGGCTTAGCTTTTTAAGCAGTCTCGTCTGGGGCGTGACGCTCATTGTATTTGCATTTCTACTTCAGGACTTGGGCGCGATTGGCCGGTCGTCTGCTGCCGTTTCAGCATACCTAGTCAACACAGTAATTTTCATTCCAATTTTTATCATGCAGGGTGTCTGTAACCGAAGATTGGTCGTTTGTCTTCCCGCCATGGCGATTTGGAGCCTCCTGGGTTTGATTGTCTTCCTGCAACTTCAATTTAATATTTCTGTACCCGTTCGTTTACTCATTTTGCTGGCCTCTGCCAGTTTCATTGGCTTGGCTTTGAAGACAATTTATAAGAAATTTACACTCGAAAAATCTGCTCTTATTCATAGCTAGGAAATAGAAATTCGAAATCTCATCAGACACATCGCCAAAGCAAACCCTCTAGATTTTATGCTTGAGAAAGACAACACCCAACGATGAGCCAAAAATCGATTATTATTCGTGGTGGTTACGGATATTCCAATTTCGGTGACGATGCTTTGCTATACGTTCTCTTTAGGTTTTTAACAGAGAATCTTCCAGAAGCAAATATTTCGCTGGCATGCCCGACGGCTCGCTATATTGAGCATCTACTTGGTCAACCGGTTGCATTTTCAACAACTGAGTCGAGGTGTGATTTTTTCATTCTTGGTGGTGGCACTCAGTTTTACTGGTTCCCATTCGACGGCAAACCGGCGTTAGCTCAAAAAATCCTGACTGAATTAAAATCTCCTCATCTGTTATTTGGGAAAATTAAAAATCGTCTGCTGAAGACACGCCCAAATTTTCAACACGTTAATCCAAATGCTGCTCGTCAGATCGCGGTAGGAATTGGACTTGGGCCATTTTCGGCAAACGAAAATGCTGAAAACCAAGCCAGCTCAACCCTTAGCCAATATGAACATGTGGTTGTGAGGGATATCAAAAGCAAAAGTTATTGCGATTCTTGGAATTTACAGCAGCATGCTCTGGGCGCTGACATCTGTTATTTTCCAGGATTTTACAAATTAGAAAAAGTTGACAACGCAACTACTCCCAATAAAGTTGCCGTTGTGTTGCGCGACTGGGAGCACACTGAAGAGGGAAACAAATATTGCGAGCAAATTGAATTGGCTGTCGAGCAAATGCGGCGAGATGGGCTAACGGTCACCTATGTTTTGTTTGCAGAGCCACAAGATCGCCATTGGAAATCGTGGCTGAATAAACGAGGCGAAACCCCGCTTGTCTGGCAACCCGACAAAGAATCCGTCCCCTCGTTCATTGAAAGCCTAAACGCTTTTGACTTTTTTGTTACCGCACGGTATCACGCGGCAGTTTTTGGGGCAATTTTGAACAAACCAGCTATTTGCATCAACATCGACGAAAAACTCAAACTAGCCTCGCAACTATTAATCCCAGACCTGCCAGTCTGGAACCCACCCTTTCGGGTGCCTGAATTATTAAATGCGATCAAACAATTAACGTCCAACTACGACCTTCATTTAAAAACTTTAAAGACAAATACAAATCGCCAAGCCATACTCGCCCAGGAAATGCTTCATGGTGTCGTACAACGAATCGCGGAATAGAATGGAAGGCCGTTGAAAATTAGCACAAACATTCTCAGCAAAATATCGTTGCGCTCAACGGCTTTAAACTAATGCTTCAAATAATAATTTCCATCATACTAATTTCACTTTTCGTGCTCGCGGTGGGCGTGCTCGGGAAACCTGGAATCGCAGCTGCTTTAGCGTGGTCGATGATCGCGCTGGAATCGGTCCTGCAACAGAGCAACCAATTTCTGGTTTCCAATTCATCGTTTGTTAATTTTTTTATTGCAGGCCTGGTAGGATTAACCATTGGCTGGGGGATTATCCGGGGTAAGTATCGAAAACTCAAAATTCCAAAACAATTATGGCTCTATTTGATTCTTATTGCGTATTGCGCGCTCTCATATTTTTGGAGCCAAAGCCAGATAGACACATTCGACAGGCTGAAGCTGCAACTCCCTTATATAATTACGTTCTGCCTGTTAGCTCCGTTGTGTTTAATTAATGCCAAACAGCTAAATACAGCGATCACCGTCTTAATCTATTTCGGAATTCTCATTGTCATTGCGATCAACCTGAGCACGATTGGCATGCGAGGAATCATTATCGATTCAGTTCAGGGAAAAGCTGTCGAGGCTAACCCTTTGGCAGCCGCTTCATTTTCGGCCTATGTTGGCTTTGCCTCGCTGTTTTCGATTTGGGGCAAAAAATTATGGAACTTTAATTCGCTTCTAAAACTCTGCTTTGTCGGATTTTGTGTTACTGCGATGTACAGTAGCGGCTCCCGCGGCCAAGTAATTGCTTTTGTAGGCATTAGTGCGATATTCCTTCCGCTGATTGCGGGCGTCGCAGCCAGACGATCAACCATCCTCGCCATCGTGGCTATTGGGATCGCTACTTTTGCCATCGTTATCTTTGTCGAACGAACCGAATTAACGACTCGATGGCAATATCACCGGATGATGGAAGATCAAATTGGGCGTTTCGATATGCTGAAAGAAGTAATGAAACACTGGATTTCTGCCGGCCCAACGGCATGGATCTTCGGAATCGGTTCGTCAAGCTCCTTTAAGTATCTCAACATCTATCCCCATATTGTCTTAGGCGAAACCCTAGTAGAAGAGGGAATCGTCGGCTTTACTTTACTGCTTGCAATCATCTCAATTACGGTCCGGCAAGCGTTCCGTTTAATGAGCACGCCTAACCTTCCTCCTGAAGTCAGGGTAAACATCGGTATTATCTTTGCCATCTTTACATTCAACCTACTGCTGTCTTTCAAGCAAGGGAGCTTGCTCGGTTCAGCTTCCACCATTTTTTGCTTTGCATTGAGCATTGGCTGGCTTCACTCAAGGTTGTTAAAAAAGAACAAACAAGAAAACAGACAATATGTTATTAGTCAGCAATTACCCAATAGTAACTTAACGCCATTAGGCAAAAAGACGCCTACTTGAATGTCGCTTTTGGACAGCTTGAGCAATGGCTGGAATTCACCTCTTCTCCAACAACAACTTGGTTTTCTTAAAAGCAATTGCATCCTGCCAACCGTGTTGGATTCCCAAGCGAAATTTATCGATATACCTCGGTTAGCATTCAACAAAACATTTGTTTTCGCTAATTGTTTCTAACTAAAATGCCCAAACCAAACGAACTCAATTCAGACTTAGAAACAAGACCAGTTGTTGTCCTGCAATACTTGACGTTGATTCACTACCGCGAGTCAGTTTTCAATCGAATCGCCTCAGATCCTCGAATTGACTTTACCATCTGCTGTGGCCAAAAATCGCCGTATCAAAAGATGCGCAACTTTGACCCGCAGCCTCCACTAAAAGTTAAGTGGATTAAGAACTTTGTCATCAACATAACCCAAATGCACTTTCTAGTTTGGCAATGGGGAGCCATTGTGAATTTGATTCGGACACGGCCAAATGTCTTAATTTTATTGGGAGCCGATCCGCATATCCTTTCAAGCTTCCCGCTATTTTTCATCGCAAAAATCCTGAGAGTCAAAGTCTGCTGGTGGAGCCATGCGACGCTCTCCGGACAGGGCTTTTTAGGTCGATGGCTGCGGTTGTTTTTCTATAAACATGCCGATGGAATTCTTGCTTATGATGAAGTTGGTCGTTTAAGGTTAGAAAAGGCGGGCGTTAATCCATCCACGATGACAACGATTTGGAATTGTCTAAATGATGGCGATTACAAGTTATCTAGTAGTGACCAGCGAGTTGCGAAAAAGGATCGCACGATGCGCGTGCTGTACATCGGTCGGCTGTATCGCGATAAAAAAATGAATCTTTTGATCGAAGCCGCGGCAATCCTAAAAGACCGGAACGTTTCTTTGGTGATTGACATTGTAGGAGACGGCCCTGAATTAGCAGCCACAAAGGAGAAATCAGCCGCCCTTGAGGTCAATGATGTCGTTCGTTTTCACGGGGCAAAATACGATGACGAGCTTACTCCGTTTTTAGCTGATGCTGACATTGGCGTGATTCCCTCCTGGGCCGGTCTCTCTGCCATTCAGTACATGGCTGCCGGCATCCCTGTTATTACCGAAGAAAACCGAGGAATGAATCACCCTCCGGAAGTCTCAGCGATTATCAAAGATGAAACTGGGGCATTTTTTGATTTTGAATCCGCCGAATCGCTTGCTAATACGATTGAGACAACCTTTCCCAACGTAGAGAGTTTATCAAATTCCTGTTTAAATTTGGTTCGGGAGCGATTCACACCCGAAGCTGTTAAAGAGGCTATTATTCTTGGTGTCTTAAAAATTAACGCTTCCTAACCTCGACCTGCTTCCGTAAAACATACAGTGCAACTTAACTATCCTCTAAATCAAGTATTCTCGCGAAAAGCCCGCAAAGATTGATGTTGGGAATAATCAAACAACGAATCAAATCCAACGACAGACTTGCAAGTTACGCGCGCCGTTGGAGGACTTGGCTTTACGCAAATGTCCGCTGCGGCCTTCGTAACTATGGAGATAATCTGCAATTTAACCGCGGCGTCGTGGTCTGTTTTCGTGACCTAAAAATCGGGCACGATGTCTTTATCGGCTACGATTGTTATTTTGGTGTGCAGAATATTCAGATCGGCAATTACGTCCAACTCGCTCCAAAAGTTGCAATTACCGGCGGTGATCATTTGATCGAAATCATTGGCACGCCAATGATCAAAACAGGACTGGATGCCTCACGAGAAATTCAAGCCACTCAAAAAGGTGTAGTAATCCAAGATGATGTATGGGTTGGACTCGGGTCAATTATCATGGATGGGGTTACGATTGGCGAAGGTAGTATTATCGGAGCGGGAAGTGTGGTTACCAAAGATGTTCCCCCCTATACAATATTTGCTGGTTGCCCAGCAAAAAAAATTCGCGATCGGTTTCTAAATCACAACGACCGAGTCGAACATAGTAAGAAAATCAATGGAACATGGCATCGTTCGGTTGATGAAAAACAGGCGTTGAAATGAATATTCTCGTTACCGGAGGAACCGGATTCGTCGGTTCAGCCTTTTGCCATTTTCTTTCAAGCCAGGGCCATTGCTGCACCTGCTTCGATTTGCATGAACCGTCCAATGAACTCAATAACAAGGTTAAATTTATCCAGGGAGATGTCCGTAACATTGCCGCGTTAAGCAAGGCGATGGCTGGGATTGATGCGGTGATTCACCTTGCAGCGGCCCATCATGATTTTGGGATTTCCGAACAAACATTTCAGGACGTCAATGTTGGCGGCATGACTAATGTCTGCGATTCAATGCAACAAAACGGTGTGAAGAAACTATGTTTCTTTTCTACCGTGGCTCTTTATGGGAAACAGGACTCTCCACCGACGGAAGCGACTGCCCCTCAACCTAATTCGCCTTACGGTGCAACGAAATTTGCGGCCGAAAAGGTATGCATCCAGTGGTGCGAAGCCGACCAGGCAAACCAGTGCTTAGTCATGCGGCCAACAGTTATTTTTGGACCCAACAGCTTCGCCAACATGTATTCGTTGATTCGACAAATAGACAACGGAAAGTTTTTGCAGGTTGGCAAAATGGCAAATATCAAAAGCCTCGCATATGTCGACAACATTGTTGCTACCTCTATCGACCTTTGGATTACGAAAAATCAACCCGAGCAGGGAATTGACTTTTTTAACTACGTTGATGTCCCTGATCTTTGCAGCCGCCAAATCGTCGAAAGTGTATATCTTGAACTCAATCGCAAAAAACCAAGTTTCTCGCTACCTCTTTGGCTCGCCCGTTTACTGGTTTTCCCTGTCGACTTATTAATCAAGATCACGGGAAAAAATCTGCCAATCTCTTCGGCAAGAATCAATAAATTAGCGGTCGCGAATACCCAAATTGACGCTTCAAAAGTTCACGAACTCGTAGATCCACCCGCGACATCCGTCACAGACGGGATCCAGGAAATGGTGAAGTGGTACCAATCAGAAGGTAAGACTTGCTCAGTTCTTAATCGCAGACCTCCCAGTAAATTTCAAGCGTCTTCGAATGCCTAATACGATTTGGATTGTTTCTGAATTATTTGCGCCGGACGACGCTGCCACTGCGCATTTGATGACACAGATCGCTGAAGGCTTGGCGGCCGAATCCGAAGGTAGCCAATACTCGGTCTCTGTGATTTGTGCTCAACCAACGTATACCTCTCGAGGCCAAAAGGCATCGCGCCGTGAAATAATTAACGGCGTTCAAATTAACCGTTGCTGGAGCACCACGTTTTCGAAAGACCGACTGATGCTCCGGGCAGTCAATGTCGTCACCATTATGATGACCTTCTTCGTAAAGATGCTATTTCGATTCCGTCGAGGTGATCGGGTGTTAGTTGTAACCAATCCACCGCCATTGCCCTTTGTCGCAACATTAGCCGCCAAACTAAGGGGAGCGCGAACCTACTTACTCATTCATGATATTTATCCAGACGTACTTGTGCCCACGGGTTTCACTCAGTCCGGCTCCCTCCCGTATCGTGTCATTGATTTCGCAACGCGCCGTCTGTACCAATCTGTCACTCGAATTATCACAATTGGACGAGATATGAAAAAGCTCGTCCTTCAGAAAAACCCAAATCTGAAATCAAAGATCTCCGTCATTACAAACTGGGCCGACGAGCAAATGTGTCCCGTTCCAAAAGAAGATAATAAGTTTCAAAACCAGGTCGGTGTTGATAACGAATTGGTCATTCAATATTCGGGCAATATGGGCCGAACACATGGACTCAACATAATCGCAGATGCAGCCACAATTCTCGAACAAAAAGGAATAGGCGGAGTGCGATGGATGATGTGTGGATGGGGTAGTGGCAAGAAAAATCTTGAGCAGATTTGCACTGACAAAAACTTGCAATCCGTTACCATCCTCGATCCCGTTCCTCGCGAAGATTTGGCCGCATTAATTAGCGCCGCTGATATTTCCATTATCTCATTTATTCCTGAGATGTCTGGCATTTCGGTCCCTTCGCGCATGTATAACATTTTGGCGGCGGGTTGTCCGATCATCGGCATTACCGAGCCTGACTCGGAACTTGCTCAGACCATTTTTGACGACGACTTGGGCTGGGTTTCACCGCCTGATAAACCTGAATTACTCGCTGATTTAGTTGTCCAGATTTATAAGCAGCGATCCGAACTCGCTGACTATCATCAAAGATGCCGGAATGCCGCGACTACTCGATATACGAAAACAAACTCGATTCAAGCCTATTACGCTCTGCTGTCTGAGGTCTGATTGCGGGGAAACACGTTTCTCAGATGACCAGCATGTCTTCCCTATCGGCCCAAGAAAACTATCACAATTGTTATAACGCGACCGTGCGCGTTAATCTCCGAAGTAGTTTTGAAGCAGCAAACAAATTTAACGGGAACTTCCACCTGTTTGATTATTATAGGAATTGATTCAACTAGCTCATCAAAGCTCTTAGAAGTGACCGTGTCCAATTGCAAACATAATGGACGAAGAGCTGACGTAAGTTATTGCGACCCGCACGTACCTAGTTTACCCAAAATGAGGCA
>JAAHTH010003362.1_pt1 | contig 11032 bp, 14 predicted proteins | sample 6116091 | NCBI WGS metagenome assembly JAAHTH01 (sample SAMN13939990, study PRJNA603662) | sponge metagenome | isolation source: marine sponge | host: Mycale hentscheli | place: New Zealand | collected 2006
GGGTTAGCCTCATGGCTAACGTAGAAAACATGACGGTCTTTGCGAAAACCTACACCTTCGATTACGTGGCCGTAGTCATCTTCCCCCATCATCATAAGCACCGCTAGTTTTCCCTGTATCCAATCTGGTAAATCACTTACATACTTACCAAAGTTCTCTACCTCGTAACACTCTGTGCCTAAACACGTTACATCGACAGCAAACGATGAAGGTTGTATGTAAATGCGATATACCGTCTCGTCAAGGGGGGTGTCAAGATTTATAATTTTAGGATTGAGCGACATAGAACAGTCTCCCTGTGAGAGCATGGAAGCCGACATTCGGAACAAACGTACCTTGCTCAACCATTTGCAATGTGGACACCTTACGTTTAAGCTCTTCGTCTAGCTGATCCACATCGCACCCGTAATGATTGTCTGGGTCTGGCTCCCACTGCCACTCTTTACCATCCATGTTAGTGTACACGTTGGCCGACTGCGTGCCGCGTGGCGAGATGTTGATATACACGACATCAAACATACTCTCACCGGAGGACGTGTCCTCGCCACTGTAGTTAAGAAACGCTTTGACTTGTTCACCAAAGTTTGCGTCAAGCCATGTATGCCCCGTGTTTACAAGGTTTCTAAGCTCTCGTTCCAAGGGCGAGCTTTTACCACGACCTAGCCCATCGGTGACATCGTTAGCCAACTGTCTAACCTTCCGCGAACTATTGTCGTCTATGTCTCGCATCTGTCTACGCAGGTTTCTAAGCTCTCGTTCCACAGCTACGTGACACGGTATGGTGCGCAGGTGGCGGGTAGCATTAGATAGGCCTTTCTCAAAATGCTTGGCAAATGCCATGTAATGCTGCGCGTTGTAGTCGTTGTACCTACAGTTTTCGATGTTGCGACTGTGAACAATGTACGTAGGATCTCCGTTGGCTTTTTCGGTGAAGTCACCGTAACCCACAAAGCCTAACGCATAGATTTCGTTCTCACGATAGATCCAAACGCTGTTCCTACGCTTGTAGCTCCACTTTGCTTTTAGTGCAGCGGCCACAGCATCTGCGAACCTAGCTACCTCATTACCCACGTAGCTATTGTTCTCTGTCTGTTGCATCGCTTCTGACGTTAAGTAAGGATTGTATCCCATAGTCATTCTCCATTTTTATATTATGATTTGAAACCAAGTTTTTTGTTCACCCAGTTATTGTACTTGTTTCGTATTGCTGACAGATCCTCCTTTGTCTCTACTTGTTGCACTTTGTAAGAGGCGTGTTGCCACCACCCATCGGCTGTGGTTTCCGCGAACTCTACAAACAGAGGTAGGCGCAGCGGGTGTTCGGGGTCGGTAATGATACTCCTACAATTCTTCACGTTGTAGGTATCTCTGGATCGTATGTACCCTGTGCCCTCTGTTTCCGAATAATATTCATACGTCTCGGTGCGCATCTTTCGGATGTAGTCGTTATCCGTAAGCGGTAGCATGTTTGCGATTGTCATGCCCCACTCAAAGAACTCTCTCAGCGGCTCCTTGAACTTGGCTTTCAGCGCCTTGTTGACACGCGGCGGTATCGGCAGATCCTCACCTGTTTCTGGATCACGTAGCCACTTCCCGTCAGGAGTTAGCTTGAAGGCTAACGCCGTGTTGTCTTTGCGATGCGTAAAATTTTTCCAATGGGGGTTCATCTCTTTTGGCACGGTTTTACCTTTGGCTAGGAAATGTCTATCGTTATCCCCATAATTACAGGTCAGGTTTATAGCTTGCTTCCCGTTGTACACTAGGAAGTACATACCTCTCGGTACGTGGCGTGTTAGGAACGAATACCTACTGACATGGTTCCACGGCCCTGAACCGTTGCGTATCTTAACGCTTGTGGTTCCGTCACGATGCTTGCGCCACACGACAGCAGCGTAAAATTCGGTATCCGCTTTGGTGACGGTTCTGTCAGTGCCCCACGTTTTAAACACGGGGTCTCCAAAGCAATACCCGTCAAGAAGCGCATAGCAGTAATCGCTGAGTTTAACGATGCGCTCCCACTTACGTTTACGATCTCCGATAGGTCGAACATCCTCTGCTTTAGTGTGACATTTCGATATCAAAGGTTTGACAGCATTGTAGTGATGCTCCACCTCTGCAAAAGTTTGGAATGCTGAGTATGTAAGTGCCATTAGTTATTCTCCTGTGTTGGCCGTGCTGTCGGCCTGATTATGTTTGAGATGCCCTCCGATACTTCGCAGAACATCATTAGGTTATTGCCGTACAAGTCGTACAACTCGTCGTACAATGGTGCTGCAATATCATTCTGCATCACCGCTTGGCAGTCGGCTTCGGTTTCAAACCACACCACTGCCTCGACTTCTTTGCCCTGCAACTCGTAGTGCAAGATCAAAGCTGTAAAAAATTCAATCATCTTGGTATTCCCTTTCGATTTCGCCAAGCCCATCGCAGTTACGACAATCACGCTCATACTCCTCTATGTAACCGTATGGATTATCGTTACTCATCATCACGTTACGCTCAGCGATTTCTTTACCCACGCCTTTACATTCGGGGCAGCTGATGAACGGGTTATCCACAAAAATATTCTCAGCCATCACATATCCTCCGATTTGATGTGAATTGTTTTGCCGTTGGTCGGACGCGCATTCGCATTGTCCAACACGCACCACAGGGTCGGATGATGCCAGTTTCCCCAGCCTCCAAATAGATACCCATCGGTCAACAACACGATAGCTTGCGGGTCGAGCTTATGCTCTGTGATGTAGTTAGCCACACAGCTAACATCCGTGCCGCCACCGCCTTCGGGCTGCGTGGTGTTTATCATGTTGTCCAACTCGTACTGCTCGTACACTTCAGCACGACAGATCTCTGTGTCCCAATACAAGATGCGAACCCGCTCGGGGCGTAGCATATCGCAGATGGATTTCGTCTCGGTCATAAACGCAGGCAACACTCCCGGCGCGAATGTCGAGCCTGACGTGTCGATGCCAAGTACCAACTCGCCAATGGTTTCGCTGAACGTCGATGGCAGATACACGTTTTGCGCAATGAACCTACGCTTGGGCTTGCGCCACGTTGAATTGTCGTTACCCGCACAGGTAGCCATGAAGAACTCGCGGAACGGTTCTTTCCAATCGACCTTGGGCTGCAACAACTCCTCCATATCACGACTGCCACCGCTTCCGGTTTTGCCTGCCACGATGTTGCCCTGACGGATTGCCTCGTCGATCTCACGCTCTAGCTCGCGCTTCTCCTCCTCGGTCATCTCCTTAGCACTTTCCCAATCGTGATCGTCGAATGGTTCACCGTCACCATCGCCGCCACCATCGCCACCGCCGCCTTCACCGTCACCACTTTCACCGCCTTCGCGTTCTTTGCGCTTCTTGTAGATGTCGTTAAAGATTTTAGCTGTGCCCCAACCACGATAGGCCTCGTTGAGACAGCCGCCTTCGATCCACTCTACGAAGTCTCCAAACTCGTCGAGTATCTTGATGTTGATTTCAAAGTCCATCGCACGGTTGGCTGTGCCAGAACACTTCCTCCAGAGATGCCGCCACGTAATCAAGTGGCGATACATCTTGTGATACATCTCATGCAGAATGAGGAAGCGTAGCTGCTTGTCGTTCAGGCTACGTACAAACTCACGTCCATACCACTCGTCACGTCCATCGGTACATGCCGTGCGTATATTGTCACACACAACACGCTTGCCCAACATAACCAACCCGCCAATGGCAGGTCGTTTGTGCATGATTTGAACAGCGGCTTTTTCGATCCGCTGCTCCTCTGTTAGCTTACCGCCTAACTGTAACATTCTTATCCTCCTTATTGATCTGCTGAAAACATATGCGAGTTATCCGCTGCCCACTGCGTGAACTTGCGGTTCTGCATGACCATCGCCTGCTTGCTGTATCTTGGCGCACGGACACCATTGGCAAACATACCTTGCGCCTCGGCATCTAGCCGCGCCATGTAGTCCATCCAAGGGTTGAGCCAGTCTTGTTCGATAGCTGCCAATGTCCGATAGACCACCATACAGATACCTGCCGCTGTGGTTGGAACCTTGGCGTTTTTGGGATCGGATTTGATCGACTCCAAGCTAGGTAGCTGATCGGCTAACTTGAGGTGAGCCATCAGATCCATGCCGCCACGCATACCAATCGTACCAATGAGCAACGCGGTCAGAGACTTGTCGTTGAGCTTGTCGCGCATCTTCATGTAGTTTGACGCCTTGTGCAGAGACCTCGCTGTGCAGAACGATCGACGCCCATTGGCTTTGGGGTGGTTGATGTAGACGTTATCCTCGGGGTCTTTCACATCGTCAGACGATGCCAACACCTGCGGGTTGTCCTTGACCCATGCAAGCGTGACGTGATCTAGCTTGTGGTTGATACCCCATTCGATCCACTCTACCGCATTCGGCTTGCGCATCCGCACGAATGTCACGCGGTTACAAGTGTGCGGTAGGAACGTGTCGCCCACATTCTCGAACCCAAGGTTGGTCGTCGCAAAGACAACGCTCTCTGGGTGTAGCTCGTGCATACCAATCATTCGCTCTTGGAACAAACGGTTGAGCGGGTTCTGGATAGCGCGGTTCTTGCCCGCCTCGTCGATCATAATAATAAGCGGCGTATCCTTGAGGTGCATACCAAGCTCCTCGTTAGTCGCAAAGCTAACATAGTCGTTGCCTTCCAAATCCTTGAACTTTGGCAACATCAGGTCGCCTGCATCGGCCTTGGTCGTGCAGTCGAAATAGATCGCCTTGTGATCAGGCAGATCCTCGGACAACACCTTGAGGATTGATGACTTGCCGCTGCCCATCTCGCCCTCGACGATGATGGTTGTCTTGTCCTCTGGTGGCAGAGGAACTTGAACTGCGATGGCGTTAGCGATTTCTTCGATGCTCAGTGCATACATTGTATTAGTTGACATAGTTATTCTCCTAATTGATCTCGTGGTCTTGCCACGAGAAGTTGCTGGGTGTCTCAGCACCCTTTGAACCGAGGACAACAGTATCGTTATCCCCGATATCTCCATACATTCTATGGTCGTGCCACATATGTATAAAGTCTGGTTTACCCCACACACGGATTGCAGAGTTATATTCTGCGTCCGTGCGGAAGCCTACGAAGTGTATGTGATTGGTCGATCCCATCATATATCCAATGTTGGCAGCGCAGCGATGGCTGCATCTACTTCGGCTTTTGTCTGCTTGCGCAGCGACTCGTCGTCACGCAGGGCAGCGGGTGTGACTCCAAGCATCGCATCTTCGAGGCGCTCTGCCATAGCAGTCATGTGAGGTGAGTTAGCCACGTTGCTAACTTTGAGCAGCCCGATCATCTCGGTCACGTTGGACACCAACGTATCGCGGAATGTTTTGGCTCCGATCTTGCGGCGCTTGGTACGCCCCGCATCGTCCACGTACTCTATGATATCGGTCTCGTAGTCGAGGCGCTCCGACATGTTAGACAGCGCATCATAGGTACGCTTCCATATGTCACCCATCGCGGTCTCGAACTGCGTGGTGTAGAACTTCTCGTACTTGTTAGCCAACTGGCTAATCCCCTCGTTGGCGATATCCAAGCGGAAGTCACCAGAGGTAGGCAGTGGCATCTCGTCGAGCGTGAATGAGAACTTGCGTGACAACTTCTCTAAGCTTGGGTAGTCGTCAGGGTTCGCAAGATCACCTAAGAACAAGTGCGCATCCTCGACAGCCTGCTCGTAATTATCCAAGAACTCTTGAACCAACTCGTAAAACTTGTTCTGCATACCCGTCATTGCTTCGGTGTATTTGAAATACTGCGCGGTCGGGCATAGCTGCCAACCAGTCTTACCCCAAGGCATCGTCATGCGTGTGTGCATATCACGCGCCGCAGACACATGCGTCTGTATTGCTTTTAGGTACTCGTTGTTACCCAACAGCTTTTTGTTGACGTTAGCCATACCGCGCTCGGCGGCGTTAGCGTCCGATACTTCGGCAGACGCTTTGCGATCCAACTTGCGGCCTGCCCAGTTTGATATGGTCATACTGACCAACAACGCAGCGGATGAAATCGAAACAATGTCATCTGCGTTGGGCGCGCTAGCCGTGAGGTTAGCTGTGTGGCTAACTCCATCAATTTCTTTCATCATGTTCATAGTTATTCTCCAACATATTTATTGAGACCTTTGAGGTCGTTGCGGTTTGTCACAAGGGTTGCCCCTTGCTTGTGCGCGATAGGTGCGATGCACCAACCTGCGCGTTCTTCACGGGCGCGGAAGTCTCCGCAGTCCATGCAGTAATTATACCCGATGTTGTAACGCTCGGGGTGTAGCGTGTCCTCGCCGCATGAGCGACAGGTCAGCATCTGAATACCATCCATTGTAAATGCGCTTATCCTCGCCATCACTCGTCACCCCAACGCTTGCGAGCGTGAATGTCACGCTTGTTGATTGCGCGATAGGATGGCGCGGGGTCGTAGCTTGCAGGCATACGCTCGACAAGAGCGCGAGCTTTGGTTGGCATGACGCGCACTCCAAAATTGTAGTTTTGTAAGCGCCACATGTAATCTTCGATGGCTTGCGCTTCGTCGCGTGTTAGGCCGTTAGCTGACCGGCTAACTGTTTCGGTGTTGTAAGACATGACTGATCCTCGTTGCAAAAGTGAACGTACCACAAATATAGCATATATAAGTAAACGTGTCAATACTTATCTTGTTGTGAGTAAATGTATTTTGATTAGTAATGTTCCGTTATTAGGTGAGTAACTGTGTGTAGATGTGAGTAGCGTGGTGTGTGGGGTCGGGGTTAGCTGATGGGCTAACTTATTGAAAACAAAGTAATGTTCCTAATGTTCCGTAGTGAAATGGGTAATGTTCCGTTGTAAGTCTTTGTTATTAAAGCAATGTTCCAATGTTCCGCGATTTTAGGGTACTACAGGGGTATAATGATGTTGTATGGAATATGCTGCATAAGGGGAGGGAAGGGTCACATGGAAGTGTAGTAATATTTAACGGAACATTTGGAACATTAGGAACATTACTTTAAAATCAATGGGTTAATTGTTCCATTCTTAAAAACCATTTTGGAACATTGGGAACATTACTTTGTTTTCAATGACTTATGCAAATCGCTCACCGCTCACCGCTCATAAAATAACTGGCATCGCCCAAATAGAGTTAGCCGTGCAGCTAACTGCAACTTGTGTGGGACAAGACTCCAACGTACAACATCGCGTGACGACAGCTCGCCCTGTGTCGCTCACCGCTCACCGCTAATACACAGAACTGGTATCAAATAACTGGTGTCGCGGGGCACAAAAAAAGCCCCGACCGTTTCCGGTCAGGGCGTGGGGTCAGATGAAAAGTATTGCCATCGTGCATAAAGTTACAGCAGCAAATGTAGAAACATAAAACCAAAACGTATAAGCAAAACCCCATGCAGTAATTTGTTTTCGTATTATGTCAGATATTAAACTCATATCATTCTCTTTCATGTTAGTGTTGGTGATGCCAGCCAATGGCTGGCACCGTTGATGATTACTTGAGTTTCGCCATCATCTCTTCAAACGCGGCGATATATTCTGCCGGTATCGAATCATCAGGCTTGGCCTTGCTGCACTGCTTTGCAGCCTTGGCAATGGCATCGAGGAACCTATCGCAATCGGTACGCTCGACAGCATCGCTAGCGCCATCGCTTGGCTTGTCATCAGCCTTTTTAAGATCAGTCTTGATATGACCGATAAGCTTGCCGACCTGTTGCTGGATATATTTTTTATCCCGCGTTTGGCCTTTCATTTTGCCTTGCGTGATAACCATCTCAGCTTTACCTGTCGTCGTGGCATCTTTTAAGAACGCTAGACCTGCTTCGCCTGCCATCACTGTCGCGCATACATCGTAAGCCCATTGTCGCGTGGCAACCCAGAGATTATTCTTTGCGTCGTCGCCGGTTGGCTTTGCGAGCATTGTAAAATCTGCGCCGATTTTAGCAGCAGGTTTAAAGAACAGCGCTGAAGCCTCAGCCCGCGATGCTTGCGCCGCGATGCTATTGCAATTAGCCGTATAGACGACTGTGGCCGCGTTGATTGAATTTTTGTTCACTGATAGATCAGCCATTTTGTTTCCCTTTCTAGGAATGTGTTAGCCGCTTGGCTAACTGATACGCAAAAGAGCCATCCCCTTTTGCTGTGAACCATTATACGGAAAACACCGGCAAACGCAAGCAAATGGCAGCAAATGTTAGCAGTTAGCCGCTTGACTAACCCCCACCTACCCCCGACCCCCCTCTAGCGCGTGTCACGCATATCTACTTATACATACTAATTTGCACAAATATTTTGAGTTTCTACGAAATCGGCTAAACCCCACCCCCACCCTACCGTTATACCCAGTAACCACATTCGGCGCGGGGAGATTGAAATAATTACAATATTCGTCTAAATACCAAGTATGGCATTACAAATAACACCAGAACGGGGTGTGCCGATCAAAGACGTGCCCCCGCCAAAAGACCTCACAGGCAAAGCTGAAGCTGCTGCCGAGACCGCTAAACATCTACATGCCCACGGGTTAGAGATAGACATAACCGCAGAGGACAGGGATAACGCTTCGGAGATCAGTATGGCATATGCTGCCGATCCTGTGCGTACTTCAAAGAAGGCTACGCTTAAAAATATATCACGTACCCCACCCGCTACTCTCCTACTAACAGACAAGATCCTAAAAGATTTTGGGCATTCTGTTGTGCAGAGCGCTACGCAGGTGAGGCACCTCGTCACAAACAAACTGATTGAGGAGACAGAGAACCCCGACCCACGGGTGCGTATACGTGCCTTGGAGCTGCTTGGTAAGATTAGCGATGTGGGGTTGTTTGCAGAGAAGTCTGAAGTTACAATAACACATCAAACTACAGACGACATCAAAGAGAAACTACGTGGGAAACTGGCTAAACTTATAGACCCAGCCGATTCTGATGTAGAGGACGCAGTAGTCGTGGAGGCCCCGGTCATATCGTTGGATGATACACTGGGGCCTCCCGATGCCTAAAGATCTTACCACTGTTGCGAAAGACTTAGACTTCTCCCCAGAAGATATACAGACTATGCTGGACAACCTTGACCAGTTTAGTCCTGAAGAGGTCGCAGAGATTGATAAGATGGTCGATGAGCTGGCGAGCAGACAGCGTAACGACAACGCCAAAGATGACCTCATAGAGTTTTGTAAACGGATGCAGCCAGATTATAAGGTTGGCAAGCACCACCGCATCCTCGCAGATATGCTGATGGACATTGAGCAGGGTGATAAAGACCGTATATGTGTCAACATCCCGCCGCGACATGGTAAATCGCAGCTTGTGAGTATCTTTTTCCCTGCGTGGTTCTTGGGGCGTAACCCCGGCAAGAAGGTTATGATGGTGTCCCACACTACCGACCTTGCTGTGGACTTCGGGCGTAAGGTTAGAAACTTGATATCGGTAGACGACTACAAAGAAATATTTCCGCAGGTATCGTTGGCGGTGGACAGTAAGTCTGCGGGGCGGTGGAATACAAACTTCGGAGGAGAATATTATGCGTGTGGTATTGGGTCTGCACTTGCGGGACGTGGCGCTGATCTTCTGCTTGTTGATGATCCTCATTCTGAGCAGGATGTTATTAACGGAAACTTCTCTGTGTTTGAAAAAGCATACGAATGGTTCACCTTCGGTGCCCGTACTCGCCTTATGCCGGGCGGTAGGGTTGCCATAATCCAGACTCGTTGGCACATGGACGACCTCACGGGGCGTGTGACGACCGATATGGTCAAGAATCCAGAGTCAGATCAGTACGAAATCGTGGAGTTTCCCGCTATTTTGGACAGCGAGGACTCTGACGGTAAGCCGATACAGAAGCCGTTATGGCCTGAGTTCTTTGATTTAAGCGCATTACTGCGCACAAAGGCGTCGATGCCTACATTTCAGTGGAACTCGCAGTATCAGCAGCAGCCTACGGCTGAAGAAGCGTCGATTGTTAAGCGGGAATGGTGGCAAATATGGACAAAAGACGACCCACCCCACTGTGAATACATAATTATGTCGCTTGATGCCGCCGCAGAGAAAAATAATCGCGCCGATTACACCGCGCTGACGACTTGGGGTGTGTTTTTTAACGAAGAAGAGAACGCACACCACATAATTTTGCTAAATAGCATCAAAGAACGCTTAGAATTTCCAGAATTGAAGGGTCTGGCGCTTGAAGAGTACAAAGGTTGGGAGCCAGACTCGTTTATTGTGGAGAAAAAGTCCTCTGGTGTAGCTTTGTACCAAGAATTACGCCGTATGGGCCTCCCAGTACAAGAATATACACCTCATAGGGGTACTGGAGACAAGATGGCTCGCCTTAATAGTGTATCAGACATCATAGCCAGCGGGTTTGTGTGGGCACCAGCTAAGCGTTGGGCCGAGGAGGTCATAGAAGAGGTGGCAGGGTTCCCGTTTATGTCTAACGATGACCTTGTTGACTCTACGGTTATGGCGTTATTGCGGTTTAGGCAGGGTGGGTTCATCAGATTACCCACAGACGAGTGGGATGATGAGCCTACATACCGTAGACCTGTGGAATATTACTAAACTTCTATGTTTAACTTAGTTCCCTGCGGCCTATCCGCTGTAGTTTTTGCTCCAAACCTATCATAAGCCTTGCCAAGATCTAATCTCTGCTCTCTGAGCGCCTCCAGATGCGTGTGGTTGGCCCTATGTTCCTTTGTTACCCTCTGCTCAGCAAGGTGAGCTTCTATTCGCTCACGACTTTGAGTTTGCTGGTGGATATCAGATCCTACATTAAACGGTGCGTTGCCTATGCCGCTTAACCCGTCAGCCATTACAGTCTTCCTTGTTTCGCTAGGATTATTACAACAGTAATTCCGATCAAAATCGAAACAATGATTACTGCGCCACCATAGATTACGATGCGCTCAATCAGCTTTGCTTTTCGTTTTCTCTCTGCTTCAACCTTTGCTTTACGATCTTTTCTTGCTTGTACACGTATAGCCTGTAATTCACCCCAAGCGCTAAAACCTCTGGTTGCAATGACGATCTG
>JAAHTH010001716.1_pt1 | contig 11029 bp, 9 predicted proteins | sample 6116091 | NCBI WGS metagenome assembly JAAHTH01 (sample SAMN13939990, study PRJNA603662) | sponge metagenome | isolation source: marine sponge | host: Mycale hentscheli | place: New Zealand | collected 2006
TACTGAGTTTCAAAGAGGACCATGTGTGTATGGTCGTCCTCCAGGTCATCCACATCACGTACAGCACCAATCCAGGCATTTTCAAATACAGAATGGCCGCCCGTCGTCGAACGACTCTGGGGGATTGGCCCGTTATGTCGCTCGCCAAATGCTAGCGTGTTGGCTAGCCCGTCCATCAACGCAGAGACACGTATTTGGCTGTTTCGAAAGAATACGCCTTGGCTGGCCAAGGGCGTCGCGTCCAAATTGGTTGTCGGACTTGCTGGCCCCCAGTTCGCCGCGTAGCTGGCCGCTGCGTAACGTTCAGCTGGCGTAACGCTATCGTCGCGGTACACGAACGCAGAGTCTGAGTAGGTGTCACTTGGACAAAGGAAGACTGGGAGACTTATGTCGCGAGCGGCGCGATTTGCGTCATCCCAAATCGGCCGACTATAATCGATTTTCTCAGCAACAGCCGCCTGTTCGAGCTGGGGCAGCATCGCGGCACCCCAAGAAAGTCCCATATGATTGGCACGTTCTTCACTGCTGCCGCTGGGACCGTATTTATGCAAGTAGCCCGAGGGAAACCTTCGGAAAGTTGATTCGTAGTTGTGCAGCGCCAAAGACAGTTGTGAGAGGTTGTTCTGGCACGACATTCGTCGAGCCGCTTCCCGGGCCGCCTGGACGGCGGGCATGAGTAGGCCAATCAAAATCCCGATGATTGCGATAACAACCAAGAGCTCAACTAAAGTGAAACCGCGAACCGCGGCCAGTCTTTTTCTCATCTTGAAGAATCCGTTTTGAAGTGATTGTGTACGGAAAATGCCTTCTCGGTACTTCCTTAAGTCTACTGTAGAAACACGGAAAGTTCCTCGCCCTGAAAATAAATCTGCTCGCGGACACCGAACCGAGTTTGCCCCAACTCGACCGTGAGTTTAGCTACTCGCAATCTGGCTTCTGTGCTTGCGAGTCGCTCCCGCAGTGCTTCGGGTAATTTTGAACTGAAGATGTGTTGATGGAAATTCTTCCGTTCTCCGGCAATCTCCTTACGTCTTGGGCAGATGAGCGTGTATTCCGTACCCTCGAGCTGAAATTGGATCGTGATGGTTGGCAGGTCAGGGCTCCAATAAGACCAGCCCTGCGTCTTATCAGGAGGGAAAGCTTCCTTCGTCGTATCCGCAGAAGGCTGTGTTACGTCGACATTTCTATGCGTGGGACTGGATACGAACCTGTCTGGATTTGGAGGCAATTCCTCCGAAAGCAGGCAAAAGCTTAACGCAGTGGGCAAGCCTGGCAGTATTTCGAGGTGCGGGCGGGGAGGAATGATGCGGCTGTTGCCTGGAAGTTGGCCGGGTGTCGCGTGACGCTGCAAACTCACGACAACACCACCTAAAGGGGTGTCTGCGTGGCGGTGTGTGTGTCCATGGGGATGCTCGTGTCCACCTAGAAACCCCGCCGCATGCTCGTGATCGTGTACCTGGACGTTATCATGAACATGGCGATGGGCATGCCACAAATCGTCTTGCAGGTCCGTTGAAACCATGCTCGCAGAGGGAGGCGTCAAGGACGCAACCTCGTCCTGATCGCGGCATCCCGCAATCGCTGCCAGCACGATCATTAAGCAAGTTATCTGTCTCATCAATGAAGTCTATTGTCAGATCAAGGCATGAAGGGTCAGATCAAGGAATGAAGGGTCAGATCAAGGAAAAATTATCCGGTACAGCAGTTTCGGAATTCGGGATTCGAGGATTCAATTGTCGAGTTTGGGAGATGCTGCGCCCTGTGTTTTTTCACACCAAAAGCAACTTCCCAAGCCAATAGCCATCACCATATAGGATGGAATGAATAACCACCACCAAAAGTTGCCAGGTCGGTAAGCCATGAGGTTCGTCGTTCCACCCTCCCACCAGATTGGGACCGCCGGTTGGAGGAACGTCACGAGGCCTCCAATTGCGCCAATCGTAAAGGTTAAAAAACCCTTCTTGGTAAGGGTATGTTCACTTTGACTAAGCAACATCGGGGTGCCCCAGGCCACGAACATTAGTGCGATCAGTGCTGGGCAAATCCATGGACCGAGCCAAATGGATGGGACCAAAAAGAGTACGTCCCATTCGAGCAATTCACGTGGCCAGCCAAGCAACGCTTTGAGCCAAGCGTAATACAGTATATCCCAGACACCGAACACGAATACGAAGGCTGCAAACGAACGGTTCAAGCTAGAGCGTTCAGCCAGCAGCGCGACCGTCCCCAACATGACGATGGTTGATAGTTCTCGCGCGAGTTCCAAAATGGGATCGTATGAGCCCAAAAATGTTAAAGGGAAAAGATCTAGGGGATTCTCAGGGTAAAACAGCCGCCGCATGTAAATGACAACGGCAGCTTCGAGCAACGCCATCGCAGCAGCGAAGATCAAGAGGATTAACAAGGTTTGGCGGCGCTTCATTTCATTTGTTGCATTGTTGGTGAAACGCTTTTCACTTTGCTTGGCGCGACATGAATTCTAGTTGCCCCTGGTTTTTCAGTTGGCTTTCCACCGGTACTTGCTCTTGCCACCGATTGGACTTGTACTACTCACGTTTCTGGGGTCCCCAAGAGTTTACCCGTTATTGGCGTGGCACGTACGTGGGAGCATGTCACCAAGTGACTGGTCGTGTGGCCAACGTTCTGGAGCAGGGAATATAAGCGAGAATGATGTGAATACCGAATACTCGATTTTATTGGACCTACAACTGGATGCGTAAACCGATATGCTGAATTTGATGGAAGGGAAGTTGCGTCTCAGTGGCCGTTAAACTCGGTGCCATGCTTTCCTTCATGGGTAGATGGAAAGTTAGAGTCGAACGCTGTCCGGTAATGCGGTGCCTCTGAGACGCTTGTTTCCACTGGTTAACACCTTGAGCAAACGAAACGGTTCAATTGGTGGATGCGGGATTTTACTCGCCATGATGGTCATTACACGCACGTTTCACCTTGGCAGTTGCAAGTAGATACGGTGGGTTCCATGCAGTCCCATACTTTTGCATGTACTGCGTGGTCGTGGACTGAAGCTTCGATTTTTTGAGTTTCCGTATTGTAGTTGGGATGCGAATCCCAACAGTGCCTCGGCGTTGATTGTTTCGCAATGTACAGTCGATTTGGAATTCGCACGTACACTTTGAAGATACTCGCGTTGCAGTTGCGTGTTCCTTTTCTGACTGTTCAGGGGAATCTGTCCCCGAAGGCTTGCGTGGTCGGCAAAGTAGCAGATTTCTTGGTTTTCATGGTCGCAGTGTCGACAACGATTTGTGAAATTGGTTCGCTGAATAAGCACGCGATCCCCTATTAGGGACCAGGTGTGTTTCACCGGGACATTTTTGATGAAGAGTGTCTATCTGCTCTGCTCGTTGCACGATTAGTCAGTCTTTATCTTTACACCGGTTGCTTTGAAACTGTGGTAATCGGGTGGAGCTCGCTCAGAGGCCCCATTCAAATGGGGAGAGCTGAGTTCAGAACACCGTCCTACCTTTCTATACGTGTACACGAGGCGGTCTTCGCATGCCGTCGTTTTGCTCAGTGTCGGCAATTTTCGCCACGGCGTCGTTTGTCCGACTTTGGGGCTTTCGGTAAAGCCAACGGCTAGATTTTTTGTGCTGTGTCCGACAGTGGCCAAGCCCTGCGTGTTTGGCAGGTGTATCAACAAACAGGTTTCGATGGTGCCGCGGGGATGCGGCGTTAACGCCGGTGTGTGTTTCGTATTTAGGTGAGTGTGTGCATTTCTAAAAAAGCCAGCTTTCCAATTTGGGAAAACGAATCAGCGAACAGAGGGGCGTCTTCGTTATACCTGTGAAAATACACCTGAATGCGGCACGTTGTGGTTTTGGTATCTTCCTTCTCACGTATGCATTGCGTTATACAAGTAAGAGGGTTTGTCATTGAGTCAAAAGACGTGGATGAGGAAATCGTGGGTCTGAACCAGCAGCAATTGATAGAACAGGTGGCGTTCATTGTGCAGTCAAGATTGGCTGACCAAGGCGCAGGTCACGGTTACGACCATATTCAACGAGTTTGGGCAACCGCCCGCAAGCTTAACAGGACATGCGGTGGCGATTCTTTCGTGATCGAGCTGTCTGCACTTCTTCACGATATCGGAGACGCAAAGTTTCACAATGGTAAAGAACGAAGCGCAGAATTTACGATTGAGATCTTGACCCAATTGGGTGTTGATGAAGTTACTATCAATCACGTAGCGCAGGTTGTTGATAACATCTCTTTTCGCAAACGCGATACAGCCGAAGCTCTTTCTCTCGAGGGGCAGGTGGTGCAGGATGCAGACCGTTTGGATGCGTTGGGCGCAATCGGAATCGTGAGGACGGTCGAGTTTGGCGCTGTTTTTGATCAGCCTTTTTATTCTCCCAAAGGTGAAAGCCAGAAGTCTGGGATTGGTCATTTCCACGCAAAACTATTCAAGTTGCGGGACTGGATGAGTGCGGACGCAGGACGGCGGGTGGCAAGGTCTCGGGAGGACGTCATGCGAGCGTTTGTTACCCAGTTTGAGCGTGAATGCACTGGTGAGGGTTAGTGACTGAAAGTTGCCCGCTACTGGTTACTAGCCGTCTGCTGGCAGGGTATTAGCATCGGGTCTAGTTATTGTTGGGTGGCAATGCTGCGGATCTTTTTGATTCCCATGGGCAAGCGTTTCCTCGGCGCGCTGCGGCCTGAGTTCTTCAGTTGCTGCAGCAGTGTCTGTAGTTGTTTTCGTTTGTCCGGTGCTTCAAAGTATAGGTTGGTTGTTTCACCTGGGTCCGTTTCAAGATTGTACAGTTGGCCAGTCGCGTCGGGAGCATTCTCGGGCAGAGCGTATTGTCTGAGTGGTGGTCGGTCGTAATTGTTTCCGCCAGAGCCTGTGTGGTCAAGATATTTCCATTGTCCTTGTCTGATTTGGAATTCACCGCGGAAGCTTTGGGTCAATAAGTGGGGGCGTATTGGGTTTGAGTCTTCGACAAGTCCCAGCATCACGGGCATCATATCAAAGCTGTCGGTTGCATCTTTTGGTTGCAGATGGTAGTCAGTGACTGACGCTAAGGTTGCGAACAAATCGGTAGTGTTGGTCATCTGATCAGATACTTGATTGGTTGGAATTACGGTTGGCCATCGTGCAATCATCGGTACACGGTGTCCACCCTCCCAGCCGTCTCGCTTCATGCCTCGATATCCCCCCGAGGCATCATGTTGATGGTCACGCCTCATCCAATCGACATGTAAGGTTTCGGCACCGTTATCCGCATTGAAGATGATCAGAGTGTTGTCGTCGATTCCTTGCTCACGAACCAGGTCGAGCAGACGACCTACCAAAACATCGAGTTCCCAGACGAAATCGCCGCGAGGTCCAGCCTTCGTTGCATTATTGAATTCGGGAGCCGGCAGGACGGGGGCGTGAGCGATTTGGGTTGAGAGTACGGCAAAAAAGGGCTTGTGTGCGTTAGTAGCGCGGTGGCGTTCGATGAAGGCTTTGGTCTTCTCGTAAAATAGTAAGTCAGCGTTGATGAAATCGTAGCCTGGTGATTTCCAACCTTCGTCATTATCCCAAAGCCATTTACCACCCAGGTTCGGTAGGGTGTCTCGCTTGTGTCGCTGACTTGCAGGTTTGCTTACCATCCCGTTTTCAATGTAAATGTAGAGGGGATCTGTATTGGGGCAGTTCGGGGTAACGAACGATTCATCGAAACCTCGGGCGTTGGGACCGTCAACGAGTGGGGTGCTCTTTTCGTAATCAATCAACAGTGAATTTTCAAAGCCACCTCCTAGCCGTTGCTTGTTTTTGTCGACCCAAGTGAGACCAACGTGCCATTTACCAAAGACGCCAGTGTGATATCCCTGCCTCTTGAGCATTTCAGCCAAGGTGAGTGTGCCAGGTTTCAGATAGCTCGGGCCACCGGGACCCTCAAACGCTCCACCGCCTCGGCCCGTCGAGCGGTAGATCTGCTGACCAGAGAACAGTCCGTAACGCGATGGTGAACAGATGGTTGAGGGACTGTGTGCGTCAGTAAAACGTATTCCCTCGGCGGCCATCTGGTCCAAGCGGGGAGTTCGGTAGGCTGCCTTTGGGTTGTAACAGGAGAGATCACCGAATCCCAAGTCATCAGCATAGACAATGATAATGTTTGGCAATGGTATTTCTGTTGCCGTCGCTAATTCGGTGCAGGTGATGCAGAAAGCAAACAGGCCAAGAGTAGTCTGACGCTGCAAATGGAAAAAAGAGGATGATGGCATCATGACCTGAAACTTGCTTGGGTAAGTTGGGAGACTCGTCGTCGGGTTGATTGGACGTTGGTCTTTTGGCGGGGGTTGCTCTTTTTTCAGAGTTCAAAACGACGACACTTTGTTTTCCGCATTTCGGCAGGTTACTTTCCATCCTGTTGCCATTTTTTCATCAATGCGATGTTTTGCTCAATGGTCTTTACCTTTTCCGGATGTCGACTGCGCAACCTGTGTATGTAGACACTCATATCACTATCGTACATTCTGGTATCCTCGAAAACACGTCCTTGGTCATTACTGTCACGTTCCCATTGGCTGAGCAGTTTGCGATACTTCTGTAACCGCTTTTGTTGTGATGGGACGTCTGCGAGATTGTTGAGTTCCCAGGGATCAATATCGAGGTTGTACAATTCCTCGGTCGGTCGTTGGTTTGCCATGATTAATGATTGTGCCGTATTAAGTTTTCCAGCTGCGTAAAGGTGCCTTAGCACGGGCATGAACGGTTTCTCATCCTTGTATTTACAGGGTTGCAGATACGGTCGTTGTGGAAGGTAATTTCTTATGTACTTGTACTCCCCTTCTCGAATACTGCGAATGTGATCGACTGTCTCATCGCATCGATCACGGGCAGAAACAACGTAGGAACGTGGCTGGAAATCTTGAGCGAACAGCGAACGTCCCTGCATGGTTTTCGGAATCGGGATACCAGCTAAGTGCAAAGATGTTGCGGCAAGATCGATATGAGCTACGAGGTCGTCACGCACAGAAGCTGCGGCTGGCAATTCTGGTCCCCACGCAATGAAGGGAATGCTTAAACCCTCTTCGTAAAGAAACTGCTTCCCACGAGCGTGGCTGATCCCATGATCAGTGAGGAAAAAAATGATTGTATTGTCGAGGACTTTAGCATTTTTCAACTTAGTGATGATCTTTCCAACCTCAATGTCCGTTTGGTTCACCGAGTCGAGATACGCGGCCCAGTCCTCGCGTATGACGGGATGATCGGGATAGTAAGGAGGCAGTTCGACGCTTGAGGGGTCAATCGGAGAGTGCAGCTCACTACGTATCCGCGCGTAGTTTTCGGGGATGTTTCTGTGCTTTCCGCCGCGGAGTTGGAACTGTGCAAAAAACGGCTGATTCTTTTTTCGTCCACTCCAGTCGGAGCCATCATACAAGTCCTGTTTTCTGTACTCAAAGTTATAGTCCTCTTTTCCAGATCGAGACCCGCTCTCATTTCCGTTTGAGGTGTAGTAGCCCGCATCACGAAACAACTGGGGAATAGGAACAACGCCCTACGGTAACTTGATTTTTAGCTTACATCTGGAACTGCGATGATGATGGGCACCAATGCTTGTCTGATACATGCCGGTGATAAGCGCGGATCGGAAGGTTGAGCAGACGGGAGCGGTGGCGTACGCGCGGGTGAAGGCAATGCCCTCCTTTGCAAGACGATCTACATTGGGCGTTGAGACGAGCGACTCGCCTTGATAACCAAAATGGCCAGACATGTCGTCGACCAGAATCCAAACAATGTTTGGACGAGCCTGCGATGTTGCATCGGGGGCGGTAGGTGGTTGTGCAGTGACTTTGTAATCGAGAAGGCACAGAAGGACTATGAACAGTAGTGATTTGGTAATCAGCGATGGATTGGTATTCATTCTTGTCGGGGGAGTCGATTTGACTTGAGGATGCTTAGTGACTTTGGGAACAGGCTTGCGAGTGTGACTGCTGGAATGGCAACCCGAGCATGATGGGGTTAATCAGGTTTCAAGTATTTCACTTTCAGATCTCGAGGCAGAGGAGTGACATGATTCTTTAAGGCCCACTGCTTCCATTTCGCGTCTAGTTCAGAAGTTTTACTGGGTTTCATTTTGGCAAGATTCGTTGATTCGATACGATCAGTTCTCAGGTCATATAATTCCCACGGCTGATCATCGAGTGCGACTAGCTTCCAGCGGCCCTGTCGCACTGCGCGGTTTCCTTGATGTTCAAAAAACAAAGTTCGTTCACTGTTGAGGCTGTCGGAGTCCGTGAACAGGTTGAGGCCGGGGAGTGGGGTGGGCCCCTGGTACGGGGAGCCTGCGACGGAAAGCAAAGTTGGGTAAATGTCGATCAAGTGGGCCGGCGTGGTATGAATCGTTCCAGGCTTGAGTGACGCCTGGTTTGGCCAGTGGATAATCGCAGGAGATGAGATGCCACCTTCGTGGTTAAAATGTTTGTATAGCCGCCAAGGGGTGTTGCAGGCATTTGCCCAACCGGATCCAAGACTGTGAAATGTGCTGCTACTGCCCATTTGCTCAAGGGCTGACCCTTCATGCAGGATGTTGTGATTGCTTGATTTGACATCGAAGCCGAATGGATCCCATTCGAAGCAGGCACCGTTGTCGGAAGTGAAGATAATCAGGGTGTTGGTGAGTTTGTTTTCGTCTTTTAAGGCTTTAACTACTCGGCCAATTTGTTGATCCATACGGTCAACCATGGCTGCGTCGATTGCCATCCGTCGGGCAAGATCTTTTCTGCGGGGTTCTGTAAGGGTGTTCCAAGCAGGATTGGTTCCGCTCTTGGTTTCACCGTAGTTCTTCCATGTTGAGCGTGGACTTAGTTTCGTATGTGGGGGAAGAATTCCCATTTTCTTCATTCGTGCGAGGCGTTCGGTGCGGAGTTGATCCCAACCAGTGGAATAACGTTTTTGGTATTTTTGTATCCATTCATGCGGAGCTTGGAGCGGAAAATGAGGCGCATGATAGGCAAGGTATAGAAAGAAAGGTTTTTCGGGCGTCGTGCGTGCGTTATCAATGAAATCGAGAGCGTGGTCGGTGACGGCATCTGTTGCGTAGTACTGATTGCTTTTGTATTTGCGGGGTGGCTGGTCACCGGGTAATCGGATGAGGTGGTCAGGATCAAAAAAACGTTTGGCACTGACGAGTGTGCCGTAGAACTGTTCAAACCCGTGATTGATTGGATCTTTGGTTCCCAAGTGCCATTTGCCAGACATGTAAGTGCGGTAGCCGGCTTCGGATAACGTTTCGGCGAGAGTGATGGCGTGTTCAGCAACGCGTCCTCGATAACCAGGACGCTCAAGATCGTTTCCTGCCATGTGCCCGAGGCCTACACGATGTGGATAGTGGCCGGTCAGCAGGGCGGCCCGAGATGGACAGCATATTCCCGTGGTATAGAAGTGGGTCAATCGCACTCCAGCGGAAGCAAGCGAATCAAGTGAGGGCGTATCAATCTCTCCGCCAAAGCAGCCGAGGTCGCTGTAGCCCAAGTCGTCCGCAAGGATCAACACGATATTTGGTCGAGAAGTTTTCCCGCTGAAGCAAGAGCCCGGAACCGTTAAGATCAAGGAGATACAAGCTAACCAGACACGGATGGTCACGAATTCGTCTCACTCTTGAATTGTTTGCGGGTCATCTGGAAACTGTTTTTGCAACACTCTTTTTCTCGATGGCATGGCAATGCTGTGATCGCGGCACCTTGGGGGACCGGCTTGTTATTAGGTTTCGGCAGGTCAAAAATGAACGATAGTCGTTGCCGTTGATAAGACTGGCTGATGAGAGAACCGATCCGTCATGGAGGAGATGGCAAGTGTTATGACGGTTCGGGTTCGTTCAACGAATAAGGGTTTTGTTTTCGACCGTTTCAGGAGCTGTTGGCTCACCAAGGGTGTGATTTACTTTAATTTCTGAATCAGAAAACTGGTCGGGGTGGGGTGTTGAGGGTTGATGACTCCAGGATAAATCAAATGGCAATCTGTTCCGGTCGCGAGGCAATGCTCCTGCAGTTTCACGCCAAAATTGGCGGTATGCGTCGGATCTTTTTGTGGTTTTCCAAGTTCCGGTTTGGCAGTGTAATAAAGAGCGACCGGCGGATCGTCTCTGCTGACGAGGGCGTAGGGTGAATATTCGTTGATCCAGCTGAGGAGTCTTGGTCTGGCGTTGTAAAAGACCTCGAAACCTTTTCCTTGGATTCCGAAGGCGTGCCCTCCATATTTGCTGTTGGGTGTCCATTCCCGCATTTGTTTCGGGTCCAAGGTGGTTTGAGCACCACGGACGGCGGCACATTGAAGTCGCGTTGATTCACGGGAAACGGGATCGCGGTTTGTTGGGTCCTGCATATCGTCATGAAACGCGAGCCATAAGCTGGAGCACGCGCCTGCAGAACCGCCAGCAGCACCAATCTTGCCCTTGTCGATGTTCCACTCCTGCGACTTCGATCGCACAAACTGGAGTGCTCGCGCGGCATCGTGTAGTGGGGCGTGAACTGGTGGAGTGCTCGCGTCCTTCTCAGCCTGTGTTACATATCGGTAGTTGATTGCGACGACAGAGACGCCAGCACTGAGCAGGTCGTTAACTTCGACGAATCGATGGACCCATTCCTTTGAGCCTCCTTTCCAACCACCGCCGTGAATCACGAACGCGACCGGCGTCGGTTCACTGGATGAAGCTTTCCAGAAATCGAGGACCTGCCGCGGGTGAAGTCCGTAAGCTATTTCGGAAAACGTAGCAGGTGGTATTTCAGGAGAATACTTTGCGGGTCGACGCACAGGTTGTTCACGTGCGACATTCCCAAGTTGCTGCGCAACAGCCAACTGGTGTGAGGCAGGCTGCATCATTAAAACGAATGCAAGGATCAGCGACGTGATTACGATGCGATTCACGGGGTAGCCATTGAGTTTGGGTGCTGGGATGGTGCCTGGTTAGATTCCGGCAGAAGTGAAAATCTACCTGCCGTCGTACGACTCGGAATCGGTCGTACGACTCGGTCTCGGTCGACGAAACCGAGGGTGGAGGATGATTGACGTCATGAATGGGCG
>JAAHTH010000361.1_pt1 | contig 11013 bp, 20 predicted proteins | sample 6116091 | NCBI WGS metagenome assembly JAAHTH01 (sample SAMN13939990, study PRJNA603662) | sponge metagenome | isolation source: marine sponge | host: Mycale hentscheli | place: New Zealand | collected 2006
GGGCGGGGGGGCGTGGGGGGGGGGCGGTGCCTGTGGCGATGGGTTTGGCTCTGGGTAGGGCTCTGGTGCTGGCTATGGCGGTGGTTAATAAATAGCTGGATCGGCTAGTTTAATAACAAACAACTAAACTATGAAATTAACAAGTCGGGAAATATCAAAAGAATTACACAATGCAGGATTTAAAGGTGAGCCTTGCGGAGGTTATTATGTGGAAGGAGGTTTTACAATAACTTTAAATCCAAAACCTAAAGCTGATTATTTGGCTTATGATTTGGAGACTATCATTGAGGCTTTACCAAAAGTTTTAGATGGAACTTTTTATGGAAAAAATCTGCAAATTTGCTATAGGGCAATGATAACCTTAGCTGAATTTAGATATATTTCTCACCAAGATAAATTATATCATGTGGTTAGGCAGATTGATGGTGAAAATATTGCCGATACTGCAGCGAGATTATGGCTAAAACTTAAACAGGATAATTTATTATTAAAACTATAAGAAGCAAACAAATGGAAAGAAGTACAACAAGCAATTTAAAGTGGAATCTAACCAAAAAAACCCTAGAAGTACAAAGGGAAATTAACGAACTATTGATAAGTAATGTTCTGCTATAACCAAACCACCAAACAATTTGTTACAACCATAAATTCAGATGGTAATAAATATCTAGCATACAAGCGGAGCAATGGAGCTTTAGGGTGTGATAAAGCATGCTATTTTAGAGCAACGAAAGATGATAGCAGCGTTCAAATGGCTAGGGATTGCACCTTTAGCAGAAGGTTGTTACAAGGTAGAAGAAGTTGCACACCAGTCATTAAAGACTTTTGGGATCAGGAATTTATTAACAACTAACTAATAAACATTATGAAAGAACAAAAAGACTTGAAAGAAGTAGCGGTAGACAAAAACGCCGCTGAACAGTTAAGGCGATATATTGAAGCTATCGAGAATTGCGAACTAAAAAAGAAAGAAATTATCGAAAGAATCAAAGAGTTTTTCGATGAAGCAAAAGCCGTGGGTTTTGATGTAAAAACTATGCGCCAAATCATCAAAATTCGCAAGAAGAACAAGAATGAGTTGAGCGAAGAAGAATATCTTCTTGAGACTTATAAAGAAGCCTTGGGGATGGATGAATAATAAAACATATTAGATAAACTTATTTTTATGAAAAACAAATATAACGCAGGTGATAAAGTAATCCTGATTTTAGAAATAAAAACCCCACCATACTATGAGGTATCGAATGAAGAGATAGAAAGCGTCTCTTTATGTGTCGATAAAATAGAATATTTCTTTAAAACAGCACGCCCACAGGCTTTGCAAGAAGATGTTTACACCAAAGAAGAAGCAATAGATTTTTTGAAGGGAGCTTTGGGTGACTGAAAAAGATTAATTAATACTTGCATATTATATTACTATGTAATAATATGAGTCTAATTAATTCAATTAAAGAAAATGACACCAGAACAATTCTTACAAAATCGCAAAAAGCTAAACCTTAATCAACAGTCATTAGCCAAGCTTTTACAATGCTCACAACCTCTTATTTCATGCTATGAAAAGGGAGCTTATGAAAAGGGAGCAAGAAGCATAAATGGCTTGAGGCTAGAGAAGTTTCAAGAGCTTATTAAACAGAAAGAGGAAAGCAATGACTAAACAAAACAAACCAACATCAAAAATAATTCAGATAGTAGGAAATGGTCAAGAATTTATGGCTCTTTGTGAAGATGGATCAATATGGGAAAGAGCCTTCTGGGGTGAAAAATACTATTGGCAGTGTATTTTAGAAGCTGGATATGATAAACCAAAAGAGAACAAAGAAGAAGAACTACTCAATGTGATTGATGAAACATGCGAAGATATGACAATACACCTCTCCAACCATATTGTTGACATCAACAAAAAGGTTGAAGGTAATGTGCAAGAAGCTTTAGAAGAAAGAGTGGAAAACCTAGAAGAAGCTTTGAAAGAGCTTATATATGAAACCAGAACAAAGAGTAATGCCAACAGCTAAAGACCTAACAAAAACCGAATGGGAAAGAATATGGGACTCTATAGAACATGGCTTTACCAGCGGACATGTGGAAGTCTGGTTTGGTGAGGATTTCGTTGGAGTCAATTGGCGATTGACTGAAAAGGGAATTGTTATTAATATTGTGGAGGAATAGGAATGAATTACAGCTTAGGAGACTGGCTATTGATAGTGGTTGTTTTTATAGTGAGACCACTATATGTAGTAATAGCATTATCATATTGTTTAATAGTGATTTTGTTTAGAGGATTAATTGAATTTAGATTGCCAAATAAAATTAATATTTCTTTTGGATTACCCACAATCCAAAAAAATCTAAACCCGCAATAAACGAATTTGAAAAAGGTAAAATAAGGCAGACCAACAAAATATAGTGAAAAATCTAATAATAATATAGGAGAATAAGAAATGGCTAATGATGAAAAGAAAGACACGGGCAGACCAACAAAATACAGTGAGAGTCTAGCAGATGAGATTTGCTGCCTAATCTCACAAGGGGATTCTATTAGACAAATATGTTTACTAGAGCGTATGCCATATGAATCCACAATATATAGATGGCTAATTAAGCACAAAAGCTTTTGCGAGAAATACGCGCGCGCGAAAGAGGCTCAAATGGAAAAGTTTAATGAAGATATTCTAGATATAGCTGACGATTCAAGAAATGACTGGATTGAGAAAGAAGACAAGAGGACAGGAAAGAAGTTTATAGCACTAAATGAAGAGCATATTGCTAGATCAAAAATTAGGATAGAAGCTAGAAAGTGGCTAATGGGTAAGCACAAACCTAATAAATATGGTGATAAAGTTGCTTTACAGCACAGTGGGTCAATGACAACCAAAGTCATTAAAGATGACATTAAATAGACGAAAACTAGAAAAATCTAAACCCTTTCCCCTAAAGGTTCGAGGCAACATTGCTCCGACGGTGGAGACTAAAATAATATAGATAAACTATATGGTAAGGCTTAGTGATAAGATAGCTGAAGTATTCTACCCAGTTCATAGAGCAATAAGAGATGAAACACATGATGAATTTTGGTTAAAAGGTGGGAGGGGGTCAACCAAGTCATCTTTTACTCCGCTTGAGATAATAGTTGGGATGCTACAAGATGAAAACGCCAACGCGATAGCTTTTAGAAAGGTATCAAGAACAATTAGAGACTCAATCCAAGGGTCTTTCAATTGGGCTATTGATGAGCTTGGTCTTTCAGATGATTTTGATTCTATAAGCTCCCCCGCAGAAATAACCTATAAACCAACTGGTCAAAAGATTATACTTAGGGGCTTAGATGAACCCAGAAAGCTAAAATCGATTAGATTAAGGAAGGGTTATTTTAAATATCTGTGGTTTGAAGAGGCTGACGAATTTAATGGAGATGGAGAAATAAGGAGCGTTGAGCAATCAATCCTAAGAGGCGGAGAAAAGTTTCTTGAATTCTTCACTTACAACCCCCCAAAGAATCCTAAGCACTGGATAAATAAAATGGTGGAGTTAGATCAAAAAAGTAAATTTATTCACCAATCAACTTACTTGGATATTACTAAAGAATGGCTAGGCAATAAATTCTTTCAGAAGGCTGAACGACTTAAAGTCAATAATTATGAATTATATGCTCATGAATATCTTGGCAAAGCCATAGGCAACCCTGACGAAGTCGTATTTAGTGGCAAGTATGAAGTAAGGGATTTTGAAACACCCCCATTATCCGGAATAGATCAAGATAGGTTCTTTTTCGGTGCTGATTGGGGCTTTGCCAATGATCCAACAGTTTTGATTAGATGTTTTATTAAAGATGATTGCTTATGGGTTGATCATGAATCTTATGGTTTTAAGGTGGAGATTGATCAGATAGGTGATAAAATTTTTGATAAAATACCAGAATCTAGGGATTGGATGATAGAGGCTGATTCAGCAAGACCAGAGACCATATCTAGTGTTAGAAGACAGGGATTTAGGATTAACAGCGTTGAGAAGTGGAAAGGTAGTGTTGAAGATGGCGTGGATATTATTAAAAGTTTTAAAAAGATAATTATTCACACTAGATGTGTGAGGTTTGCGCAGGAATTGGAGATTTATTCCTACAAAATCGATAAAGAAACAAAAGAAGTATTACCTAAAATTGATGATAAAAAAGATAGGTTAAAAATAGATGGTGATAAAATGGGTATAAAGGATGACGGCATTGACTCTTTAAGATATGCTTTGTCAAAATATATTAGAAAAAAAACTATCAACTGGACTGGATTTAGCGTATGAAAACACCCAAAACTGATCTTTTTAATACAATTGAGGCAAAGGTAAATAGAGACATCCTAACTATTAACACTACCAAGGTTTGTTGGAAGTCAGGATATAATAAGTATTGTGTTCACAACGAGTATCATATAAATAAATCCGCCATTACAAGCACACAATTTACTAGTGGTACAGGATACATGAAAAACTTTACAGAAGGCGATCTGGTCGGGGTTAAGGATTGCGACAACAGTATAATTATTAATTATCAGGATAATTCTAGGCTAATCCTGAGTTCGAGCGAGTATCCTGATATCAAAATCACAGAATTAGAAAAAGTCTTCAACTTAATTAGAAACTTTATAAGAAAATAAAATGAAAACAATCAAGCAAACTTGGAATAAAACAAAAAACATCTTCAAGCGCATAAACTACAAAGCAGTGTTTGATTTCACCTTGCAACTAACCCTATTCACATTATTATTGACAAATATTTTTTGCTTAATGTATAAGTCAAGCATTTATTTTGACATAATCAAATACTCAGTAAGTGCATTCTGGCTAATGTTGACGGCATACTTAGTAGACAAATCACATAAATAATGTTCAATAAGCTTTTCAGTAAGTCCTCTTTATCGCATCAAGCAGAATTTAAAAGTGCCTATAGTGTAGGGCAATACTACAATATGTTCAAGGGGTGTGGTGAATATAAAAACTCTGAATACTTAAACTACAACATTCAAGACTTTCTTAATGATTATTTGCTAAGTCCAGCCCTAAATAGGGTTGTAAACCTTATTGTAAATAAGGCTGTATCTATAGAAAAAGTTCTGAAAGACAACAAGAATGATGAGTTTATTTATAAACATGATTTTCTAGATTTAATCAACAATCCCAATCCATTCGAGAGCAATAATATCTTTTTCAAGAACTACTTTGCTAACTACCTGCTAACTGGCAATGCGTTTATCAATGTCGTTTCCAGACTAGGTGACTCTAGAGCCAACAAAGAACCTTTGGAGCTGCAAACTCTTAGCCCCGTTGATGTCAATCCTCAATCTAATTCTAGATCGAGATATACAGGATCGTATCAATATAACGCATCCACTGACTCTATTAGATATGAATATGACCCAGCTACTCAAAAATATCTTTCTAAAGAGTTTAACGAAATTATTCACTTAAGAGATTACAACCCTAATTACAACACTAATTGCTTATTTGGGTCTTCTAGGGTTCAAGCTATAAGGCTAGAGATTGAACAGTATTTGCAATCAAGCATCCACAACTATTCTATCTTGAAGAATCAAGGCAGACCCTCTGCAATTGTCAGCATGGATGATGACACTGGCATGCAGCTAAGTCTTGAGCAAAAAACAGAGTTAGAAGAAAGGTTAAAGGGTTTAAAAGGCTCTTCAAATGCTGGAAGGATTAACTTCATGCCCTTCAAGATCAATTGGCAGCCCATGAGTGAATCTATTAAAGATATGGATTTTAAGAACTTGAAGGTAATGACTGAGCAATCTATTTACAAAGCTTTCAATGTCCCTTTGAGTTTCGCCACTGAGGAATCCAGCACAATGAATAATAAGAACATCGCTAGACTTGATTTATATGATGATGCTGTTCTTCCATTAGTTAAATTAACTAATCAATTTCTAACTGAAAAAATATTAAAGACTCGTTACAAAGATGGCGCAGATTTAACGCTCACATATGACGAGTTTACAATCGAACCATTAAGGGAAAGGAAACTACAGGACGCCGAAAGAAAGAATAAACTGAACAAATTCAGTGCTAATGAGATCAGAAGAGACTTGGGAGAGGAGGCTTTTATTGGAGGTGATACCATTTATCAACCAATGAACTTAGTGCCTATTGGTCAGGATCAGTTTACTGCTGATAATAGAGAAACCCCATCTAAAAGCCAATCTTTGCAAGATGCTAACAATTTTGAAAAAGAGTATTACATTAAGCAAATGTTGAAGAAGGGTTATAAGCTAGAAGATATTGAAAGAAATTTGAATGACAACAATTGACTTCCGCCAACAATCAGCGCATCAAATAGACAACGAGAAAATCAAGCTCGAAGCCTCGGTTATTGCTGAACTAAGAAAGATATTTAGCAATCTAGCCAATGACGCATCCAATCTATACAAAGCACAAGGCGACATAGACAGCAATCAACTAGCTGAAAATTACAGACCAGAATTTTTAAAGGCGATTAGAGATGCTTATAGAAAGTCGATAAGAAAGTTCGGATTCTCTTTGAGAAAGACTATTGAGACTAAGCACAACCTATTCTTTGGAGCTGAGAACAAGGCTAAGATTTTAAATCTAGTATTGCTTGAAGACCTCAATATTAAACAAGTTGTAGAAATAGAAGACGATAACGCAGACGATAAACTCCAATCAATCAACAACCAATTCCTAATCGACAGCACAATTTTTGTTGCAAATGAAAGTGAAGCAAGCAACGAGTTTGTAACAGAAACTAACTCCAAAATGATAGATAGTGCCATAGCTGCCAGTTTAGCAGCTTTTGCAGTCAATCAATCACAAAGACAAGAGGAAATCAACACCCTTCAATCAAGGCTAGTAGGTGTTGATGATGCTAGAGAGCGTAGCAAGATAACAAGAGACATTGATAAGGCTACAAGACAAATGGAGTTAGCTAACAGAAATCGCCAAGATATTGTTGCTGAAAATATAAAGACAAATGTCCTTAATGTAAGAGAAGCAAGATCAACAGTAATCGCAGGTCAAAACATAGGATTGGCAGAAGCTTGGAGTAGGCAAAAAGAAGCTGAATTGATAGACGATGCTAATTTGATAAGCGCATCAGGGGCGACACTGACTATTGAAAAAGAATGGGTTGCTATTCTAGATAGCAGAACAAGATCAAGCCACGCTTTGGCAGATGGTCAGGTTGTAAATGTGCAGGATAGCTATAGTGTTGAAGGTGAGGCTCTTATGTATCCGCGTGATCCTAATGGTAGTGCAGGAAATATTATTAATTGCCGCTGCATATCTGATAACAGGGTTGTGACTAGATGATGGTGCCGAATGTCGGATTTGAACTGACAACCTACTGTTTACAAGACAGTTGCTCTACCGTTGAGCTAATTCGGCTTTTTTCTTATACATAGCTTCATTTTTCTACAACCAGTGATATCATGAGGATCAATTCTATTGGAATCAACATCTAGATCAAATTGTGATCTAGCGTAAACCCCATCAATACAACCCAGTGTTTTTAATTCGAAACTTCCAGACTCTACAATAGCATTGATTAAATCTTGCTTTTCCTTTTCTAAAGAGGCGATTTTTTTTGCTAGGTGTTCATTTCTAGAGATTAAGGCATCAACTTCATTCATCACAAGGTGTGAGAGTTTGTTTTTATCTTCCGTGGCTTTCTTTAAAAAAGCCTCAAACTCTTTGCAGTTATGATTAAAATTGATAATAATGTCTTTAATGCTATTATTTATTGGCATGATCTTTAGATAAAGATAATTTTTGATAATCCCTAAACAACTCATCAAGTGTTTTACAATCCTCTTTAGCTACTCTTCCACAAAGAAAAGCGATAGTAATATCCTTCTGAATCAACTCTAGTAAGCTATTAGGCAATCCAATCGTCTTGCCCCACTGATATGTAGCGGATAAAGTCCACTGATTATCTATGTAAGTCCCGATAGTTCCCAGCTTGTAGTTACATAAAACCCACTTAATAAAGTCTCTAGTAAAATAACGCTTCTTCTTGAACCCAATAATAAGGTCTTCAACATTGTCAGAGTTAGCAACTGTCATAATGATTAGTTTTGGTTAAATTCTTACAAAAAAGGCAAGATAACTTATATTATCAGCAATTGCATAAATCAACCAAAATAATACAGTCAATCCCATTATAAAACACATAATGGTCATGACTGATAAAATCAATCCTAACGAAAAACATTATAAGAGCTTTTCTTTTGAAGTAAAAGAGATTCAAGAAGATGATTCTGAATTTTTCACTTTCGAGGGCTATGCTTCAACTTTTGGCAATATTGATCTTGGTGATGATATTGTAGAAAAGGGTGCTTTTTCAGAATCTCTTTTAAAAAATCCAAGCGTTCCCGTGCTATGGCAACATGATATGGCTATGCCAATAGGTAAGTCAATTGAAATGCGGGAGGATGAAAGAGGGCTTTTTGTTAAGGCTAGATTACCCAAGGGTGATGATTTCGTGAAAGGTAGAGTTATGCCTCAAATGAAAGTTGGCTCAATTCAAGAGATGTCGATTGGATTCTTCATTAAGGGAGCTTCATATGATAGAGAAAAAGAGATTAGAACATTAGAGAAAATAGACTTATTTGAGTTTTCTCTTGTCACAAAAGCCATGAACCCACAAGCCAGAATTTCAGGCTTCAAGTCGTTCAAAGAGCTAGAAATCAAATCATTAAAAGATATAGAAACATTTTTGAAAGATTGCGGATTCTCTAATAAAGAGAGTTTAACGCTGATTTCAAAAATTAAAGAATTTTCTAACCAGAGCGATTCTGTTAAGAAATCTGATGAACTTCAATGTGATATTGGGAGTTTGACTCAGGAATTAAAGAATATTAATCAACTTTTAACAATTAAAAATAATTTAACAAAATGTCAGTAGAAGAAATTAAAAACTTGAGCGATGAGGTAAAAAACCTTGTTGCCCTAACCCAAGACAAAAACACTAAACTAGAAGCTGTAGAGAAGTCTAATGCAGCACTAAGATCAAGTTTAGAGGCAGATATTGCTAAACAAAAAGAAGAAATCACTTCTTTAATGTCTAAGTGCCAAGAATTAGAAGGTTCTAAAAAAGAGCTAGACGATTCTTTTAAAAATATTGAAGCTGAATTAAAAAGAGCGCCATTATCCAAAGGTAAAGATGGTGTTGCTGAATCAGTTCTTAAATTCAAATCCGCATTTAGTGATTACGCTAGAAAAAAAGGCAATGATATAGATGAGAATCTAATCAAAGAGTATAATGCTGAATTTATAGCCAAGTTTAATCCTCTTTTAAAAGAAGCGGATAAGGAAGCTATCATTAAAACACTTTCAGTTGATTCTAATCCTGATGGCGGATATTTGGTATTTCCAGAGCGCAGACAAGGTGTTGATAAAATTAGAGATTTTGAAACTTCACCTGTTAGAGCGGTTGCAAATGTAGTTAGCACTATTGCTGAGTCTTACGAAATCGTAATTGATGATGATGAGTCAGTTTCTGGTGGTTGGGTTGCTGAACAGGAATCAAGACCAGATACCAACACTGCACAATTTGGCAAAATTACCATTGCAACTCATGAGCAATACGCACAACCTAAAGTTACCCAAAAGTTATTAGATGATATTTCAATCAATATCGAAAACTACTTGAGCGAAAAGACTAATGACATTATCATAAGAACCGAAAACACAGCCTTTGTTAAGGGTAACGGTGCTGGCAAACCAAGGGGCTTCACAGCTTATGATGGCTGGGATGCAGCGGGTATTTATGAAAGAGGTAAGTTGGAAAGAATTAAATCTGGAACCAACGGTCAATTTGCTGCCGATCCGATCAAGAAGCTTAAAAACTCTTTGAAGGCATCTTATCAAGCTAGTGCCGTCTTTGGCATTAAGCGTGATGAATGGTTTGATGTTATAACTTTAAAAGATGGAGATGGCAACTACTTGCTGGATCCAAAATCTTTCAAAGAAGGTGACACTGAAATATTGCTTGGTAAAAGAGTAGTATTTATGGACGACTTACCAACCAAAGCCACAGGATCACTATCCATGGTATATGGAGACTTTAGCAAAGGCTACACTATCGTTGATAGATTTGGCATGAGAGTGTTGAGAGACAACATGACTGAAAAGCCTTATATCAAGTTTTACACAACTAAAAGAGTTGGTGGAGCAGTGACCAACTTTGAAGCTCTTAAGCTTCTTGAGTTATCTGCTTAATTTACTTAGGGGCTTTAATTAGCCCCTATTACTTAACACAAAATAAAAATTTTAAAATGGCTACTAGAGAGATTACAACAAATTTAAGGAATGAAATTGCCTTAAATATTCAAGACATCACTACAAACACAACTACCGTTGGAAACATCTTCAACATGAAAGATTTTGATGGTGGCGTTAATGTCACTTTTTTTTCTGGCGCACACGGCGGCGGCGGCGGGACTTTCGATGTATTAATTGAGGTTGGAGATGATCCAGCTTTGGCTGATGCTGCTCCTGCAACTGATGCAGAACTTAAAGGTCAAGATCCAAAATCTTCAACAGCTCCTGAAGCTCAAGCGCAAATCACCGCTGCTAATGAAATTAAAAAGATTGGCATTGTCAGTGCTAAAGCTTTCGGTAGGTTAAGCACAGTTTCTACTTCGGTTGCTGGAAGCAATATCTTGGGTGCTATTGTTGAGAAAAAACCAGAAATTATGCCTGCTGAAATAGTAGCTTAATTATCTAAAAATAACTAAAAAGTCAGAAGGGGGCTTCTCCTTCTGACTCCTAAATAATATCAAAAGGTAAAATACATGTTGTTAGAGATTTTAAAAAACGAAAAAGTGGCACTAGATGGCATTAATGTTGTTGCTTATAAGAAGGGTGACATAATTGAATTAGATCAAAAGTCAGCCGATAAAATGATAGGCTATAAAGTTGCTCAAGAAGTTAAAGAGGAAGTTAAAGAGGAAGTTAAAGAGGAAGTTAAAGAGGAAGTTAAAGAGGAAGTTA
>JAAHTH010003368.1_pt1 | contig 11002 bp, 11 predicted proteins | sample 6116091 | NCBI WGS metagenome assembly JAAHTH01 (sample SAMN13939990, study PRJNA603662) | sponge metagenome | isolation source: marine sponge | host: Mycale hentscheli | place: New Zealand | collected 2006
AACTCGTAAAGAATACAGGTGTTACAATTGATGGTGTTGATAACATAACAACTAGCGGTGGACTTACTTGTACCGATCTATCTATAGAACCTGTAGGTGTTGGTGTTGGTGATACAGGAGAAGTAAGATTCAGAGAATTATTAGCTAATGGAACTAATTATGTAAGTTTAAAAGCATCAGATAATATTACTTCTAATGTTTCTTTAACTTTACCTTCAGCAGATACTACTATACCACGTTACGTATTGGGAAGCAATGGTTCTGGCAATCTTGATTGGTATAGTACAGCTCCTTTATGGGCTACTTCTACAACATATACTACAAATGATGTAGTGATAGCTGAATATAAGAATGAATATAGATTTTTCATAGCGTTAGGTTCTTTTACAAGTTCAGGAAGTCCATTTCCAGGAGGTCAAAGTATATATATACCACCTTCAGGAGTAGGAACTGACTGGCAAGAAATTTCTCCATTTAGAGGTGCTATAGAAGGGCAAGTTTCTTTTTCATCAAGTTTAACACCTCCTCAAATAACTGGTGACTTAGATGATTACTCTCCTACAGGTCTAGATTCAACTAACTTTTTGAGATTGGAAACAGATGGTGGAAATTATACTATTTCAGGTATTGAAGCACCAAATCCTGTTGTAAATCAAGGTATATTTATCGTAAACATTGGTAGTAGTGGTAATATTCAGATACTGAATGACAATGCTGGTTCAATAGCAGTCAATAGATTCCTAATTGGGGGAAACAAAAATATACAAGATGATGAAGGTTTAATGCTTATCTATGATGATATAAGCTTAAGATGGAGGAGTCAAGCTATCCAAATCTGAGAAAAAATTTAATACTTCTAAGTAATAAATAATAAAAAAATTAATACTTCTAAGTATTAAATGACAGAACAGATAGTTAAAATAATGTTGGTTGTACTATTTGTACTAATAGTACTATTAGTAATATTTTTAGTTGTATATACTAGAAAAAAACATATTGAAAGTTTTACAAATTCACAAGAGTTTGACGGTCAAACTGTTCTAATAACTGGAGGAACAACAGGTATTGGGTTAGCTACTGCTTTAGAATTTGCCAAAAAAGGAGCAAACGTATTAGTCGGTGGAAGAAGTGAATGGAAGTGGAAAAATGTATCAATACCATTTATACTTTCAAATTCTCCTGAATCTTTGTCAAGAATAATTTATAAGAAATTGGATGTTAGAAATGTTCAAAGTCAATATAATTTCTTTTCATTTGGTTATAATATCAATAAAAGACTTGATATTGTGTTTAACAATGCAGGAGTTGCGTTAGGTTCAACTTTTGGTTTAACTGGAAATACTATTAGTATTTCACCGGAACAGAAAATAACGTTAGAAATAAATACTTTGGATACTTCAATTAAAAATTGTAAAGATAATTTAACTCCTCAGTGGGTATTTTCAGGAGAAACTATTGTCAAAAATAGATTAGATAGAAATAATGTATGTGGTCCAAATGGTGCATGTAAACCAGCTGCAACAGCTTTGAATACACAGTTTTGTGAAAATGGTATAATTACAGATGAATTTGGACAAATGATCTCGTGTAAAATGGCTGTTGGTTTCATGAGAGGTGATGATTACATGAAATTAATAGGAGAAGATCCAAATATAAAAATAGATGCTTCTTGGGGAAATGGTAATCCAAAAAATGTAGAAGGTATTATCATAAATACATCTAGTATTAATGCTTTAATAGCAGCACCTGGTGCAATGGATTATTCAATTTCAAAAGCAGCATCTGTAATGCTAACTCGTACTATGGCTGTTGAACAAAGCTCTGCATTTATTAAATCAGCCTACATGAAAGATTTACCAACAATTAGAGTAAATGGAGTACTTCCTGGACCTGTAGATACTCCATTGATGAGAGGTACAGCCCCTCCCGGAACAGCTTGTCCGACTTCATATCCAGAAATAAATGGTATAAAATGGAAAGATGACGGAAAAGAATGGTTAGAAGAAGCAAAAAATAATTGGAATGATAAACTAGAAGCTATTTACAAAAGAGAATTGAATACAATTTTTGCGTCAACGATGCCAAACAATTATATGGGTAGACCTACAGATATAGCAAATATTGTAGTATTTCTAGGTAATAAAAATTCAAGATTTATTAATGGTGCCACTATCATAGCAGATGGTGGAATGCAGACAACATGGGGTACAGTACCTCTACCGGTAGAGTGTCCCTAAACTTTTTTTGCTACAATTTTAGGTAAATTTTTAACAAGAATTTTTTTATAATGCATATGATGATCAAAGGTACAAATATGGTTAAACTTGTGTTTGTCACAATAGACATTGCCACATTTACAAGTCTTGATATCTTTGTAGACAAGGATAATTTTCCTCTTACATTCGTGGTGTTTACACTCTATCATTTGCTATAAGCAAATATTTATCTGATAAAGTTAAATCAAAAAATAATAGCAACAATATTTTGCATTAACCTGCTCTATATTGGTACTAGCATTACACAATGGACACAACTTCTTATCACAAAGATTAAACCACTTTCTAATACATCCAAGATGGTACACATGCCCGCACTCTGTCACAGCAGTTGTTTTTTTCTTCAAAGAATAGAAGCAAATAGAACATTCATCCTCTTCTCGTATTTTATGTTTCATCTTTATAAAAACTAAATAAATGACAAAAAAAAAAGATTGTAAAAAATAAAATGATGAAGATTTATTGTGGTGATAGATCAACTCTTCCTAGTGGTTACAACAGATTTGGAACTCGTAATGAATGCTTAAAGTGTGGCTATGGTTCATCAATGTATAAATATAGGTGGGCACCGGCAGATAACAGTCCTATGCCTCCTAGACGTGCCAGACAAGGTTGTTTAAGACCTCGGCATAGAGGTGGAACAGTAAGAGGTAACCAATTCACAACATCAAACCGTGATATAAATAATCAAGCTATAATTGATCGTACTCGTCTCATTATAGCAATCTCTATTTGGGTATTAGCATCTATCATGACTTTTGTGTTAATGTATACATTTCCACCAAGTATAGTAATGAAGGTAGAGAATGATAAGAAAATCATAAATTGGGGAAAATTTATAGCATTATATACTGCAATTGTGATGAGTATAACAATACCAATTATTGGGACTTATTATTTAACACGTTAACTTTTGTATTTCAAACCATTTGGTTTGAAAAATATATTTATTGTGGACTATAAGACACAAACCCTTCTCTTATAAGTGTCTCTCTTATGTTATAATTATAAGGTTCTATAGTTGAACAAATGTTTCTTGATTTTATATAATTCCAGTTAATAATATTTGTTGAAATCAAGTTAGCAAGTACAATCATGACAACGAAAGATCCTTGTGAAATAATACCTGAGACAATAAGTACCATATCTAATTCAGTATAGAGAGTGTACATATTGATGATAAGTAATGTCATCTTCTTAGAGTATATAAGAGTTTCGTTATTGCTCTTTGGATCTTGTACACAATTTATTATCCATGGGTATACCACGTATTTCACCCAGTTATTAACCAACTTGTGTAAGAAAAATAATGTCAACATACTATAGTATTTTGTATTATCAGTTATAGTAATATTCATAAATGTAACTGGTGTACCCCAAGTAAAGAAGTTAGACTTTTCATATAACCCCATACTTGCTAACAATCCTACCACCACTGTCATATATATGTAAGCATTGCATATACTTACTAGAGGAGAAGTCGTTCTACTATTGAAAAAATTATTATTATATATCATATTATTATATCTGATTATCAATTAAATAACTTAACCTAAAATTCAAAATTATTTTCTAAAAAACTTTTTGGTTATTAATAAAATAAAATGCATTGGATCACTATATTGATATATGTCATTGCTATGATAATAGGAATCATCACCGCAACAGTAGGGTTGAACATTCAGAATGATATTGCTAACTCCGCAACAGGGTGCTCGAAAACTGTGCAAAAAGCAACCACTGGTATTATAGTCTTATCTACTGTTATGCTTACCCTTACAGTAACTCTTATTTACTGCAACTATACTTGTTCTAAAGTAAATTCGAATGAGCTATCAGGAAACATGCTAGGAACATACTACTTCTTGTTCTTGATGTTAAGTGTAATCTTGACCACTCTTGGAGCACTTATTAAGAATAACTCTAAGAATGCTCAAAAACCATGCCCAAAGATTCAAAGCAAGGCTAACGCAGTTATGGGAATTGGTATAGCTGGTATCGTAATCATGTTAGGTCCGTTTGTATTGAAACTTGCTTACCATGGAGGTAAAATGGCAAAGAAATCATATGACAAACGATCGAAAGCCTGAGGAGGCGCGGTTACAGAATTCATACCAGGATTGATGTAAGTTAAATTCAATTTAAAACCTAATATGACGTTACTTTCTAAAAGCTTGGCAAGAAAGTGACCGAGTGGTTTGATTTTTATACTTTTTAGTATAAAAAATATTAGAATATTTCAAGTTGTGAGATATCATTGATAAATATACTTGACATTTCAGCAACTGTATTGTCTAAATCACCAAAATCTTTGAAAATAATAGGTAAATCTTGTGCCTTTGATAAGCAAGTAACAACAGTTAAATCAATATGCGTTCCTGCTTCTATTCCATACCAATTGTTTCTTATAGTCGTTAACTTTTTGTATCGATTTATACGTATCGAGCTATTCCCGGATGTATAAAATGAGTTTTTATCTGGATATACTTCATCTGGTATTCCAAGTGTATCAAATATCTTTGGGCTAGGCGAGTATATCATATCTGTACCTAATATATGTACATAAGGTATACCAATTCGAGTCACATCATAACTGAATCTTTTACCATCTTGTCCAAAGCCAAACAAGAGTGATATTTGTGTGTCTATTATTTCTAAGTCTGTATTAACAAAAGATTTTTCCCCAAAGCCATGTGAGCAAAATGACAAGACTTTGCATATTTTGGTAGAATTAGGATTGCTTTGCTGAAATGATTTTATACCACTCACTACTGCTGAATTGTCACAAAGCCCTCCATCATTAAATCTGACAGCCATCCTAAGTCTTGCTAAGTTTACTGTCTCTATTTTGCTAAAATCCATTACGGATGTGAGTTTAAGTTCATTTCTCTGACCTACAACGCCATCTACTAACCCTGAGTTATTTGGTGATTTACATTTACATCCAAAAATTAGGTGCGATGTACATGATTTGTTTGACCCTGTAAATGTTGATTGGTATGACCCATCAGGACAATATACATCATTATCACAATTGCAGTAACCTAATACTCTCTTGTTACAGTCTGAATCTGAGTGACATCCTTGTGTATCAATAGCTTGAGGAAAATATTCAACACTTGTAGCCATATTTTTGAAGGCTAATGATATTAGATTACCGATGTAACTGTTACTTTCTTTACTGCCATATGAGACGTTATTAATAATCTGAGATAAAGAGTTAAAATTAGATAAAAAACCCATGGCGGCGGATGAACTCGCTATGGCATCAAGAACAGGAAAACTAGTTGTTTTTATATTTTGTAACTCTCTACTGAATTTACTGTTAATAATTATAGCATACTTTGTATTTTTTGTAATTCCAATCCATCCCTTGTAGTTATTATCAAGAGGTTTTTTATCTATGTCCATAAAGAGTGATAATTTGTCATTATTACTAAACATGACAGGTACACAAGCTGGACAATTTTTAAGACAGTATGGATATGGATTCAGATCATAAGTAACATAGTATGATGTAAAAAGATCATTAGAAGCTTCATTAATAAAACCTGATGTTAGCATACTAGAAAAAAACACAATGTTCTTGTTGTCTGTTATACTTGAACTCATATTTATGTTAACCAAATCTGTGATAGGACTCATAACTAAATCTTTTACTGTAGATAACCAAGGTTTACCTAAAAATTGATAGTAATTCTTTGTGATTACCTTGATTTTATTTGCTAAATTAAATTGTTCTAATTTTTTTACAACGTCAGAAGGTTTGGTTTTTAACCAACGAGAGGCCAACTTTGATGTATAATTTGTACTCATTACTATTTTAGGATTAGCTCCTGTTTTTACTTTGTCGATCCATTCACTATACATCTTGGAATAACAAAGCATTGAAAGAAACCATGAACCACCTGAACATGAACATAAAGTTTCTACTCCGTTGAATAACTGCTGTACTGACATCTTTTTAGCTCTAGCCATTCCCATAACAATCCCTGTCCATTGAGACATAGAACGTAACCCACCTCCCCCAAAACTTATCACGTTAAAATTATCGCTAGTTGTTGTATACTTATCTTTTGATAAGATTTTTGAAATGATAATAGAAATTATTACAACTACAACTATTATAATTGTAATAATTTTTACCAACTTTTTAGTCATTTAATACTAGCTATTATTTTTTTCTTAATTTTTATAGATCTTTGTTGATTAAAGACTCTGGAAGTATCTCTTCCGTAAAGTATTTAATAAATTTTTTACAAAAAAATATAAAATTCTAAAAATATTTTATATTTTTTTTATCTCTCCTCCGTAAAAGTATTGTCTTATAATAAAAAAAAATGCGTAAAAATATATTTGCGTCAGTTATACTTCTAGTACTTGATATACTATGGGTTGTATTTTTCATGAGCAAGGCATACAAAAAACAGGTTCAAGATATTCAGGGTAGCAAAATGAAAGAACGAATGTATCTTGGTGGTATTGCCTATATTCTTATGGTAGTTGGCCTAAATATGTTCGTATTACCAAATATTCGAAAGGGACATGAGCTTATAGATAGTCTTAAGTACGGAGCTACTTTTGGTCTTGTAGTTTATGGCATATATGATATGACAGCGGGAGCAGTCTTTAAGAACTGGGATTTAAAGTTGGCTATAGTTGATGTACTTTGGGGGTCATTTGTATTTTTTATTGCTTCTTATATAGGTTCTAAATTATCTACTTTATAATTATATTTGTATATAATAAATGTCTTTTATTATTAAGGAATCACCTCAATATGTAAAAAGTTTAACATCAGTTGATACTGGTACAAGTATATCATTAATTGAGAAAGGTAATACTCAATACCCAGAAATATCTAGCCTAGAAGCTGGTGAAGGAGTTGTCCTCTCTAAGAATTTAGATAATTCTGTAACTATATCTTCTCCTGTAACTCCCCCTCCCCCTCCGACTATCACTTTGGTAGACCTTTCGCTACCGGGAATTGTTGATGTCAATGTCCCAGTTCGTGGTTTAACTGGTTCAACATTTGTAACAACAGGTGGAATACTTAATTTTTGTAGTATTGTAGAACACGATACTTATGTTGAAATAAATGGAGCTATAAGTCTTCAAAAACCATCAGGTACCGTTACAGGAGTTTTACCAGCCGGACAAAGTTACTTCGATGCGACTATTACTTATCCCTTTCCACCAGCAAAGGCTTATCCTATAGGAGCAGGAGCAGCTTTAGTTGGTGGTGCTGTAAGCCATTTTACAACTTCAAGTTGGATAACTGGTTCACGACTCGTCACACCAAATGTTAGTATGTCTGTTTTAGATATAAGAATAGGTACAAATTCTCCTGCTGGTAGCCCACTTCCTACTACTATTCAAGATCTTGACATAAGATTTTCTCTGATGTACGAAAAGCCATAGGTTTAATCAGGTTTTAATATTATTTTAAATATTAAATTCTTTGTAAATAACTTTTTTATTTCAATTAATAAACATGTCATTCACTGTATATAACTCAGAAGAGAAAAGATTAGACCCTGCTTCTCTAATCTTATTGGCTTCAACTAAAGGATCAGGTAATATTAGAGATAATTTTTTCATATCACGAGCTCAGCCTACAGTATTGAATGGTGAAGAATTTAACTCTTTTCCAAATGGTAAAGTCAAACAAAATTGGGAACTTCAAACTTCATCTAGTGGTGAATACCTTTGGGTGTTTAGTAAAACACTAGGACATGATCCATCATCATTTTTACCTGATAGATCTCAAACAGACCAAATGTTGAAATTTTTTGAAGAACCTACTTTTTCTGGTCTTGAAACACTTCCTAGTTCACAAGATTCTGAACGCAAGCTTGAAGATCCAGCAGGAGGGTTAGGTTTTGAACCAATTTCTAAAAGTCATTATCTTATTCCAAGTCCTATTGAATTTATTTCAATAAATAGCTCTTTAGGCGCAATGGAACTTTCAGAAGTATTTTGTATGAGTTTATGTAGAGATATAAAAATTAGTGAATTATTAAGCTCTACTGACCCTACCACAGTTATGTTAAAACCACGTGATGAAAATGGTAACGAATTAGGATACTCTTTACCTGTTCAGAGTATTATAGATATCTTGAATAGTTATCCTAATAGCAATTGGCCTGTTGAATCTGGATTAAATATGGGTAATTTGTTTCGAGGGAAATTACCAGATGAGCTTATAGGTCAATATATTTCTCAGCTTTTAATTCTTGATGTTCCTTTTGGGAAAGCTACTTTCGAACAAAAATATAAACCAGAATGGGATACTACATTCAGTGTAACAACAGAAGGATTTTTGAAAATTCAAGATGGTGTTACAAGTGGATTTCCAACAAAAGGTGATATATCTGCTAGAAGGGTCACTACTTTACGTGATCTTGGAAGCTTAGTAAAAAATGATCCAGCATATGGCTTATATTTTACTGCTGGTTTAATCTCTGCAAAAGCTGGGTTGTCTGCTTTAACAAATCCTGGAAATGGATCTGCTTTCTTGGATACGGGTGGCCCAGACTTTTTAACATCTATAGCAGCTGTGTGTAGAGCGGCTTTAAGGAGTGGTTGGTTAACGAAATGGCAAAATGCTTTAAAAATACGTCCTGAAGAAGCTGCAGGACGATTATCTTGGTATGAAATGGCTTCTACAAAACCTTCAGAATTACAAGATTGGGTTTCTTTTTTTAACTCTGATCTTCTAAATACAGTGAAAATGTGGACATCAACACAAGGTAGTACACAAGATTCCTCTTTTCTTCCATTACTCTATGATGAAGGTAGCCCAACACACCCAGCCTACCCAGCCGGTCATGCTTGTGTTGCTGGAGCATGTTGTACTATCATCAAAGCATTCATCAAAACACATGAGTCAAATGGTGACAAGATTTTATGGTCCTCTGTTTTTGGGCCGATACAAAAAGTTGATGAAACTGGAAATCTAGTCGATACTGTAGATTCTAACGAGACAATTGTAGGTGAAATTAATAAGCTATGTTCAAATGTTTCAATAGGAAGAAATATAGCTGGAGTTCATTATAGATCTGATGCTGATGCTGGTATTCTCATGGGTGAAACTGTTGCTATTTCTTATTTACTAGCTATGACAAAATCGTATTACCCATCCATGCTTACAGACCACATTGAATTTATTCTTGAAAAATTCAACGGAGACCTGGTTGTAATCAAAGATGGAAAGGTGTTCCCCCATGTCACATCTTGAAAAGAACAAGATTTGAGTATCAAATAGAAAGGATTACTTTGGAGAAGAATACCGATTTCTTTTACAGAAAAAAGTTATTTTACTGAAAATTTAATACTATATAGTATTAAAATGACAAAAACTTTAGAAGATAAAATTGCTTTATATCATCAAACTCTGATAAAAGAAAGAGAGATAAAAGAAAAACTTGTAGCAAAGCTGAAAAATATTAAAGAGATTGTCAGCCGTTATCGGACTGCACGTACACGGACTCCATCTAAAGCTGCTGGAATTCCGTTTGGCTTAGGGTCAGTTGCTGCGGTATTTATGGCACCAAGTAATGTAAGTGATAACAATGCTGAAAAGCTCTTGTTAGAGATAAAAAATATATTAAGTCAATAGAATAGCCTAAAGCTATAAGATACTTAATAAAATGTCTTTAGAGGAAGGAATAACTGAACCTATAGATCAAAGTGTTGATCAAAATGAAGTTGATACAGAAAATATTTTCAATGTTCAAGTACCTGATATACTCGAAAACAATGATACATCACAACTCCAAGAAGATGATGGCGATGATGGGGACGAGATTGATAGAGACTTTTTCAATGTTCAAGTACCTGATATTATAGTAGGGAACAATGATACATCACAACTCCAAGAAGATGATGGCGATGATGGGGACTGGTATAAGGTAAAAGGATGGTATAATGAGCTAAGTTTTTACTCCAAGGTGTTTCAGTTCTTTGTTGAAGACATCAAAGAGAGTGAATCTAAGTATGGTTGGTGGATCATATTAATTTCATCTTTTACTTCATTCACTACATTATTTACTCTAGACCCTTTCAATCTGAGTGAAGAAAATATAGTGTACTATACTTGGATCAAAAACTTAGTAATAAGTATTATGACCATATTCACAACTCTTATTGCCACATGGGTAAAAAAGAAAGGATATGTCAAACGTATACAAGCTATTGACAAAAGAATAGCTAGACTAGAGAAGTTTATCGGTTTTCTAGACTATCAATTCAGACTAGTTCCTAGAGCTAATAGACAAAATTATCTAGAATTTATTACAAAAATGCGTGATGAGCATAACGAGCTCAGTATCTATTCAAACTTGATTAGCCCTTCAGAATTTACTCGAACCATGTATATTATCACAAAGTACAACGCGCCTTTAGTGAGAGGAGCATGGCCGTGGTATAATACTACAACACAACGCCCACGTCCTGGTTTCGCAAGAAATATCATTAGGACATATGAGAAACAATATAGTTATAAAACATGGTTGTATAACTTACTCTGTTGTTGTAGAGAGAGTAGTATATCTAATAACCCATTATTGGTAGATGACATATAGTTTTGATTTAGTTATAAATCAAAATAATCAAATGTATTTTATATTATAGAAATTGTAATCCAATATAGTTATTTAGATAAATTCTTTCCAAAAGTCTATATTTAAATCTTTTAACATATTCCACTCTATTCTAAAATTACT
>JAAHTH010003370.1_pt1 | contig 10999 bp, 11 predicted proteins | sample 6116091 | NCBI WGS metagenome assembly JAAHTH01 (sample SAMN13939990, study PRJNA603662) | sponge metagenome | isolation source: marine sponge | host: Mycale hentscheli | place: New Zealand | collected 2006
AAAAAACCCTTAACCGCACTTTCTCATTCAACGTTCGGTAACTTGGCAATACCTGTTGTTTTTATTGCTGCAGCTTCAAACATATATGCGTATTGGGGAATACTCTTTTAATATTTGGGCTGAAAGCAAAGCTAAATCGCGAGCGGATGAATATTGGTTTGGGCTGTGTAATCCATTTGAATTTGCAAATTGTGTATTGTTCATGCCCAGGCGTTTAGCCTCACCGTTCATGCTGGCAACAAAAGCTTTCAAGTTTCCTGAAATTGCTTCAGCCAATGCATGAGATACGTCATTTGCACTCTTGATAATGATGATTTTTATGGCAGTATCAATGCGCAATTTTACACCCTTTTTATATCCCATTTTACTGGGTGGCTGTTTGCGTGCGGCAGCAGAGATAACAACCGGAGAGCCTGTCTGGACATCTCCAGCTTTGATGGCTCTAAAAGCAACATAAGCTGTCATTAGTTTTGTCAGTGAGGCCGGATACCACCGGCTATTGGAATTTTGTTCAGCCAAAATTTCGCCAGACTTTGCATCGATCACAATATATGGGTTTTTGAGTGTCAATTTTTCAGCATTTACCTGAGTGGTTAACACACAAAATAAGAAGAAGAATATTGAAACAAGGAATTTAGGGCGATTAAATAGACTTAACAAGAAAACGGTGTTTGTATTTTAACTGTGGTTGCACCACACTCTTTTGAAAATATACTCGTCAACTAACATATTTGTCAGGAATAAACATGCCAATTATTAATCGTATGGCCGAACTTCACGATGAAATTACTACATGGCGTCAGGAAATTCATGAGAATCCTGAATTGATGTACGATGTTCATGAAACTGCAGCAAATGTTGCCTCAAAGTTGAAAGCTTTTGGTTGCGATGAAGTAGTTACTGGTATTGGCCGTACGGGTGTTGTTGGTATCATTCATGGTAAGGTAAAAAACAGCGGATATTGTGTTGGACTTCGTGCAGATATGGATGCACTTCCAATAACTGAATCGGTCGACCGTCCTTACAAGTCAAAAAGTTCTGGCAAGATGCATGCATGCGGTCATGATGGACATACAGCCATGTTGTTGGGTGCTGCAAAATACTTGACTGAAACCCGAAATTTTGATGGTTCAGTTGCCGTTATTTTCCAACCTGCGGAAGAAGGCGGTGCTGGTGGCAAGACCATGGTTGAAGATGGAATGATGGATCGTTTCAATATTAAAGAAGTTTATGGGATGCATAATCTGCCGGGACTGGATGTTGGTGAATTTGCAATTAGGCCAGGCCCGATCATGGCTGCAACAGATGAGTTCTGGATAAACGTAACGGGCAGGGGTGCTCATGCTGCCATGCCGCATCTTGGTAATGACCCAATTGTGATTGGCGCTCAAGTTGTTACTGGTTTGCAATCAATTGTATCCCGGTCTGCTTCACCATTTGAATCGCTGGTCGTTACCGTTACAAAATTTAATGCGGGCACAGCCATGAATGTAATTCCTGAAACCGTCGAGATTGCAGGGACCATTAGTAGTCTGTAAGAAGAAGGGCGACAGCTTGGTATGAAGCGACTTAGAGAAATAGCTGAAGGAATATGTGCAGCAAACAATGCGGATGTCGAAGTTACTTTTCATGAAGGATACCCAGTAACAACTAACCATGAAGCTGAAACGCAAAAGGCTGTTGAAATAGCCTCAGAAATTGCGGGGCCTGACCGAGTTGAAGCGAACACCGAAGCAACAATGGGGGGAGAGAATTTTTCCTATATGTTGCTTGAGCGTCCAGGTGCATTCATTTTTGTTGGTAATGGTGACACAGCAGGGCTGCATCATCCAGAATATGATTTTAACGACGAAGCAATTCCATATGGGACTTCATATTGGGCAAAACTTGCAGAAACAATTATGCCTGTTACTTGAGATTATTCTTCCCAGGCATCCGAGATACGTTTTTGTAGTTCAGAAACGTTTTTGATAACCAGTGCACCTTTGGTTTTTTCAAAGATGCCTTGTTTGTGTAGCGCGTTTAATTCACGAGACACAACTTCACGTCTTGTACCAATTCGGTCTGCCAATTCTCGTTGTGTCGGCGGAGGGCTAATGCTGCGCTGGCCTTCATGTCCAAGCCTGGGCTTTGATAGCCGCAGCAATTCAGCGTAAACACGATGTTTTGCTTGGAGAAAAGACTGTTCAGCCAAGCGCATATTTAAAGTTCTGATGCGCTGAGTTAGAACTTTCATGACATTCAAATTAATTTCCGGTGATAGCGTAATAAGCTTAAGAAAAGTTGCTTTGGGCATTATGCACAGTTTGCTTTTGTAAAGAGTTGTCACGTTGGCGCTTCTGGTCTCACCATCTATTGCAGCAAGTTCTCCAAAAAAATCACCCGGTCCCATTTCACCCAGAATAACTTCCTTGCCTATTGATAGCCTGCTAATGATACGTACAAGGCCGGAGATTACAAACCTGACATCGTTTGTTTCCTCATCAATATCGATCACAAGCTCGTTCGCTTCATACTCTTTCCAGATGCACTCTTTTGCAAGTTGTTCACCTCTATCCGGATCAATTGAAGAAAAAAGTGGGATGTTACATAAGTTATCCATTGCTGACTCACTTGGCCTGGTTCATGTTGATTTTGGCAGTAGAAATACAGCCATCTGATTATTCCAATATCAGAAGACACGATAAACGAACCTAAATTCTATTCAAGTCCGCTTGAAATTTAAGGGAATACAAGTGGAATCTATTTTCAATTTCCTCACATTTACCGAGTTATTGCTGTGCTGCGCCGTCGTGATTTTTGCATCCATTTTGCAAGTTTCAATTGGCATGGGTTTTGGCATGCTGGCTTCTCCTTTAATTGCCCTTATTAAACCAGAACTTGTTCCTGGTTCGATATTAGCAATGGGATTATTTGTAGCATTCTCAGGGGCTTGGCGAGAACGAGTTAATATTTCCTGGACAGAACTAAAGTTGGGTGTTGGTGGTAGAATAATAGGCAGTATTACTGCATTTATTGTGCTGTTGATTATTCCTGATGTGGAGAGCTTTTTTGTAGTTTTTGGAATTGTAATGCTGGTGGCAATTGCCATGACTGCCTTTGGACGGAAGGTGGATTTTACAGAGACCAATTTGCTTCAATTATCAATTATTTCGGGCTTAATGGGTTCAATAACAGCAGTGGGAGCTCCACCAATGGCGATAATTTATCATGATCGAGATCCTGCTATTGTGAGGCCAACACTAAATGCGTTTTTCTTTTCAGGTTCCGTTCTGGGATTGATCAGCCTTGGTTCCAGTGGTTGGATTTCTGTTCAAGATTTCATCGCAGCTGTGATTTTTCTTCCAGCAATGTTTTTTGGTATATTGGTTTCTGGACCCTTCAAGGGATTGCCAAACCGGCTTATGTCCAGCATCCTGTTGGGATTGTCGGCTCTGGCCTCTATATCCTTGATAATTAGGGGTTTAATTTGAGAATTCGCCCCGACATCTCAAAATAAAGAAATCCCTTTTATTCCAATAATTTATAAAAATACGACGTTATTTTTTAACGCTTTTCTAAGCATTACACAGCATAATAATGCCAGGCTGTGTGGGGCTATGGGTGAATAGATGAATTTTAAATTCCTTAAAAGGGACGAACTGGACGAGAAAAAATTACCGGACAGCATTTACAAATCTGTTGTCTCGTCCCTCTATGCCGACCCGAATTCTCTTGCCATTGGCATTCTTAGCTGCATAGCGGGTGCGCTCGTTCTATTTTGGAAAACACATGACCCCGCTCAACTGATATTTGCGAGTATATTTTTCTTCGTTGGTACGGTGCGTTTATTACTTGCCCATTCATTTAGCAATGCTGTTACCCATAAATTGTCAGTGAAAAAGTATCAAGATTGGGAATCCAAATACAATGTGATCAGTATGATTTACATCGGTGTTATGGGGTGCTGGTATGCAAATGGGCTTTTGCGTTCTGATGATCAGTTTGTTCAACTTCTGACTCTATCTTTGATACTTTGTTACTTGATTGGCATCATTGGGAGAAATTTTGCAAGTTTCAAAGTTGTTCGCTCCCAAGTTATTATAGCTACTATTGGTTTAATAGGGGCGACATTACTATTTGATGGCAATCACGGAATGTATAGCTTTTTGCTGGCATTATTTTTGTTGCCTTTCTTTTTTGCAACTTATCATATGTGTGCAAGGCTTCGGGGCATGTTGTTTCGAGCCGAAATTAATGCGCTTAACAACCGAACGATTGTAAATCGTTTTGACGTTGCCTTGGAAAATGTGACCCATGGCATTGCTATGATTGACAAGAATGGTGTGGTGGTTGTTGCAAATGATAGTTTCATGCAATTGGCTGGAATGAATGACTGGGAAATTATTGGTTGCTACATTTCTATTCTAAATACGGTTGAAATAACTGATGCAAGTCATGCAACGTTGGGTCAGAAAGTTGAAACCTGTTTGCAAGATAATGAATCAGCACATTTTACATTTGGAATGCTTTCAGGTTCAGTAATTGAGGCTGAATACAACTCCATGATTGATGGGGGTGTTGTTGTGTTGTCAGACATCTCAGAACGTAAAGCTTCTGAAAAAGTAATTCAGGATCTAGCAAATTTTGATCCGCTAACCAATCTGGCTAACCGTAGATATTTTGTTGAAGGTGTGGAAAATTACCTTGCCAATAACAAGCAAGTAACTTCTTCATCCATGTATTTTATTGACCTGGATAAATTCAAGGTCATTAATGATACGCTTGGTCATGCCATTGGTGATGAACTTTTACGTGTTATTGCGTCTAGGTTGAAACTGTTACTGCGTAAAGGAGATATGCTTTGTCGTTTTGGTGGTGATGAATTTGTGTTGTTTTGCCCAGGTCTTGGCGCCCCTTCAGAGTGCACAAAATTTGCAGATCTAATTCTTAGAGAATTGCATCTTCCAGTGGTAATAAAGAACCATAATATCGATATTGGCGGCAGTATTGGCATTGCACTTTCGCCAGACCACGGGACAAATGCCAATATGTTGCTTCAACATGCAGATGTTGCCCTTTACGAATCCAAAGCTAAAGGTCGATCAATTTCCACCTTTTATACAAGTGCATTGGGTGAGGCGATCAGTGAAAAGCGAGAGCTTGAAACTGACTTGCGCAAAGCTGTCAAGAATGATGAAATTGAACTTTATTATCAGCCAATCTTTGATGTTAAGAAGTGCGCAATTGGTGGTTGTGAAGCATTAGCCAGGTGGGATCATCCGAAACTTGGAAAAGTATCTCCGGGCGTGTTTATTGAACTTGCTGAAGAAACGGGATTGATTATCGCGTTAGGTGAACAATTGCTACGGAAAGCAATGCTTGAATGTTTGAAGTGGCCGCAGGAAATGCGAGTTGCAGTGAATGTTTCGTCCATCCAGTTTCAAAAAACGGATATTTACAAAACCGTTAAGAGGTTGCTTGTTGAGACAGGATTGCCGGCAAACAAGTTGAACATCGAAGTTACTGAAAGCGCTATGATTAATAGCATTGAAGATATTACTGTTACACTTAAGCAACTTTTAAACTTGGGTGTAAATATTTCCCTTGATGATTTTGGGACTGGTTTCTCTAGTCTTAGCTATTTACATACCCTGCCATTTGATAAAGTGAAGATCGATAAATCGTTTGTTGAAAATGGTATTGCCAGTGAACGTTCGCTAGTGCTTTTGCAAGGTGTTGTTGATCTAATTAAAAGATTGGGTCTGCGCGTTGTTCTGGAAGGTATTGAAACACAACAACAATTGGATGTCATGGAACGCAGTATTGAAGTCCATGAATATCAGGGGTATCTGTTTTTTAAGCCCATGTCCGCGGAAGATTTTTATAATCTAGCCTATAAGACTACTGCTGCTTCGCGTAACAATATTACTACGCTGGCATACAGGCGATAGGTCTTTTCCTGCCGTTACGTTAGAAATTCTAATCCGTCATTATTAACCATTCCAACTTTTGCCTTCTTTACAAGCGTTAATAAGCTGTTAACCTTCACAAATTGATAAGAAATCTCGGGGCGAGAAAATGTATGTAGATCCAAATGGATCCAATTTTGCGACTAAGTTGTTGGCCTATCTGCAAGAAGCAGATTATCGTGTTGCTTCTTCTAGGGTTGATAGAGAAGAAATCTATCGGCTCAGGTATGAATCATATTTAAATGAAGGCGCGATTGGTGAGAATCCATCTCGCATGTTCAATGATGATTATGATGATTTCGACAATTGTTGGATTTTTGGCATTCATCTTGATGAAAAACTGGCTGGTTCAATTCGTTTTCATGTCATTACACCTGAGGATCGAAAAGGCCCGGCCTATGATGTTTTTCCTGATTTAGTTGGACCAATGCTTGATGACGGGTTGTCTTTAATTGATCCTACTCGCTTTGCAGCAGACATCGAAGCAACAAAAAACTATCCAGAAATGCCATTTTTAACGCTTCGCGTTGCTTGTATGGCATATGAGTATTTTGGTGCTGATTATGTTCTGGCTACTGTTCGAAAAGAGCATGCGGCTTTTTATAGGCGTGTTTTCAATGCAGAATTTATGTGTGAACCCAGACCCTATCCTTTACTGAATTCTTCTATTTGTCTGCTTCGAGCCAATGTTCGCGGTGTCAGAGAAAAACTTGCAAGGCGATATCCAATCTTTGAATCAAGTCTTACTGAACGAAGAATGATATTTGACCAACCTGTAAATGTTCAGCAGGTTGAAGAAAATCGTCCCTTTATCCCTGTAATAGCTAGTAACGCTTGAATACTGAAAATCGCAAGCAGCTATTTGTATCAACTATATAACTAGTGCTAATTAGCAGGATAATAGATTATCTTGGGTGCTTGCTTTTTTTCATGGCCAATTTTTTCAGTCGCACTTTACCAAAATTGGTAGCTTCCATGTGCAGAGCATTGTTGTTTATTTTTGTGTTTGCAGTCTTTTCCAGCAGCGTACTGAGATATGCATTGGATGCAGGTTCCGTAAAACTTGCAGACATAATTAGCTACGCTTTTGCAGCACTCATTCTTTTAAGTGTATTGGTTGCATTTTTTACCAACAAGCATATGCGCATTAACCTGCTTGCCGATGCAGGTAAGTTTTTTGATCGCCCATTACCCAGAATATTAGGTTCATTACCCTTTCTAGCTATAGCGGTTCTGTCTTTGCCGGCTATTGGATTTTCTTGGTCCGTATTGGAAGGCTCAAGGGAGCCTGACGGTCTTGGTGGTTTGTTTATCTTGAAGTCGTTATTGCCCATATCATTTGGCTTGATTGTAATTTTTTTATGTTTCAGCCGAAAAGATGATCAACGATGAGTGTGCAAACTTTGCTTTTGTTTCTGATGTTTGCAGGCGTCATCGCTGGTATTCTTTGTGGTGTGCGAATTTTGATTGTGCTGCTGTTTGTGCCCATGTTTTCAGCCATTGTTGGTGTTGGTTTTGGCGTATTTGACAGCGCCTTGTTTTTTGCTATCCCCGAGCGAGTATTCGGTGTCATGAGCAATCAGGTTTTATTCGCGATTCCGCTATTTGTCTTGATGGGAAAATTGCTTGAGCATTCTGGGTTGGCCGAAAAAATGCTGCTGTCTCTTTCAAGCATAGCGCACAATAAAGGGCGTTCCCTTGCACTGGCTGTTCTTGCCACAAGTGTTGTTATTGCAGCGGCAACGGGAATTATCGGCGCTACTATTACCATGTTGGCTGCCATTGCTTTGCCGGCACTTTTACGTGCTGGTGTATCTGAGAAATTATCCGCAGGCCTAATTTGCGCAGCAGGGTCTCTTGGGCAATTAATTCCACCTTCCATTGTTCTCATTTTGTTGAGTGACCAGATATCGAACGCCTGGATTCTAAGTCAACGAAACCTGGGTAATTTTTCTCCAGAACCGATCTCGGTTGCGCATTTGTTTTCTGCTGCTTTATTACCAGGATTATTGTTAGCGGGACTATATGCAATTTACCTATTTTTTGCTTTGAAGTTGCCGAATGGGGAAAGTGATCTAGTTGTTAGGAAAGAATCGCCGGCTTTTTCCTGGCAGACTGTGTTGGTTTTTGGTGTCATTCTCTTGGTTCCGATATCAATTGTATTTGGTTTTGCAACAGCAACTGAAGCAGCAAGTGTTGGCGTAATTGGTACAATTTTGCTGATGTGGAACACCAGTGATGTTGCTATCTTCAAAAAAGCATTTCATGATGCTGTTGAGTTAACGGGCGTGATATTCGGTATCATTATCGCCGCTTCTGTTTTAGCTCTGGTTTTCAGGGGCCTTGGAGGGGATGAGAGTGTTTCCGTTCTTCTATCCTCAATTCCTGGAGATGCAATGGGTGCGCTTGTTGTTGTGATGCTGGTGATTTTTTTGCTTGGGTTTATTATCGAATTCATCGAAATTACCTATATTGTAATTCCAATAGTTGCGCCCGTTTTGTTTGCAATGGGGGTTGATCCAATTTGGTTTGCAGTACTTGTTGCAATCAATCTGCAAGTTTCCTTTTTAACACCACCGTTAGGAATTGCGCTTTTCTACTTCCAGTCGATTTCCTCGATTAATGCTCTGGCACTTTATAAGGCGGTTTTGCCCTTTATCATTCTGCAAATTTTGGCCTTGCTGATTGTATTTATTTTCCCCATTGTTGCCATCTGGTTGCCGTCAATTCTGATTTGACAGTTTGGCTGACGGGTATAAAACTAAATCTAATTTATTTGTGAGGAAGTTGTTATGGGCGAAGCCGCAAAGCCACTTGAAGCTAAAAGTAATCCATCCCTGTCGAGCTTTTCATGGGAAGACCCATTTTTGTTGGAAGACCAACTGACAGAAGAAGAACGCATGATCCGAGATTCAGCAAAATCTTTTGCTGAAGACACGCTTTTTCCGCGTGTGAGTGATGCTTATCTGAATGAAACCGCTGCCCCAGAACTTTTTCCGATGATGGGTGAGATGGGTTTGCTTGGTTCAACAATTCCAGAGCAATATGGCGGCATTGACGCTGGTTATACGGCCTATGGTTTGGTTGCACGCGAAGTTGAGCGAGTTGATAGTGGTTATCGTTCAATGATGTCTGTTCAGTCATCATTGGTGATGTACCCAATTTATGCTTATGGCTCAAAAAACCAGCGTATGAAATATCTGCCCAAGCTTGCCTCTGGCGAGTTTATTGGATGTTTTGGTCTAACTGAACCCGATGCAGGGTCTGATCCGGGTGGAATGAAAACCACTGCCAAGAAAATAGATGGTGGCTATGTACTTAACGGTTCCAAAATGTGGATTTCCAACTCTCCATTTGCAGATGTTTTCGTAGTTTGGGCCAAGTCAGAGGCGCATGATGGTAAAATCAGAGGTTTTATTCTTGAAAAGGGAATGAAGGGTCTTTGTGCTCCCAAGATTGAAGGAAAGCTCTCACTTCGTGCTTCAACGACCGGTGAAATCGTGATGGACAATGTTGAAATTGACGAAGATCAACTTTTACCAAATGTGTCTGGCTTGAAAGGCCCCTTTGGGTGCCTTAACCGGGCTCGTTACGGGATTTCCTGGGGCGTTATGGGTGCTGCAGAAGATTGTTGGTTCCGTTCGCGCCAGTACGGTCTTGATCGCAAGCAGTTTGATAAGCCTCTTGCTGGCACTCAACTCTTCCAGAAGAAGCTTGCCGACATGCAAACGGAGATCGCACTGGGTTTGCAGGCCAGTTTGCGAGTTGGTCGTTTGATGGATGAAGGCCGTGCTGCGCCGGAGATGATATCAATTGTGAAGCGCAATAACTGCGGCAAGGCACTTGATATTGCCCGCCAGGCTCGTGATATGCATGGCGGGAATGGTATTCAGGCTGAATATCATGTGATGCGACATTCTTCGAATCTTGAGACTGTAAACACCTATGAAGGCGCTCATGATGTACATGCGTTAATTCTGGGCCGTGCTCAAACGGGTATTCAAGCCTTTTTCTGATTTTGACCGGAACCTTCATGCAAATCGAAAACCCACGCAGTCGTAATCTCATTGCATGGACTGTGATGTTGAGCATTGGCACTTGTTGGGGGGCAACCATCCCGCTTGCCAAGGTTGCCGTATCTACTGGCTATCAACCACTTGGCTTGATTTTCTGGCAGTTGGTCATCGGAGTTTTATTCCTAGGCCTTTTTTTGGTTTTCAGAGGTTGGAGACCAAGGCTTAATCGCGAGAAATTGGTCTTTTATTTGCTACTTTCCGTTTTCGGAACACTTTTACCCAATAGTTTTTCGTATTTGGCTGCAGCGGAATTACCGGCCGGTGTTATGGCTATTGCAATAGCAACAGTGCCTATGTGGGGACTTGTAATGGCGCTTGGTATTGGGCTTGAAAAGTTCTCGGCAATTCGTGTTTTTGGAGTTCTTATCGGTTTTATTGCGATGGTAATGATTGCGGCCCCGCAAACCAGTTTGCCGGATTCTGAAAAAGCAATATTTGTCCTTGTCGCTCTAATTGCACCGTTTTGTTATGGGGTTGAAACTAATTTAATCGCTCTGAAGACTCCAAAAGATACGGATGCAATCTCGACATTATTTATGGCATCATTTGTTGGGTTAATTATTGTTACGCCTTTGACAATCGGATCTGGGCAATGGGTTGATTTAAGCGTTACTTGGAGTGCTCCAATTTATGCGCTTGTTGCTTCATCGGTTATTCATGCGGTTACCTATGTTGGTTACATTTGGCTGGTTGGGTTTGGAGGGCCGGTATTTGGTGTTCAGGTTGCCTATCCGGTGACCTTATCAGGTGTTCTGCTGAGTATTGTGTTCTTGGGTGAGGGGTATTCAACCTGGATATGGGCAGCACTTGTATTGGTGATATTTGGACTTGTCCTGGTGCAGCCGAAATTACATGATAATGAACTTGAATTGGAGGAAGACCATGTACGAGATTTCCGTAGCTGAGCACCCAAAAAAGTTTGTTATACCCATCCTACTCCAAAACCCGAATGTTTTGGTGTGATATGATACG
>JAAHTH010001924.1_pt2 | contig 10994 bp, 10 predicted proteins | sample 6116091 | NCBI WGS metagenome assembly JAAHTH01 (sample SAMN13939990, study PRJNA603662) | sponge metagenome | isolation source: marine sponge | host: Mycale hentscheli | place: New Zealand | collected 2006
GCGGCATAGGCTAACTCAAGCTCGTCGCATCCCAACTAGCCCCCACAAATACAGACGTCAGAGTGGAAAATCATCCACCTTTTCGTAAAGCGGCATGTAGCGGTAATACACCTCCAACGTCATCGCACACATAGCCGTGGTGTAAAGTCGGCCCCCGATATCGCCCCATCGGTCAGCAAAATGCCAACTGCCCGCTTCGTGACCCTGCTTCGCCTGAGTGCGAACAAGATGATCTCGCAACTGACTGTTCCACTCATCCCATGCGTGATGCCGACTGTGGTGCAACGCAAGCGTTGCGTAGTAGTCGTGGTAAACGTTTTTAAACTTGGGACCACGACCTGCAAGATCCGTCAGCGCGTTGTAGAACGGTGTGTATTCCGTCGATTGCCCCAAATAAAGCATGAGCGCCAAACCAATTGCAGTTGTTGTTTCCTCACCGGGCGGGCCCTTGTAACCAAACCAGAAGTCACGATCCTTGCTGGTCGAGAGCACAAACCCCTTTGCACTCGAAAGCGCGTTGGTGTGAATGTCCACATGGTTCTTTTTCGCAGCAACCAATGAAAGTACTTGCCACGCACTAACGGTCATGTCCCCCGGACTCCCGGGGACGTAACCCCAGGAACCATTCTCGTGCTGAGCATTACAGGTGAACGACGCTCCGCGTCCAACAAGGCGGCGCAGATCGGCATCACCAACCTGCTCCCTGGAAGTCATTGCCAGTGCTTCACTCATTGCCATCAAGGCAATTCCATGGCCGTACATACTTCCCTGCTGCCAATCGAGTCCTGCGCCAGCCTCACCTGCGACATCACGTAAAAAATAAATACCCCGCCGGACAGTCTCTTGATATGGTCCTTCCTTCTGATGCGTATGCCCTGCACCCAAAAAAGCAAGCAAGGCAAGCCCTGTCGCCCCCGTGGCCGGCGTAGGTGATTCTGTACCTTTTTTCTTGGTGTGCCGACACGCCCCTTTGCAGGGAGCCAACTCAAGGTTGAAGGACCAACTGCCGTTGCTTCGCTGATGTGCTGCCAACCATGCCAAGGCGGCCTCAACCGCCTGTTCACTTTCTCGAGTCGCTCCATACTTCTGACCGTATTCCAAACGGCCCTCAGGTGTACGTTTGGAAAGACCACCACCGCGTGGTAACCGCACCAGCAATTCACCTCCCAAGCTCCCTTCACCAGTTGCTAATCGTTGCATTTCGATGGGAACAACTTCAATCTGATCTTCCTTTGTCTCAGATGAGACCGTCGCCAAGGCGAGCGAGGCATCAACCGAAACTGCTACAGCTTGGTCCATCACCGCGTTTTCATCTCGCCGCTCATCAGTCTGTACATCAAGCGTTCGCAATACCACTACCGAGTTGCTTCCCCCCTGTGTAACTGTTAGCCAGTCAACACCCTTGCTATCGTCAGGAAATGCAAAAAACGCAAGCAACAGCAGGAATGTCGTGTGGACAATGGTGCTGATCAGAACAGCTGGCAAACGATCATCTTCGCTGATTCGAGAAGCGGTGAACGATGTTTCTGCTTCACCTGTTCCCACCATCACAGACGGCACAACACGAACACACACCGACGCTTCAGCCGGAGGATTCAAGCGTGCCGAAGTCGATTTTGGAATGGTGATTCCGGTCATAGGAATTGTGCAAGGTGAAGGTAATCCTAACCACTCAACTATACACCGCGCCTTTTGACGCGGTCGAAAAAGCATCTTTGCGGCAGGCTGCCCGCACTACCAGCCTTCAGTCGTTCGGGGCGTAGCCGGCTATCCAACCAGCCTGATCCACCCTTGCGCTGCCACGACCCCGTTCACCTAACCTAAAGTTGTGAGGCTTCTCGTAATCCCGCCCCAACCACGGTCAAAGCGGCTATCGCACACAGGAGAGAACAAGCCACGCGAGACGGACACACGTGGCACGAATGCGTCGCAGCTAATCGCCGGAACGGCTCACTCATGCGTGAGCTGCTACCGGCATATCAGCTACCTGATAAGCCCGCGATCGGTAGAGGAAGTCAATAAGATTTCCCTCATGCGGTTGCAACCAATTGAGACGGTTTGTCGGAATTGGACCGATGTTCACACGATCAATATCAACGGAAGAGCCGGCAGCGTGAATCAACTGTGGATCCTGAGTAAGAACCGTACAAACCAGCGTTGAACCGATTCGCTTCAGCATCTGGTCTTGCGGACATTCGACGACGCTTACGAAGGGGAACATGTACTCCTTGGAGGCGACTTGACGGTCAGGCGAATCTGCGTGAACAACCATCGGGCGCAAGTAAGCACAGTGTTCCCGCTCTACCAGTTTCTCACCGAAGCTCTCGGTCATGTCTTCTACTCCAGCCTCAGCCAAATCCTGCTGGACCATCGAGTGCGTTCCTGTCGCCATCGCCGGAACAGTGAAGGCGGCGAGTTGTGCGTTGCTGTCCGTTGGCGGCAAAACATCAACGGGGCCGATTTTCTCGGCGATTGCCGCGGCGATTTCTCGTGTGTGTCGACTTGCCCAAATGCCGCTGCAGTTGATGCAACTTCGTCCCGAGTTACTCAGCACACTTTCGACCAACAGATCGAGATAGTTCTCCCAATCGTCTACGACATCATCCCCAATCAATACTTTAGAGAATCCCGGACCATGAGCCTGCACGCGTGGATTACCTTCATGCTGCGCAACGGTTTGTGCACTACCAAAGATCATGCTGCGCGGAGTCTTGGTCATGATCGCGCCGCCCGCGTCGTGACCGCCGGGATACAAACCAAATGCTTCTGCGGGAATTCCCGCCTCGATGAACGCGGATACCATTCGGTAGGGTGTCCAAGGTTCCTGCGATCCAGGCTTCAGTGCCAGACCGACCTGCAAGGGAATCGCAGGAAGCCACAAAGTGTGCACCCCCGGCGAATTGTTGGGCAGCACAGCACCCAATACGGGTGTCTGTGACTGGTAACTCACAATGACTCCACGACCTTCCTCACCGTATCCGCGCGAGAAGATCGACAAGTCAAGTCCACGAGTCAAGCAGTTAAGAATCTGATCAATGTTGCTCAGCACAAAGCTGTTCTTGGCCATGTTCGACCGGCACATATGCTCGGGCAATCCAGTGCTGGCTGATTGCTGGTGTACGAACTGATCCACTGACTGCTGCGAATCTCCAACAGGCAAGTCGGCAGACTCGAACAAGACAGCTGCCTGCTTACACCTTTCAACCAAGTCATCTGTTGAAAACTGAAGCAACGCCTCTCTTGCCTTATGAGCTTTCCGCATATCACGTCCAACAATCCCACCGCCGACGTTACCCACGCGGGCAATTGGCTCTCCGGTGTCAAAGTGAACAACATCTGTGAAGTCAAGTGACTCGTAGGGCTTACCCCAACGTAAAGGACTAAGAGTGATCATAAATGCAATAAAACTTGATGGAACAGGAAGGAAAAAAGGCAAGCAATCTCATGTATCGGCTGCAAGCCGATGCTAAAAAAACTAAATGGCCTAATAGACCCCGACGGTTGTCGCACTAGCGAGCTCGTGGAAAGGCCGCACTCCGCTGACACCGTCCCACGGATAGGTCTCAAACGGCGCCTCTCGTTCGCCTTCATCACGCTCCATGAATCCTGGAACGAAGAACTCATCGGTCAACGTGTACAGTTTTACGCGTCCTGTCTCGCCGTACCCCACCTTTTGATCGTAATCATCAAAGGTAACCACCTCTGTGACCGCACGGGGTTGAGGAGCGTAATAAGAGATTTTGTAGTTATCAGCAGCAGTCACAGGCTTGCTGCAGGCGAGACCCATCAAGGTGTTGCCGTAGGTAGGTGTCATGTAAACGCCCCCTTCGTCTGCCGGCCCACCGAGTAACTCCTCCACGCAAAACTTGGTCCACTGCGGAGTGAACTCAGTACCGCCGGAGAAGATGCCGGTGATCCCACACTCCTGCAGACTTGTGCCACGTTCTTCGAGCGCTTCCCCGAGTGATTCCAATAGTTTTGGCGTCGCGAACATGCACTTCACGTCATGACCGGCGGTCAAAACGGTGACAGCTTGGTCGATGCAGTGTTTTTTATATTCTTCAAGATGGTCCATCCAGCCCTTCTTGATCAATTTCACGACCCAACGAGGATCCAAATCAATGCAAAAGCAAATTCCCTCACGATGCTGAGCGAGATGCTCAACGGCGAGACGCAGACGACGTGGTCCACTGGGACCAAGCATCAACCAATTCGAACCTTTGGGAAAATACTTGTCTGGTAGCGTGTCGCTGAACAGTTCATAGTCTGTCCAGTGATCTTCAATTACCACGCGGCTCTTTGGAATCCCCGTCGTCCCTCCTGTTTCAAAAACATAGGTTGGCTTGTTGGCATGCCCCTTGGGAACCCATCTTCGCACAGGGCCACCGCGCAACCACTCATCTTCAAAATGGGGAAACTTCTTGAGATCGTCAAACGACTTCACGTCGGTCAGCGGATCGAATTTGAGTTCAGCTTTTTTTTCCAGCCAGAACTGACTGCCTGTCTCTTCACTGAAATGCCAATGCACCGTTCTCAAGGTGTGTTCGTCGAGTCTGTCCCGAGCATCTGATGCCTGCTGGGCCACTTGTTCACTTACGGTGTAATCGGCCGTACTCATTGATTCCTCGGCTTTTTGGTTGGTGACTGAAGCGTCACTTGTATATCACGATTAAGTCCATCGGACGATACGTCCTCGTTTATGCCTACATTATGGAGGGTCGGAAACCATCCGTGGTGTGTAAGCGAAGAAATGGGGCTCCAAAACGTCCAGACCATGGGTCGCAAACGCAAAATTGTCGCTAAAAACCGAAGGACTTAGCTCTACGCATCGTTTTGCAAAACGATGCGTGGATTAGTTACGCTCGGCTTCCATGCCACAATCGTGCACGAGAGAATGCAGTAGAGGTGACCACCTGGCCGGCTCCCAAGCGTGAATGAGCCACGGCTAAAGCAATCGAGCGTGAACCGAGTCTGCCCCAAACGAATGTCTCACCGACCGGGTTTTTCATTGCCAGCCCACGCCGCAACAGCGACCACGATAACGCTACCCCGTCCTCCCGACCCAATGCTCGAATGTGAGCAAGACTTCCAGCAAAAAACCGGTCCCAATCGCCAAAAACATCAACGACGCTTATCGAGGCTCGTCGTCTCAAGACTGTGGCAAAGGCAGGGGCTTGCCCCAACCATGGTTTGACCGCCTTAGCTGAAACGGGCGAAGCCGTCTGAACTTTTGACACAACCGGAAAATGATGGCAGATCGCCACCTTTGAAAATGCCGAATACCATAACCGCGGGCACTGCCCAAATTTATTTCCCAACGCTACTTCATTCCCTAGACGCTTACGCGGATTGACATGCCCACCAATCCTTTCTCAGTTCCGAACGAACTACCCAATGAGCGGGGCGTATTTGGCGACGCAAGACTCATCAAAAAGGGTTTTTTGTATCGCGTGATTGAAATCGAAAAACCGACATTTTTAAGATTCATTTATGACGGCTGGTGGTTTCGGCAAACAGTCAAAATCAGCGATCACATGGCGTGGTCACAGATCAGCTGGCTGACGATCGAGCGAAACGCGGAGTTCAGAATACCACAGGAAGTTTCCACAACTCGTTTACCCTGCAAATTCGAAATTGATTTTGCCAAAGCACTTTTGATCAAACGTTTTCGGATCTGGATCGACGATCAATTGGTCTATGACGAGATTTTATAAAGGGTGGCCACCAGAGCCATCGCGTGCCCACGTCATTGCTCAACGCTGATCCTTTCAAGCCGCCTCTGGCTGAAACTCGCTTTTTTGACAACCGACATTGATGCCCGACGTCGTCATGGCTTCCATTTCGTGGACGCCGGAAAGATTCGACTCAAGTCCCATAGCGGCAGCACTCGGCTTGACTGCATCGAGTACAAGAGACGTGTAGGCAAATGGCTGGGCAAGGTTTCGATCATCAAATAAAAGTGTTCGCTTTATCAAGCCCTTTGACACATCCCAGTGATGGGAATGAAAGACGCCCTGCTTATCAAAGTACTCGATCAGCTGAACCTGGAATCCCGCTTGCAAGAACACTTCAGCAAAAGACCGATGATTGTACAAGCTGCCATGCTCGGCGCGACTAGTCTCGCTACTATCCGGAGATCGCAACATTTGCCGCTGCTGTGACGGGTGAAAGCCATCAGGGACGGCAACACGCAAGTACCCACCTGGTCGCAAAAACTGAAAACAATTTCGGGCGGCTGTTTTGCCATCTTGTTCGCTCAGATGCTCCCAGACTTGTTCAGCCAGGATCGCATCCACCGAGCTTTTTTGCAAAAAGCAGCTCCAACTGGCAGAATTAACCAAGTCAAGTTGGTCACATTCCGCAGCAATCCAATCTTCGCTGCAGTCACTCTCTGCTCCGATGGCCAATCGAATTCTATCATGGGACTCGATCTGTTGGCGTAGCAATCGTGTCGCTCGTGATTGACGCCTTTGACTTCCCAACCAATTTTGCAACCAACGCATGGCATGCACCCACAAGAGCACGGGACAGAACAACAGCTTGAGTTGAGTACAGTAAATCAAAGCATGGTGTAAAGACGAACCAAGGAAAGCTCCTCTAATCGACGGAAACATCAATGTCAATCAGCACACCATGGGGGCCAGCGTTGAGCACCTGTGTATTCGCCAAGCGAACCTTCTTTCCCCAGTCGCTGTGGATATGCCCACATACCACGAACTTGGGTTGCACGGCCTCAACAACCTCGCGGATGACCTGACTTCCACGAATCTGTCCACTGCTGTCATGATCAACGGTAGCCAATGGAGGAGAATGCACCACCAACACAGAACCTGGTTTGCAACCGGCCAGCAAGGGCCTAGCCTCCACTTCCGAAAAGTCATAACTCCAGTCACCGAAGGGTGTAACCGGAATACCACCACCCACTCCCCAGAATTCAACTCCTTCGACAACGCAGCCCGTCCCATGTAACACGATGGCACTTTTCCATTTTGTCACTTGAACAGCGTTTTCCAACTCCAAGGCCGATTCACCATTTCCTGGCACCAGAATCGCTGGCTTGGTGATGTTTGAGAGCACATTGAGGGTATCTTCCACGCCCTCTCGACGCGTCGCAAAGTCACCTGCTCCGATCACAACATCGACATCCCGGGAGAATTCAACCAGTTTTGCGGCTGCCTCTACATTGCGATGAAGGTCACTAAAGCATAAGAATTTCATGTAGCTCTTCTCACAAGGCTGAACTTACCACGGCAATAAAACAGCGACACATCAGGATCACGCTGCCTGCCACGCCAACCTAATGGCTGCCGTGATCGCCGTCCCTAACCGAATTCGGTTACAGTGATACCTACGAAGTTACGGTGATCCAACGCCAACATACCTTCCACCCTACTGTAAAGCGACTAAGTTCAAGAGCACGCAACCAAGAGATTGCCATCTCTGGCAACAAACTGGCGATGCCTTCTATTGATCCCCCAACTAAAATATCCAGCAACCTCAACCATTTCGTACGGTATCTTCTTTCATGTCAGGTTCATCAAATCAACCCACCGATTTCCGTCGGCCAATGATTTTGGTGCTCTCCATCGTGCTGCTGACCACGTTTGCTGCCATTTGCTGGAACGAGGGTCAAAGGGGTGAGCACAAAATGCTGGCCAATGCTGCGGGTCGCGTTGGCCTTGTAATGGGTGGCCTCTGGATTGCTTGGCCAAGCCTGCTTCGCCCGATCAATTGGCTACCCCCAGGAATCGCAGTTGCAGGTGTCATTGCACTTGGAGTGATCGCAGCTCGTCCAACGCTCGCCCTTGTGGCAATCCCCTTAGTCGGAACGGCATTGTTCGTGACGACGATCGTCCGTAGCCTGAAGCCTTAGCCCCAAAGAACCTGGTGAAACGTGACGCCCTGTTGTAATCCGATGGTTCGAAAGCCGATTGCACTCGACTGCGTCTAAGCATCTTTGCAATTCCAAGCGTGGAATCGCAGCAGCCTCTTGCCACTGCTTTGTTGTAAACCAAACGGCACACCGGGTGTGTAATCAAAACCCCGTTTACTTAATGATGCGGATGGTCAGCGGGTAGAGGTACTGCTTCCCGGACCAAACTCGAATGGAGGCAATGATACCGAAGATTATTTGCATTGCAGGTACGGCGAACAGCAGCGGCAGGCCCAAACCACAAGTCAACAGACTCAGCAATATCATCGCGACCGATAATAAAAGTAAGGAGATCTGAAAGTTCAAAGCTTCTTTGGCTTGGTTGGCCACAAACTTTGACGTCTCTTGGCACATAAGATAAATCACAAGCGGGCCCAGGAAACCAAGAATTCCGACTGTTAGCATTCCGATTAACCCAGAGGCATGCGCCAACGTCGCTAGCATGCGATCATCTAATCCGAGTGGATTTCTGGCTGCAGGCTGTCTGTTTTGAGTGGTCCCAAAATGTGGAAAATTCGCACTCTGGGGTTCAGTCTGCGGCGGCGATTCTTCGATTTTCTGCCCTTGTGCAGATTGAGGCTCGGACTGAGGCTCGGGAATTTGCATAACGCATTCGCAAGCTGGGCACTTGGCTTTTCTGCCAATACCAAACTCGGGGACTTCAAGCTCGTTACGGCATGTTTCACAAATAAATCGAATGCCCATCAACCAACTTCAAGTTTTGGGTTACGCGTCATCCACAGGTTGTTTCGATCTCGAAAGTTCACAGGAAAGTAGCAACACGCATTCAACGTCCTGCGTTGAAAGACGTCTGTGAACGCTCTTCACATGGGTTGATTCGTCTTTGACACCGAGATCTTGCGAAAGACTGGCAGTTAAATAAAAAAATCACGATCGCCTGAGGAGCATTGGCAGATCAAACGAACTGCTGTGAAACAAAGCTGCGCGATAAAAAAGCTACATGGTGCAAAGCGATTACCGGATCAACTGTCGCAAACGACATCCGAGCAGGGCTTCAACGGAGGAAAAGCGACGTATCTCACGCAACACTCATAAAATAGGAAAGGTGCGTCAACCCTGATGATTATCATGCTCAATCTCCTTCCTGCGTCTTCCAAATAATTAACTTTCAGATCCCAGCTTTCACGAGCTTCCCTACTTGGGGACTGCAATCGCAGTATTCCCTCTATTTTTTGCCATTTATGCAAGCCAGCGTCTGAGTGAAACATCGATTATGAAACTGCAAAAGCGCTCTGTTTTTGCCCGTCGCAATCGCAATCAGTGACAAAATCCGAAAAAACCTACCTTGCCTACCTTCTTCTGGCCGAAACAAGCAACAACACCGGTCTGGTAATACCATTTTGAAGAGCAAAGTTGCCACCCGCGGCAGCTGGTCCGAAAACGCATCGTGCGTCCGGATTTTCAAAAGGACACGGGCCCAGAGTGATTCAGGACTGCAGGGAGGCATTTCGATGCGACGCAAATATTTCGGATTGGCGATTGCCGCGATCGCTACTTTCGGGCCAATGCAGGCCTGGGGTGGAGACCGTGAGATCGCCGAACAGATCATTAAACGACTGAAAAGCAACCGAGACTCGGGAGCTTTGAAGGATTTCACCCTCGACATGAAAGTCGATAAAGGTGTTGTCATTTTCCGTGGGAGTGTCGCCAAGGATGCTCAGAAACAGCTGGTCCTTGGGACCGCGAAAGGCATCGAAGGGATCACCAAGATCACCGACGAGGTCAAGATTGTTAGCGCGGCTCCCACGATGGCCGTGAAGGCTCCCGTGGCAAAGCCTGATCTTGCTACTCTGCCCGCGCCGGCACCCAAGGTTGCCAAGGTGAAGGCAGAAAGCAAGGTGGCAGAGCTGGAATCCAGCAGCAAGAAGGCTAGTAAGTTGTCGGCAGAGCCAGCACCGAAGTCGGTTGCCAAGGCAAAGCCAAACCCGTTTTCCTTCAAGCAGGCTCTTTCAGCCAAACGTTCTCAGGCTCAACCCGTTGTGCCGGGAACTGTGCTTCCAGCGAGTGCGGCTGAACCGCAAGATGACGGGGAAGTCGTTGCAGCAGTGGTCAGCGCGCTGCGTAATGCGAAGGCAAAGGGAGAACTGGTCGGGTTCGGCGTTGATGTCCGCAGCAACAACGGCGTTCTACAACTGACGGGACGTGCCAGCTCATCACAGCAGCGAGACAAGATTCTGAAAATCGCCGCTAATGTGAATGGTGTCGCTGGAGTCCGCGAAGCAATCGCCATCCCGAGTGCGACTCCTAGCGTAGCTGCAGTCAGCCCGCAGCTTCCAGAGCCACCTTCCTTACAGGAAGTTGCTTTGTCACCTGTCGCTGTTGACCCTGTCAGTCGGCCCCGTCGCCTGGCAAGCAACCGAACAGCAGCCGCTACCGTGGCAGCACCTGTTCAGTCACCAGTGATGACAACGCCATATCGGGCCCAGTCGGCACCTGTGACAGCGATGCCAGCAAGTGCAACCGCACCGATGGGCGGCCAACCGGTTCCAATGGCACCTTACGCAGCTGTTGGTGCACCACGGTACGATTCACCCAACATGCCTAACTATGCATGGCCTGGCTATGCAGCCTACCCGAACTACGCTGCTCTGACCTATCCGCAGCAGTACAGTCCTTCGGCTTGGCCATACATCGGCCCGTTCTATCCTTACCCTCAGGTACCCATGGGCTGGAGAAAGATCAGCCTTGAATGGGATGACGGCTGGTGGTTCCTTGACTTCACGGATCGCTAGGTCGGTCACAACGGAAGCATGCTGGCCCAACTGGCTGCACAGTCCGAAAATCATGTGACCCGCGTGTCTCTGGCACGCGGGTTTTTTTGTACCACGCTTTCGAGAGTTGAGTTCGCAAAACGCGATTTTGACGGCTCGTCAGCAAGCGGGAAACACATCGTAGTTTCACGCTCGTAGATAGCGATCCATATCAGTTTGAAGCGTCTTCAGGGAAACCGTTCCTCTCGCAGGAGCCCCGTTTCCAGGCTAATCCGACTGGTTTTTCGATTCTTCGGAATTATCCGCAAGATCGGTATAAGTTCACACGA
>JAAHTH010001886.1_pt1 | contig 10992 bp, 7 predicted proteins | sample 6116091 | NCBI WGS metagenome assembly JAAHTH01 (sample SAMN13939990, study PRJNA603662) | sponge metagenome | isolation source: marine sponge | host: Mycale hentscheli | place: New Zealand | collected 2006
AAAAAATCAAATATATAAATAAAAAAATTTATTTTTTATTTAATAAATAAAAAAGAAAAAATCATATATATTCTTTTAAAATATTTAATTCAAAAGATAAAATATATTTAATAAATTATAAAATAGAAAAAGAAATTATAATAAATTATTTTGATAATAATAATTTAATAAAAAGTAAAAATATAGATAAGATTATAGGTGTTAATATATTTAATAATATTAATAATCATCTAATTAATATTAACAATGACAATTTATGTATATTATTTTTAAATCAATTAGATAACAATATATTTCTAAAAAGAATTTATCAAATTAAAAAAAAATATGATAAAAAAATTTTTATTTTTTGTTATTACGGTTTAAATTGTCCTTTTGGTAAAATTGAAAATAATGATTTAGACGTAATTTATGTTAATGATAATAATTTACTTTATTATATAGAAAAATTAAATATAAGTAAATTGTATCTTTTATATTTACCCTTTGTCTATATAAAAAATAAAGATAATTTTGATAAAATCATGGAAAAAAAGAATATAAAAAAATATATATATATTGCTGGAATAATTACACACATGTACGAATATGTTGAAAAATATAATTTTAATTCTATAATTACAAATGGTAAACTAATCAAATATGTTTATAAAAAAAAACATAATAATAATAAAATTATTGATTTATTTTTTATAAATAAAATTAATTTAGAATTATTTTTAAAAAGAGATAAACTAATTAAAAATAAACTAAGTAAAAATTTCTCATTTATTGGAAGATTTTGTCAAGAAAAAAATATAATTTTTCTTATTCAATGTTTTAAATTATTAATTAATGAAAAATTTGATATAAAGTTATATTTAATCGGAAATGGTCCTGAATTAACAAAAATAAATAATTTCATCAAAGTAAATAAATTAGAAAAAAATATATTTATTTTAGGATGGTTAGATCATAATGAATTAATAGAAAAAATACAATTTTATGATATAGATTTCAATATTTTAACTTCTATTAATGAGGGTAGACCTAATATTATTTATGAATTAATGGCTTTAGGAATACCAACTATATGCTCAAATATATTTTTCAAGGAAGATATTTTAATTAATAAATATAATATAATATATTTCAATTTAAAAAACTATGAACAAATTATTACATCAAAAATTTATAATAATCCAAAGGAACTTTATATTGAAATTAATAAATATATAAACCATAATATTAAAAATTTTATTTCAATATTCAAAGAAATATATAATGATATAAAAATGATAAAACAAATTTCAGAAAATGGATTTGAAACAATAAAACGAATTTTAAAAAAAAATGAAACAATTAATTATAATGAAATCTTCACTTAAATTAATCATAATACAAATCTACTTTATACAACTTGCTATGTTCTATATGTTTTAAAATTTGTTCTTCCGGATTTTTTAAATTAATTTTTTTTATAATTATTTCCAAACATTTTATTTCAAAATCAGATTGATCTGATGTTATTACATCAATAAAAGTATAATTTGTATCTGATTCTATTTTAACATTTTCTTCTTCTTCAGAAATAGTTTTATTTAAAATAAATAAATGATAATTATTACATTTTTTATCTAAAATTTCAATTAATTCAAATGGTACATATTCCTTTAAGATTATAAAAAATATATTATTATTTTTATTATAAACTATTTCTCTGAATTGTTTTACACGTTTAATTTGTTGTTCTTGAAAACAAGATAAGTCTAAAGATTTTTCATGATTATACGATGACCGTAACATTGAGTGAAAATTAGCTATTATTTTATTACCTTGTGAATCAGTAATGATTTTAAAATAATTTATATCGCAAAAATGTAAAAAATTATTTTCAAGTAAATAACATATTGTATCTAATTGATGTAAACTACCGTCAAAAGGAGATCTTATTGGTAATCTTTCTTGTAATTTATATTTATCAATAAATCTGCGAGGAAAACAGTGGCTTCCTAAAGAAATAAAAAACTTACTCATATAATATACATAATATATTTTTTAAATTTAAATTATTTTTTAAATGTAGGTTAGTTTTTTCTTTTACACTTTTAATGTAATTTTTATCATTTTTTAATTTGAATTCTTCTAATATTGATGATTTAATGTCATGTTCATTTTTATATTCGATTGCACATGGACATTTTTTATCATTATATATAGATTTTATTCCCAAAGATCCTAATTCATAAACCATATTTGCAATTCCATCATGTTTAGTTAAACGCAAGTTAATAAAACAAGATTTATATATTTGTATTAATTCGTCAAAGGTTCTAGCTGTTATAAAGTTCTCATTAATTGCTTTTTCTTTATTCTTATCATAAGAATATGGATTTGTTATTTTTATAAAATTAAATCCAGGCATAATTTTAATTACTTTTTTGAATAATTCACTACCATAGTATAAACCTTGCAACCCTGGATAACAATAATATAAAATATTATTTCCTTTTTGGGTTAATTTAGTATCATATATACCATATTTGAATTTAAATATGAAAGGATAATACATTTGTTTCAGACTAACTTTTGCACAAGACTCTTCCATAAAAGTTGATCTGGTTATAAAATAAATATTTTTTGCCTTAAAAAATGTATACAAAATTGTATCTACTTTTATATTTTTGTAATTTATATCAGTACTTATATCTATGTCAGCGCCACTAAATGTTATTATTTTAATAATATCGTCGTTTTTTGTAAGATATTCTAATGATAAGCCATCTTGTATTCCAGCAATTAAAATTGAGTTTTTATCAAAATTACTTAAGTTATCAATCGTTTCATTCCTATCTCTTAATATTTTTAATTTATTTGGAATATAGACGGAGTAATCTTTATTAATTTTTATTAAATATAAATATACTATTTTAAAGCTTATATTTGAATATATTGTAAAATTTTTTGAATCACCATCTATTATGAATGAAAATAATTTTGAATTGAGATTTATTTTATCATATTTTAAATTTACATCATTATCTGTTTTCATAATAACCTTGTATATATAATTTTTGTCTAATTTAATAACTTCATTGTTTGTTTTATAATCTTTAAGAATCAATGATTTTTCATCTAAATAAATTTGATTATAAATATCAAAAAAAGTTTTTTCAATATTAGTTGAATCAAATAAAAATATTTTAAAATTAAATAAGTCTAATAATAAATTTATATTTTCATGAGTAATAATTTTGTTAATATTGTATTTAATCATAAAATTTTTAATTTCATTATATTTTTCTGGACAATTTTTATTAATATATATTACAAGTATTGTGTACTTTAAATTTAGCAGATTATTTAATATAGATTTATCGATATTACTAATAAATTTTGAATCTATAACAATTATTTGAGAATCATAAAAATGTAGATAATTTATAGTTTTCAAATTATTAAAATATAGATTATTATAATTTAAGAAATTATCATAAAATTTATCACTTAAAAATAATGATTTTATTATATTTTTGTTTTTTTCTACATAATATGAATATGATAATTTATAATTCCTATATAAATTTAATATTATTAGTTCTTTGATATTATATAATGGATAGACTTCTTTTAAATAATTTTTATTTATTCTATAATTTTTAATATTAATTTTATTAATGTTAAATTGATTAATATCAATTTTTTTTATAACATTCTTACAGTGTATAATATTTTCTAATTTTTTATAATATGAAAAGCCGAAGTCTGTATTATTAAATTTATATTGATTAACTATATCATTTAACAATTTCTTGTTTGATAGAGCATCTATAATTACATTTATAATTTCTGCATCTGACATTGTATCGTCTATATGGATATAGTTATTACCTAAGATATCTCGGGTATCTTCACTTGTATTACCAATTACAACACTTTTACAATTTAAAATTTCCAAATATTTTCCTACATTATATGAATAATTGGAACAAGTTGATAGACATAACCATGATTTATTTAAAATTTTTAAATATTCATTGAATTTGACTTTACTTATAATTTTTATATTAAATTTATTATTTAAATATGTTTCTACAAGTTCTTTAACTCTTTTTCTAAAGGGATAAACATTTTCAGAAAGAGATCCTGAAATTAAAATATCATAAATCTTCTGATTACTATTAAAATTATATTTTTCAAAATTGTAATAATTAGGGTTAAAATTATAAAATTTTATATTTAAATAAGATTCTAAAAATTTGCTTTCACTACAAGTATAATTATTTAAAAAGCCTTTAACATTAAATTCTTGGCAAATATTTTTTAATTTAATATATCCATTATGAATTTTATTATTATCAAAAATAGTTGTATGAGGACATAATAAGTTTAATTTTTTTGTTAAAATATTATGTTTAAATTCAGTATCATTAAAAAAACTCCAAGGATGCATGTCAGATGTTATTATATAAAGATTTTTTATATTACATTTTTTAAGATTCGAACAAATTCTATCATAATTATATTTTTTGTTCAAATATTTCAAACAATAAGGGGCTAATAAAATCGCATCATATATAGAACAATCAATATATTTATTATTTAAAATATCTAAAATATTAATAACAACAAAATTTTTTTTAAAATTAAAAGAATTTAACCATCCTGAAAATAATCTGAAGTTTTTTTCATAATTATTTGAAATAATTGCAAATTTTTTTTTTTGTAAAATTTCACATCCATTAAATAAACCTTCTATTTTGACATTACTGCATGATTCATAAAAACTATCTTGAACTATATATTTTATTTGTTTATAATAATTTTTCATTTCAATAGGTTCCACTAAATCGATACATTCAAAACCAAATTGTTTGTATTTGTTACTATTTTTACCGATTAATATAACATTTTTTTATCTTTTAGAAATTTTATACTTGTCTCGACATTTTTAATTTTTCTATCGAAATTACTTACTATTAAGCCATATTCATACTTTCTGTTTTCAAAATTACAATCCATAATTGGGGTCTCGTTTTGAAATGGAACAAATGAACTATAAAATATTTTCGTATTCAAATTATAATATCTTTTTAATATTTCCTTTGTATGACTACTATTTGTAAATGCCATCGTTGATTTTTTTATTGAATTAATTACACCTATATTAATATATTTATCTTGTTCTTTCTTATCTTTAATATCGTAATAATATTTATCAAGACTATTGGTGTAAATACCACCTATTAAATAGTAAACGGGGCAATTAAATATTTTCTTGAAATTGAGATGACAAGGAGATTTTAATATAATTAAATCTGGTTTAAATATCACCTTATTAATTTTGTCTAGATCATCTATAATATAATCTTCATTTTGTTCATATTTTGCATTTAATCCTCTCTCATAATTGTAATAAAATCCATATACTTGGTGCCCCTTGCTTTTATAATATTGTTGCAATTTATTACAATTGGTCGCTGCCCCTCCATATCCTGGATAATCGCCACATATAAAGAGTATATTTTTGAATTTAGATATTATTTTATCAAAGTTATTTATATTTTTTTTAATAGTTGTCAAATTTTCAGAATTCAAATAATTTAAATTATACATATCTATCCATTTTTTAACATATACCCTTATATGTCTAATAATATCATCAACATTTTTCCATTTTAATCCAAAGATTGAGTGATTATGAATAATTGGTATATTCATGAGATTCATTTCCTTCAATCCTGCTACTTCATGTTTTTGTTCTGTTAAACAAAGTCCTATAGCCACTTGGTTGTATATTTTTGCTAGTTTATGATAAGGTACATTTGTCATACTACTCCATATAATCTCAATATTCGGAAAGTGTTTAATAACTTGATCTATGTATTTTTTTCCATATATGCTCGCATTTCTCAAATTTGGTGTTTCACCGTTGAAAATAAAAATTTTCGTACCCAATCCCGACGTAGGTTTGAATAACATTTTGTCAGCGCAATCAAAATGAATTCTAGTGCTATATTCTTTATTATACTTAAATAAATCTGTCATTTTGTCAGAAATGCTTAAAAATAATGGATTTACTGTCAAAGTTTTCTTATAATTATCAAAGTCAGAATTATGATTTTCGCCCCAACCATTTTCACTTTTGGTATCATCATATAAATATCTTATACCCATAGGAACTATATATTTTTCACCGTGTATATGATTTCTTATAATTGAAATATCATTATCATTATATAATCCAAAAAATATACAAGGGCTATCTCTATTATCATAATCCGTAATTTTATAATTTGTTTGTATTATGGGCTTTAAATGAGCTATCTTTTCAGACATATAACATTGTTTTATACCTCTTTCTCGTATTAATGCATGCAAGTCATAATCTTCTTCTCGTAAACCAAATAATCGTTTGTTATATACAGGATGAACAACTATTTGATCTAAAAACTTTTTATTAAATTTGTTTTTTTTAAGCAAATTAGCCAAAAAGTTATCCAATCCATCATGACCGGCAGTAGCTCGCGCTTTACGTATATGTTTTGAATGAACGCAAAATCCAGTTTTCCATGCATCACACGTCATCTGTTTACCCGTATTCAAGTCTATATTTTTCAACATTTTTGCATATACATTATTTTTTTTAGCATCGCCCAATGGGATACTCCAAAATATAATATCATCTTCGTTATCTATGTTTTTTGAAATTTTACTTAGCGTATGTTTATTGAGAAATTGATTGTCGTCATTTAAAAATAAAATCCAACCATCTTTCACCTTGTCCATAAGGTTATTGCAGTATAAATTATATTCTTGAAGAGTATTTGATTTATTGGGTACTATTTCTAATAAATTAATATTTTTAAACATGTTTTTGTATTTTTTTAAATATTTCGAACTACGCTTATCATCATAACAACAAATTATTCTAACATTATTTCCTAAAATTGGTATAATATGAGTTTGTTCCTGTACACTTTCAATACATTCTTTAAACATATTAGGTCTGTACGTGTTGCGAATTAAAATATTAAATTTTCGATTTTTTTGCTCTCTTTCAACCATTACCTCTTCCAACCTTATTTTTTCCAACCTTTCCTTTTCCAACCTCTCCTTCTCCAACCTTATTTTTTCCAACCTTTCCTTTTCCAACCTTATTTTCTCCAACCTTATTTTCTCCAACCTCTCCTTCTCCAATCTTACTTTTTCTTTTTTGGCTCTTTCTACCTTTTCTCTTTCTAACCTTTCTAACCTTTCCTTTTCTAACTTTTCCGCTTCAGCTTTTATATTTTCTAACTCTAATTTTAATTGTATTATTTCTTTTTGTTTAAGTATTTCAAATTCTAACCTCTCTTTCTCTAACCTTTTCTCTTCCAACCTTTCTTTCTCTAACCTTTCTTTCTCTAACCTTTCCTCCTCCAACCTTTCTTTCTCTAACCTCTCCTCTTCCAACCTTTCTTTCTCTAACCTCTCCTTTTCCAACCTCTCTTCTTCCAATCTTTTTTCTTCCATTTTCTTCCTCATAATTATTTCATTTTGCAATCTTATTTTTTCTATTTTTTTTTTTTCTATTTTTTTTTCATTTTCTCTATTTTCTTCTGTTGTTGCACTAGTAGGAAGATTAAGTTTTTTACACCTGTCGGCGTGTCGTTTTCTTTCCTCTTCCACACGTTTTCGTTCTTTATCTTTTAATTCTTCTTGGTAAGCTATATATTGTCTTCGTGCCATTTCATTATGATATTGAATCCTTGCTAATCGTTTTTGACTACTTGAACGACCGCTTGTAAGAGGAGCCCCTCTTTTATTCAATTGTTTCCACATTTATATACTAAAATATAAAAATGTGGTGTATTATACGATATATTTTTTTATTAAATATTTAAATAATATTTGCTTTACATCGCCCAGTTTATTACACAATGATACATCATTCGATTGTTTGCTCATATAATTTGTATTTCTATATTCAGGCAAAAAGGAACGTTCTAATATGTATTTATGCTCATATTTTGCAATAAAAGATAACCATAAATTATCCTTGTCATAAATACTTGTTGGCAAATAAGTTGGTATATTCCAAAAAGAATAATAATCATGAAAAATCGTCGTGTCAATTAAACACCCCCCTGGTCCTATATAGTCTGCATGTTTAATATGTTTTTTGGTGGACATTTGCGATTCAACCATTCCTATAACTGCTCCATCCCAATAATCATGATTATCCATCCATTTTTTACAATACCAACCGGTATATATCTTCGGTTTCCGTAGATTCCACATCTTTTCAACCCATAATGGATGAAATATTTGGTCGTCGTCTATTATTATAACATAATCGGATTTGTATTTTTTTAATAACTGTTCTTTAATATAGAAATATCTTTGAAAACACGAATATTCATTTTTATAATGTGAAACGCTAACCTTAATGTCTGTGTATATTTTTTTCAAAGCATTTACTATTTTTTCTATTTTTTCTCTTTCGTTATAATTATTATTTACTAGGTGCAAGTGTATATTTTTACTAAGCGTTTGATTATTTAACATATTAAATTGGAGTCCCAAGTTTTGAAATCGTTTCCAACAGCACATGACTATATGAATATCCTCACTCAAAATTTTATGTTTTTTGGGAGGTATACTTCCTAAATGTCTTTTGTATAAATTTTGCGTGTACGCACTATATTTTTTTGAATTTCGCAGTTTTGATGCTTGGCTTTGGTGTTTAAAGTTAAATGAATACGACCTTCTACTCTTTTGGAACATATATATATTTAAATTAAATATATATATCAATTCTAATACGCAAATTCTTCACCATTTTTTACTATTTCTCCACTGTACCAAAACCCAGGAACATTTGTTGTACTCTCCTCTAATTGCAAACCTCTATAATTGTCTTTATATTGATTATAAATAGTCAAGCAGTGTTTTTGCCTATTTTTAATTTCAACAGGCGTAATAGATCTTAATATTTCGTCAATCCTATGAATATCGGATTCCTTTACTCTTAAAATACCGGAACTCCATAATTTATTATTTGGCAAATCTAATGTATCCGCTAAGAGTACTGGAATTGAACCAGCGCCCAATGCTTCCCAAAATCTTATAGAGTTAGGCCCTGATCCAGATGGACATAGAGTGAATTTAGATTTCAAAAGAAGTTCATTATAAACACGGGTCTTATCCTTATGTTCATTGCTTTCATTTAGTTCGCCACGGTCGTTTTGCTTATCATTATAAACTACGCAATTAAAATGCCATGTCCCGGTATTTCTAATATACACATCTTCCTTGCTTCTAGATTCCAAGTTGAATATCTTTTCGCGTATATCAGTTAAATAATCCCAAGGTTGATAACCGCCGACAAAAGAATAAAGCAAAGATCGGTCGCATTCTAAAATATCAGTTTCCAAAATTAAGTTATTGCGCGTTTTATCTTCAACATTAACAGCGAAAAGGGGACAAGGCAAGATTTTAATACCATCAATTTGATCTTCTCCTATCTTCTTATGGGGTGAATAAACTGTTTTAATACCAATACTTCTCCAAAAATCAATTAATTTTCTAAAATGAATATGCTGACAACAAGTAAAATTAGGCTTTGTTTGATTGTTCGCTATTACATTATAGACGTGGTCCAATGATATATTTTTATCAATTATAGTAGCCCATGGTAAACCTAGATAATCTGAATTATTTTTATTTTGTTCATAAAAAGTTTTTTCCGTAATGACCGGGTATTGCCAAAATAATTGATTCTTATCTACATTCTTCTTATTTGTTATTTTAACCCAGTCACTATTCATATAAAGACTAATTATATCTCTGCTTTCTCTTAGAGTATCCAACGTATATAAACCAAACCAACTCTTCAAATATTTTCCCGCCGAAATAGCAGATTTATTTGATGTTATCAAATAGTCAAGAATAAAAAAACTATAGGGAGTTTCGCCAACAAATGCCATATCGAATTCATTTAATTTTGGCCCTAGCATTGATACATAATTATTTATAGTTGAAACAAAATCATCTTCTTCAACGCGACCCGGTATATTTGCATATGTAAATGTGCAATTTTTAAATAGAGGTTTGCCATAAAAATTCACTTTCTTATCTATTTGTTTTTTAATTAAACCATGATGTTTTGATATTATAAGTACTTTTTTATCTTTTATATAATCACACCACGAATCCTTATTGATATAATGTCCAATATTTAAAATAGCATTATGTATAACAGTACGATTTGCCTTTCTGGCCATATCCATAAGCCCTCTATGGATTATAGGTCCGACGCTTGGTGCAATCTTGAATGGATTTTGTTGTTCTGAAAGTGAATAAAACTCAACATCTCCTGGACTATAATGAAATGATCCTATAGCTTTTTGAATCAAATCCATATATTTCACTGAAAATAACTGTATTTTTTGTATATTATCAAGGGCCAATCCTTCTAGGTTCAAAGCCTCAAGGCTCGATTGCATATTGTATATGTGCAATTTTTGGAGATGTTCATTTTTATCCTCACCAGCTTTATAAAATTCTTTAAATAAATGAACTATATTAGCTGCATGTATAGTTATAAATGGTAGAACAAATGATTTATTTGTAGTTGTTGCCATATTGATTATTTGAATAAATGAATTCATATCTCTGCCATTTGTAAAACTAGTTTCCTTACCACTATAAGTATCAAAATCAGTGCCAGATCGTTTTGTCCAGTGATCCAATGGCCATTTCTCTGTATCCTGACGTGGATTTAAATAAGGAACAATAAACATATGCGGTCTAGGAATCGTAGGTTTCCCCATATAGTCTCTTATCTGCGTATTATGATTATGAAAGCATTTAAGTAAAAACGGATTATTTTTAACATTATATCCCAATAAATCAAAGAGAAATGCCACTTTATTATCACATCCACCAATGCCATATTTAATATTAAAAATTTTTCTTTTATTTTTATGTATATTAAATTTGCTATTAAATATACAAGCATCTTGCTTA
>JAAHTH010003375.1_pt1 | contig 10979 bp, 15 predicted proteins | sample 6116091 | NCBI WGS metagenome assembly JAAHTH01 (sample SAMN13939990, study PRJNA603662) | sponge metagenome | isolation source: marine sponge | host: Mycale hentscheli | place: New Zealand | collected 2006
ATAGATTTTAGTGGTATTGAGAATGGCAAAATACACCCATCTGATATAGATGCAGTTTTAGAGTTTGATAACGAAGTATTAATACTTATAGAGGTAAAAAGACAAGGTAACATAATACCAACTGGACAAAGATTACTTTTGGAACGTATATGCGATTCTTGGCATACTAAAAAAAGTATAGTTTTAAAGGTAACGCATAATTTTAATAATGACGATTTAGATATACCATTAAGATTATGTAATTTAGAAAAGTATTATTATAACAAAAAATGGGACTACAAAAATAAGCCTCTAAAAGAGGTATTAATTGACATAGGTAAAAATTGGAATATCAAAAAAATGATATTATAGCTCTAATTTAATACCCTCTTCAATATCTAAAAATGCAACTTTCTTTAATACACTTTTATTATTAGCGAATTGTGTAGTAGCTCTTAGGCTTTTAAATATCCATTCTGGCTCAATTTCTAATAAGTCAAATGAGTATATCCCCTCTGGAGTAGAGTTAATGTACATAGGTATATCTAAATGCTTACCAGCTTCGAATATCATAGCATCATATTTACTCTTTTCAAGTAGTAAACTATCATAATGCTTCCTTCTACATTTAAGTTCTATTCTGTGCTTGAATTTTGGAGAGTAGCAATCCCATCGGCTCATTTGATTTTTTGCCTTAACCAAGTCAAAGTACACATATTCCTTTAACCAGTCAAATAATTGCTCCTCATTCCACATTACCAGTTTCTATATTCGCCTATATCGTAATGAGTGAAGGTTGGGTATCTACCTAAGCCACCCTCTTTAATCTTTCCGTCTTTTTGTAATTGTTCTACTGCATCTTGAACAACTCTCGGAGTTATATTCATTCTAAAGTCAGCAGCACTTGCAGTTAAATGTTGGCTTTTTTTAGCTCCTCCTACTGATTTGTTATATGCTGGTGTTCTGTAACCACTATTTATCTTGATAGCAAAAGTACCAAAATGCTCTCTAATAACTTCTAAGTTATTCATTAGCTCTTGTACGTTACTATAAAATTCCTCTGGAACTGGTGTACCATCTTTACAAGCAAACTCCTCTAACTTAAAATGTTTACTGCTTGGTTTCTTTACTTTTTTTGGTTTACTATTTTCTTTCATAATTTATGGTAATTGTGAATATCAAGAAATACAAAGTAAAGGTATTGTAAGAAAATTCCTCGTCTTTTGCTACATATTCCCAACCTAAAGCGAATCTGTCGTGTGGATAATGTCCCACTATGTATATCTCGTAATTCAATTATAGTTGTTTTTTAACTTTTTTCAGATTGTTGATAATTTCTAACATCTTAGCTATCATAGAATAGCCCTTAACTGCTTCAAAACTTTCATCTATACTCTTTGCTTCATTAATTATTAGCGTTAATGCAATAACCTTTGTAGCCATAAACTCCACATCTACAAGATTAGATATAAGCGAGTTGATTATAAATACATCTGAGCCATAAATCATCATTACTGCACCAACATACGATAATAGCTTTGGTACTAATCCAGTTCTGAACGCTTTACTTGATAATTTCTCTCCTAAGTTCTTAGCTTTCCATATACCAAATCCAGTATCTAAAATGGTAGATAATGCAACGAGTAATATAATGCCCTTTATTGGGGCAAAGAATAATAATATAGAGTACAATATGCTACTAAAATATATCTTCATTTTTGCAATAATCGCTTTCTGGGTTTACCTCGCAGAATGTCTTTAAATAAAGCTCAGCACAACCAGCAAAAATATGTACTCCGTCTGGGTTAGGATAAACCTCATATTGATTAAGGCTCATCATATCATCATTGAGTAACATATCTACTGCATAGTGAGTGCTTAAATCTTTGCAATCTCTTTTCTCGTTATAATCAAATCAGATTTGCCCTTCTTCGTGAATAGCTGCAATCTCTGGTATTAATATTTTTTCGCCTTCTACCTCTTTATAAAGAGTGTCTCTTACCTCTTCCCACTTTTCTTTAGTATCAAATTCGTATTTTCTAAAAATCATATCGTTGTTAATGTTTCAAGTTCTGAGTCTGTTAGTGCTTCGTTAAAATATATTAGTTGTTTGCATTTGCCATAGAAAGGAGTACCACCGACTTGATTTGAAAAATTTAATCTATCATATACTATACTTGGAATAAATGATATGGTTGTGTCGTGTTTTTTAACACCATCTATAAATACTTTGAATGAATTTGTAGAATAAAGCAAAGCAATTTTGTGATTTTCACTTACATCATACTCGTTAAAATTCGTTAAATAACTATTAGAGCCAACAAAAAATTTGAATCTTCCAATTGTATCTGTTCTAAAATTTATAACATCATTATTACTTCCATTGCTTAAAGAAATAACATTACCAATTATATCTTCAAAATAACTCCCTTCAAAAAATATCACACCTTCCGTATCATTAAATGTTGTTGCATCCCCAGCATTATCACAAACATCCGCCTCCCTCGTCACAGATGTTCCGCTTGTACTTGGTATGTAGGAAGTTTCAAATGAACCTTGCTCATATTGTGGGGAAGTAATTAATACACCTTGCACACCATCACCGACATAATCATTAAATGTGGTAGCACTTGATGAAAACCCTATTGTAAATCTATTCCTTGCCGTACTATTTGAGTTTGGTGTTGTCCACACAATTCTGAAGATACCATTACCCATATCAGTAACAGACGACCTACCTATTCTTGAACCTTCGTATGTTATGCTTTCAGTCGTAAAATCAAATACTATTACCTCAAATGAATTACTCGGATTACCATTACCAAAATAAACAAACCTTACACCATTATATTTTACATAAACAGATTTGTGATATTCTTGTCCATCTAAGGGAAAACCAGACCTACTTACACGACCACTTAAACCAACATTACTTACAAAATTATAAGAAGTTTGTCCAAGCATTGTGCCACTTTCAACTATTGTCGACCTTGTTTTAGTCCAATAGCTATTTGTAAAATCTGAATATGTAACCAAATTACTCCTCTGTGGCTCAAGCAATAAAGTAGGGCAACTTGCTCCGCCACTATAATCCAATCTTGGAATGTCAAGTCTGTCCGTTGTTTTTATGTAAGGCTTTACTGATGTGCCTTTGTTTATCATAGCACCCCAAATATATAATCCATCCGTACCATTTGCAGTAACACTTAAACCACCATTGTCAGATAATATCCAGTAAAAATACATATCTGTTGCAGTTGCCACACATCGATACCAACCATCTCCCACATCTGTCATTGAAAAACTATCAAATGGACTTGTAGCGTTATCTGTTGCAACACCATTTGTAAGGTCAAAGTCAACACCAATACCACTACCATCATAATCTATCAAAACCAAATGGTTTAATTCCCCAGCTTTTGCATATATGGAAAACGTTTCTAATCCGCTTGATTGACTAAAAAGTGCATTTCTTATGTGCCTATAATTACCGCTTGAATTTGGATATATCTTTGAAGCATCTTGCAATCCTCTTGGACTTATTATGTCATTTGCTATTATAGTTGTGTTACTTTTTGACCAAAACCCACTTAAATAATCCTCTGAATAAGTTAATAAGTTACAAGGCACTTCCTCAATATATCCGTCTGAATTAACCCTTGTACCAGTTGAAGCCCTTGTGAATGTAAAATCTCCAGCAGTCGTATTAGGCACTTCAGAATAGAGTTTATCCTCTCCGTATCCACTCGGTATTTGTACTAAACTTGCTTTACTAATTACACTCATACTGGCACTTTACATCTTGCGTATCCATAAGCACTCGACAACGATACGCTAATCGCAGCTCCAGCATATAAACTATCAAATCTTTCTGCAAATGGTTGTATGCTCCAGTTCTTATTCAATACTAAAGCAATATCTTTGTCAGCATATGAAGCCTTATTATAGTTTTCAAATATGCTCATAATATCCAAAGCGATTAGGCAGCACTCATTTTGTACACTTACCTCGTTAGACTCTGTGTTTATCTCTGTCACATTATCGCATAAGAAAATATCAAGCGAGTAATCTATTCCGTTAAACCCATTAGGAGTAATATTGACAATATCGTATATAAGGTAGCTTCCAGTAACATCTTTTGTTAAATCTACGTCCCAAATATTACCTTTTAGGATTGTGTTTATCTGAGGATGTTCTGACTTTATACCCTCCATTATTGTCCTTATGTTTTTTATGGTTAAACTTTTCGACATATTTCTCTAATTTCTCTTCCTTGTTTACAGTATAAATTGGCTTCTCCATTTAGTATCGTGTTCTGGGTGTACTACATCTAATCCACTTGGAGGAGTTTTATATAATGGGTAACTATCTTCATTCTCCTTCAAATATAACTGCAATTTTCGTCTATAAAAATCTGCGTTGTCCTTATATATACTCTTAGCTACTACTAATTCTCCCTCGCTTAGAGGAGTAAAGTTATCTCCAGACTTAGTTCCAGCTCCTTTATTTCTTAATTTATATGTCCCAATACGAGTGTATTTATGGCATACCTCCCATTTTAAAGCATCTCTCATATATTCCTTAATAAGAGTTTCGTTTAGCGTTGAAACATTGTTATTTTTTATTTGAGTTTGTATCTCATCAAATAAAGCACTACCCACAATAGGACGTATAAACGTATTCTGTATGCTATCAATTAACGGCTTTAAATATCCGTCATCTACATTGTAGTGCAGTACACTATTTTCTTTAACAAAAGCTGGGCTAACTATTAAAATCATCTTTTTCTAACTATTACTTGTTTCCATATATGTCGGCAATAAGGTACTGAGGTAGTCGTATCTGGTCGTCTATACCAACCTCCACGTGCTAACCAAACATTAGTAACATCTGCTATGCCACTTGACTTCATACCATTATCTAACACAGTCTGTATTTCTTGCTTTGACCATAATCTACCCATCCCCATCATATCTTTACAAAAATCTCTTGACTTTCCCCCCTCTGATAACGCTGGTGCGTCTGGTCTAAGCTCATATCTATACTTTACTTCTCTCTCTGGCAATACTATTGCATCTGCTATTCTTGCTCCTACGTCTGTTAAACCTAAAGCACTACCCTCTATGGTAATTAATTCAGCAGTTTTAAGCACATTTATAGCTCCTATAAGCTCCTCAAATTCTAATCCTAACAAAGCAGCTAACTCAACTGATGTCATTAAAGGATTGTTCTTTAAAGCGTTTAATACTTCTTGCGTTGTTTCTTGCTCCTCAGTAGCAAACTCAATAGGGCTACCATCTGTATCAAAATTAATATTGAAGCTATCTATTACCTCGTAATCTTTCTCCAATACTCCTATGTTTTTGAATAAGTGGCTTATGTTTTCGTCTTTTGAAAAGCTACTGCAAGAACACATCTTACCAGCATCTATCTGCTTTAGCTTTCTCTGAGCCCAAGCAATCCCCTCATCGCCTCCCCAAGCTAACCAAGCTAATCTACCACACCCATCGCCTAACTTTTTCTTAGAGTTCTTTCTATGACGTTCAAAGGCTGCCATACGAGCTATCGTATCTCGGCTTATATTATCTCTTTTAGCTAATTGGTTGGCTCTTTTTTTTCCAGTAGCCTCTAAGCAAGAACCCCATCCGTGTTTGTCTGCCCAATTTAGAGCAGTCTGTGCGTTTCTACTCGCTGCTTTTGGGTAATCGTTATAGGTATCAAATTTAGTTATATGATTAAACCCCTCTAAGTTCTTATCATTAATCTCTGAGTGAGTAGAGCAAGGCATATACCAAGTCTGTCCGTCTATATCGTGTTCGTGATAGCCCTCGCAACCTATTTGCTGAGCTACACTCTCTGCCTCCTCTATTGTATCAAATAAAGGCTTTCCGTCTTGGATTTTTTTTTCAAATATTTGCGTTAAAAACTCGTCATCTCCTTTTAAAAGTTTTAGAGATACCTCCTCTGATAGCCTTAAAAACTCCATTAATGCAGCTTTACCTTGACTAACTGAAAGAATACCAGATTTTACTTGCTCTACTATTGAAAGTGCTGAGGCTATTTGTGCTCCATTATAAGACGCTTCCTTTTGCTCTTTCTCCTCATCTATACTTTCTACTACAACTTCGTTAGGATTATCTGTTTGTATTGGCTCTACTGGGATATCAGATACCTCAATAGCTTCTTTAAGCTCTAATCCAGTTTGGTCAGTAATAAGCTCTCTAATCTCTTCTCTATCAAGGTTAGCTAAGATAATATCAGAAGTTAAATCAATAGCATCTATCGGTTTAAGTGGTATAATCTCAATATCTGTTCTTTGTATCTCGTAAAATGCTAATTTCTTTATCGTTCTAAGCAGCGTATTTTGTCTTTCAGCTATGTAAGTATTGGTAAATATCTCATATGCTAAGTCAAGCTCGTTTCTTGCTCCTAATTGTCCCTCCTCTTTTACTCCAAATAATATAGGATTAGTAACTCGATGCCCAATAAAGATAGATTCCTTTACTCTTTTTGACATCTCTATATACCTTTCGTGTAAGTCATTACCATTAAGGCTCGTAATCTCGCTACTATTGTCTTTAGCTGGGCTAAATAAGTGCACTATTTTAGTACCAGTAGCCTTACCAAATTTCTCTTGAAATGCTTTCTCAAAAGTTTCTGCTTCCTCTTTGGTTTCTGGTACTCCGTTATTATGTTGTATTAACGTACCACCTACAAAGCCATTCTCTACTTCATTAAGCCAGTAATCTCCTATCTGAACATCTGTTTTAATCTCTGCAAGAGAACCTACATAAACTGGTAAAGGATAATATTTTAAGTTAGGTCTGTAATCAACGTGATATATAACCCCTCTTTTTTGCTCTGCATCTCTTGGATTATATCTCTCTAAATACTGAATGCTTGGTTTTGAGTTCTTAGTGCCTTTGTCAGTAATCCAATCGTCTGCATATTGTATAGAGCCGTCTAATCCTACTCTAATATTAGCAAAGTCGATATGGTGGTATTGGTTACCTACCTTAGTTCTAATAACCTCTATTGCATATCCATTAAATATCTCATAATCTAATGACAGACTCTTCATTAAAGATGTCCAATCTTGGTCTATATTAGCTTGGCTTAACCATTTCTTAGTCTCTAAATCCCCTCCCTCTAATCCATTCCCAATAGTATAGCCTACTTTACCATTAATAATAGCGTTATGAGTGCTACTATCATTATATAGGTCTATTAGCTCGTAAGGGTACATATTATCTACCCCAAACCAAACTATATTCTTATTCTTTTTCTCTAAAAACTTAGGTACTTCTTGTGAAGCAAACTCCGTTACTATTGGAAACTTATTCATATATGTAAGTATTTTGTTCGTCTGTGTACGAATATACGACTTCTTGTGGTTGTTTCAATCTTAATATGCCTCTGTGTATCTCAATCCCCTCAGTTCCTCCCAGCGTAGTGGCATTTATTATCTTATACGGATAATCTCCGTTATTAGGTAGCTCTATTGTAGCATTAGGAAGGTCTTGAGTACCCTCAACTAACGTAAATTTAACGTACCTATTATTTACTCCTACTGGAGCTGCTAAAGTAGCGTTTACTTCGTACTCAGCACTTTGAATAGACATTGTGTAGTAAGTGTTCTCAACCTCATTTGAGATGTTACAATAAACGTAATTTGTTGTTTCTTTTTCTATTATGTCCATTTTTGGTATTAAAAAAAAGCCCACCACCGAAGTAGTGGGCTATGATGTCATTTAGAGTTGACTATCTCTTATGGTAAAGGTAAAGTTACAGTTACTATTGGCATAGGCTCTGGCTCTTGTGCTTGGAAAGAAAGGCTATAACCATTTCTATCTCCTAAAGCAGTTCCAGTTCCATTATCGCCAGAAACTAACCTCACTCCGTTAGTTTCTCCCATTAGCCAGTAAGTACCATTATTATCTTTAATAATTATACTCATCTTAGCTCGTGCTATCATTTTAACCTCGTTACGCTTTGCTTTCTCCATTTTGTTGAGAACATAAGTCGCAGTCTGGTCAAAGAAGCTACTTCCATTTGCATCATTTACAGTTGGGTTATCATTCATTACAGACGCAGCTCCTTGAGCGTTAGTACATTCAAACTTATGATAAACAAGTCCAGTACCAGCTAAAGCAGTTACTTCTCCACTTCCATCGTTAGTAGCAGCAAAGTCTGTAGGCATATTTGCTATCCAGAATTCTGCTACTCCACCGATTGAATCATTACACCCTACTGTAAAGCCATTTAAAATATTACAAGACATATCTTTTTTCTATTTTAAAGGGTTATACTAATGTAAATTCTACTATCTCGTCTGGGTATGCTACTTGTAAGCCTCTCTTAAATTTAACTCGGTAATATACCTTATCGTCTTTCTTGTCGTACCACATATCAAACTCTTCGTCATCTCCTTGTAAATCAAATCCTAAGAAGAAGTTATCTTTAGTACCTAAGAACATTCTATTAGTTCCGTCTAATCCAGCTACACCTACCAACGATACATTTTTACCAGCGATTGAAGTCTCGTAGTTAGCCCAATCAGTAGCGTTAACGTGGTATAGGTTTTTAGCGTTCAAAGTATCTACATACTTATCGAAAGTATCTTGTCCTATGAATAGTACTTGGTTAGCAGCAGACTTAACTTTAGCTGGTCGTGCATTACAGATATCAGTAATCAATCCGTCAATGTTACCAGAAGCACCAGCAGTAATTGCAGTAGCACTTGAAGTATTACCATCTACGGCAGTAGTAGCAGCGTCAATAGTCTTGATAAGACCATCGTATCTATTAATATAAACATTTGCAGAAGCAGTATCTCCTTGCCAGTCAGCAGTTTCGTTATGCTCCATAATTGTTTTAATTACAGACTCAGCAACCTCAGCTTCGAAAGCCATCTCTTCAGTCTCTCCGTTTCCAGCTCTTAGCAAGATTTGAGTGTACTTAGGGATTAGGTCTTTCATACAAAAACCAGAGAAGTAAGTAATTTGACCTACTGTTAAGTTTCTGTCTGAGAAAGTCACATCACCAGAAGCACTTACTGCACAAGATGAACCATCTTGAGGAAAAGCACTAACTGCTAATAGATGCAAAGCATCAGTTTTCTTTACTCCAGATTGCAGCGTGAAGTAGTCGCTGGACGTTTTCTCAAAGTATAGTCTTGAGATTAGGTCTGTCGATTGTTCGTTAACGTAATTCGTTAAACTTGATACATCAAAACTCATAATATATTATTCTATTTATTTATTTGCTCTTATAATAGCACCCATTTGAGCAGCTCTTTCAGCTCTTGTTAGTGCTTTAAATTCTTGTGGCTTAGAAGATGTTGACGGCTCAGCCTTAACAATCTCTTCTAAATCCTCTCCTACTTTGTTGAGTGTAGCAGAAAACTCATTTTTTAACTCGTCTTTAGCATTCTTAACCTCAGCTAATTCAGCTTTAAGGCTTTCGTTCTCAGACTTAACAAGGTCTAAAGAAGCAGTAAAAGCCTCAGCATATTTTGCCATTGCTTTCTCAATAAGGTCGTTAAGCATCTCTGAGTTAAACTCATTGTCATACATTTCCTCTTCCTCTTCTTTTTCTTGTCCAGCAGCAGCCTCAATATTAACTACTAATCCTCCAGCAGTTTCAATTAAAGTACCATCTGACAATTCGTGAATACCATCTGGAGCAGCAACTTCGCCCTCTGGCATAACTACTACTAAAGCAGTTCCGTCAGCTAATTCGCCTTCCCATTTAACAATAGTTCCATCAACTAAAGTAGCTTCTGCGAAGTTATCCTCCGTAGTCTCTTCTACCTCAGCATCTGAAAATACAGATTTTAGCGTTGTGATAACGCTTTCTAAGTTTAATTTATTCATCTTTTTAAATTTATACGGCTCTAAGTCAAATACACCCTCAACGCTAAAACCTTTTAAAATACCTTCCTCTTTAACCTTTGCCCAAGCCTCGTCATTCTCTACTTTAGCAGCGATAAACCAAGTTCCGTCTGCTACATTCTCAAAACCAGAGGGAGCTGAAATGCCTAACTCTGCATCAGTTATAAAGGATTGATAGATATATACTCCATCAAGTATCTTAAAAGCGTTATGCTCTTCGTTAAATACGTTGTGCTTATTCTCTTTGAATAGCTTTTGTACAAGTGCTTTGATTGTTTCTTTTTTAAAGATAGCGTAATATTCGCCTCTCTCATCTCTACGATAAATAGGTAAGTCTGGAATCATAGCAGCTCCCATTACAATACGCTTATCTTCGTTAATTACCTCAAATTTATGTGGAGCAAATGCTTGGTAGTTTAGTCCTATTGCTGGTCTGTCTACTAAAGCTATCGCTTGAAGTCCCTCGACCTCGTCAGTAAGTTTAAATTCGATAAAAGGTAAGTCCATCTACTTATATATACCCTACAAGCTAAAAATAGGAAATTGCATTATATAGTCTTTTTTATATATAGTCCTTTATTTGTCCAAAAAAAAACCCTCACATTTCTGCAAGGGTTTTGTTTGTTTTAGGTTTTAGATTATGTGTAGCTAATATATCCTTCACAAGTGCCTACTAATTCGATACCCTTGAGAGATAAGCACCACATTTTAAAATTATACTCTTCGCAATCTTCATAGCAATCGTAGATTAAACCTTTCTGGTATAATGAAGATACTACTCCAGCTATTGACTTTGTCTTAACGTAATCACTCGTAAACTCAGAGTATCCATCTTCTGAATTGAATTCTTTTACTTTGCTTAAAACTAAAAGCTCTTTTTCTGTTAAGTTAATTGTGTTGTTCATTTTGTTTGTTTGTTATTATTGTACTACAAATATATACACAATTATTTAATTACAATATATTTTTTTTATTGCACCACAGTAGCCCTACTATAAACCCCATCCACATTACGAGATACGCTTCTAATATCTGTCTCAGTTACTATAACTTTTGTGGTAGGTATCTCAGTTTCAATTACTGGGCTTGTAAACCCTCTGGGCTGAG
>JAAHTH010000484.1_pt2 | contig 10964 bp, 11 predicted proteins | sample 6116091 | NCBI WGS metagenome assembly JAAHTH01 (sample SAMN13939990, study PRJNA603662) | sponge metagenome | isolation source: marine sponge | host: Mycale hentscheli | place: New Zealand | collected 2006
AATACTGTTTTTGGTAAGTATGATTATGATAAATTAAAACCCTATTATCTCTATCCTTATGATTACTTTGCTATAGATGTAGAGTTTAACCTAGAGCAATGCTTGAGCAAAGGAGGAACATTTACAATAGGATCAGATTTAGACTGTATAAATAATGTATAATAGATAGATTAACTAGATGGAAAAAAAGAACAAAAAGAAGGATATACTAGAAATGTCCTTTAATGAAGTTATGGAGAAAATAAGAGCTATAAATGCTCCTAAAAGCGTTTTAGTAGATGGCAGATTTCCTAAAATGTTTAAAGCTAATGGTACTAAATATGTGGTAATGTCTCCCCAAGATTGTTTTAACATTGATAAGCAGATGGCATACCATAATATAAAGATTGCTTTTGATTTAAATCAATCTCCTACTAGCATAAAACAGAGATTTTCTAGCACATTAGATACCTTGATTAGGCTATTTGATGCTAACGATGTAGAGAGAATAAAGCTAAGAAAAAAGCTACTACAGGATGCTCTAAATAATATGGAGAGTTTTAAAGGTAGCTTAACATCTAGATATCCTGCTGCCTTATATCTCTGTACTATTTTTATAATCAGAGAGGGAGAGGATTTATCTAATAATTGGACATTTGAAGGAGCTAAATTAAAAATAGATGATTGGTTAATGGAAAATTATAATCCTTTTGATTTTTTCGGTTTAGCTCTAGCATCTTCTCAAGAATCTCAGCAGATTATAAAAGAAAACTTGGAGGTTATATAGCTACATCAAAACAGGATGAGCAGGAGGAGCTAGAGCGATATATAAACATAAAAATTAAAGGGAATAAGTATAGCTATGCAGATGCTATGGTAAGGAATGAGGAGAGCTTTTTTAATAGCTTAGATATAATAGTAAATAACTCTAATTATAATCCGGAGTACCTACAAAAAATCTATATTATTGAGTTCTATAGAATCCTTAGAGCAGTAGAAAAAAAGATTAGAAAAGAATCTAAAAAATATAAGTAATGGCAGAGGATATAAACATAGTAATTACAGCAGATGATAGCTCATTAATAGAATCTTTTGAGGAGATTACAGCCAATGCAGAGCAGTTAGACGAGCAGATGAGCGATTTATCCGAGTCTATAGATGATGCATTTCAACCTAGAGGAGTACAAAACTATGGCAATGCCTTACAAGGTACTAACCAACAGCTACAAAAGACAGAGAAACAAGCCCAAAAGACTAGCAAAAGTATGGGCAAATTTACCAAGCAAGGAGGGAGAGGAGTATCTATGCTCTCTAGGCTAGGAGGAATAGGAGGCAAAGCTACTCAAAGCCTAGGAGGTTTAGCTTTTGCTCTAGGCTCTACTCCTTTTGGCCCATTTGCTCTAGCTGCTGCTGCTGCTACTGCTGCATATTCTTTTTTTAGTGATAAGCTAGGTATAAATAATGCAGAGATAATAAAGAAAAATAAGGAGCTATCTAAGTCTATAGATGAGCTTAGTGGTAAGTTTACAGATGCATTTAGAGGAAGGCAGGAGGCAGCAATAAAGGCCAATGTGGAAGGCCTAACAGAGGAGCAAAAAATAAGGCAGTTAATAGCTTTAGAGCAGGGGAATCTAACAGATAGAGAGCTAGAAAGAAATAAACTAATAAGAGAAAATACAAGCCTACAAGGTGCCGCAATAGATGCAGCAGGAAAAAAAGACCAGAAGAGTAAAAAGGCCATTGAAAAGGCCTTAGAATCTGAGATAAAAATACAGGAAGTAACTAACAAGATAATAACATCAAAAAGCAAAATAGCAGGCCTTAATAAAGCTATAGCAGATGATGCACAAAGAGCAGTAGATGCTAGGAGACAAGCAGAAATAGATACTCAGAGATTATTTGATAGCCTTATTAGGGATGAGCTAGAAAAGAAAATAGCAGCACTAGAGGCAGCAGCAAAAGCTAGAGATAAACAGGCTAAAAATACTATTAAAAATGCTAAAACATTAAACTCCTTCTTAGCTAGTAGCGAGAAGGTACTACAGGAGGATATAGCTAAAATTAGAGCAGATTTTGGAGCAGCAGAGCTAAAGGCAAGAACAGCACTAATAGCTCAATTTATAATTGATGAGGAGAAAGCTGCTATCTTTGCAGCACAAACAGCAAGCGATGCAAGGATAGCAGAAATTAAAAAAACTGCCAAAGATGGAGAGCTAGAGGATTTTTTAAAACAAAATGAGGAAAAACTACAGGCAGATTTAGCAGATATTAGAGGCCAATTTGCAGAGAAAAGAAAACAGGAAGCAATAACAGAGGAGGAGGAAATATTTAGTATAAAACAGGCAGCACAGGAGGCAGATATACAGAGGCAGATAGCAGAGCTAGAGACACAGCAGGAGATAGAGAGACAGTTATTTGCTGCTACCTCAAAAACAGAGGAGGAGATTACAGCATTTAAAGAGGAACAAGATAAAGAAAAATTAACAGCAGAGCTAAACTATCAACTAGCTAGATTAAGGCTTATAAGGGATGCTAATAAGCAAATAACAGACGAGGAGAGAGCAGCACTAGATGCACAAATAATAGCTCTAGAAACAAGGTTAAAAGGAGTTGGAGCTAAAATACAAAAAACTGCTACAGAGGGAGTAGAAAAAAAACCAAAAACATTAGGGGATTTACTAGGGATACCTCCTAATACACAGGAGCAAATAGCAGCAGTAAAAGGAGCATTAGAACAAGTTACAGGAGAAATATCCAAGGCAGTAGCTGCTAGAGTAGCACTATTACAAAAGGAGGTAGATGCTAGGGCAGATAGAGTAGAGAGCATACAAACAGACCTAGCAAATGAGATAGAATTAAACAAGATAGGCAAGGCATCCAATATAGCAGGATTACAGGAACAACTAGCAGCAGAAAAAACAGCACTAGCAAAAGCAGAGCAACAAAAAAAGGAGGCAGCAGAGGCACAATTTGCAATAGATACAGCCTTACAAGCATCTAACCTAGTAACTGCTATCTCCGGCCTATACTCCTCATTATCCGGTTTACCTTTTGGAATAGGAGTAGCTCTAGCTACAGCATTATCTGCCGTATTAATTGGAACGTTTGTAGCATCTAAATCACAGGCAGCAAGTGCAGCAGGATTTAAAGAAGGAGGATATACAGGAGATGGAGATGCTACAGCTATAGCAGGAGCAGTACATAAGGGCGAATTTGTTTTTGATGCAGAAAACACTAAAAAGTTTGGCCTAAAAGGTAAAACACAAGAGGAGGCAGCATCTATAATAGCCTCTCATAACTCCGACTTACCGAGTCCATCAAGTAACAGGAGATTAAATAAGGGAATCAAAAAACAGATTGATAATAATAATAAATCCTCTATAAATCAGATGCAGCAAATGTATAATAATGGCCTATTAAATGCCTTGGAGGAGCAGCATAAAACTCTAAAAGATATTAGAGATAGGCCTATAACTATTCCTTTAGGAGAGGGTAAAACTATGCTAAGGAAAAAGAACGGAAGTACAGAAATAATTAAGTATAATAATTAATAATTAAAACTAGAAAAATGAATAATTACCAAGAGAATGCAACAAACTTAGATTCTAATAATTTTGCTCCTTTATGGACATTAGACAAAAGCAAGCTATCCAAAATGGATTTAGAAGTACTAAAAGCTGTAAACTTTCCGGAGGAGATACTGCCGCATAAATGCATAGGTAAAAGAATGACAAAATTTAGAAGTAATGACACATGGCACTATAAACAAAGATTAGAGCTAGGAGATATTATTTATCTACCTTTTGCAAAGAAAATAGCTATCTATCAATTTTCAAAAGATGTAGCCAGTGGTAGCAGTCCACAACAAATAGCAGCAAGTAGAGACCATATAGAAAAAACACATAGAAGCAAGCCATATAAACAGGTTTATATAGATGGCCATTACATACAAAAAGAATTAGAATGGCTATTGCATAACTTCTCATCTCCTGCACCTACTCCAAACATGATAGAAGCAAAAATAGAGGAGATAGCTGCTACTATAGCTCCTGCACCAAAGAAAAAAGGCAAAGCTCCTGCTACATTAACAGAGCAGGATAAGGCAGAAGTAGAGAAGATGGCACAAAATGGAGCTACAGCAAAGGAAATAGCAAAAGAGATAAAGAAGCCACAGGTAACAGTAATTACCTATCTAAAATCCCTAAAAAATGTATAGATACAAAGTAAAACCAACATTTTGGAGGCATGGAATGTCTAAAGAATGGCAGCCATGCACAAAACATCAAGCAGAGAAACTAAATAGAATGAGGCCTAACAGCTATTTAATAGAGGAAATTAAGCCTCCTGCACCTACTCCTAGTATGATAGCCCCAAAAGAGGAAAAGAAGCCTAAAAAGCCTAAAAAGAATAAGGATAGTAAAGAAATTAGCAAATAATTAAAACAATTAACTAGAAAAAGCGTATATTTATGGATAATGATAATGATAATGATAAAGGAGGAAATAACTACTCCTTACAGGAGGTTTTAAGCATAGCCTCAAATATGCTAGGCATCAAGCCACAGGATTTAGTCACTCTGACTGAGGATAGTGATTTATCAGATTTTGATAGCATTAATAGTAGCTTAAAAACTATAGCTATTGAACGAAAAAACAAGCTAATAGATAGCGAGTTTAAACGAGGCTTCAAAAAATCAGCTAAACAAACAGAAAAGCTATTTAGAGAAACCTTTGTTAATGAGGATTTAACTAATATGCAGCAGGATGATATAGTTATGCATCTACGAGCAAAATTAGCCTCTACCTCTGATAATTCAAAAAAAATTACTTTCAATCAAGCCATGCAAAATGATGGAGTAAAGGAGTTAATTAATTCCCTAAAATCTAAGGAGTCAAATTATGACAATTTAGAGAAGGAATTTAATAATTATAAAAACCTCCAGTACCTCAAAAAAAATGCACTTCATGCATTGGAAAGTAAAGGAGCAAATTTTAGTAATAATCCAACTATTAGAGCTAGGCAAATAGCTACCCTAGAGAATGAATTAATGAAAATTAATTACAAGATAGGAGAAGATAGCAAGCCTATTATTTTAGATGAGGATGGAGAGAATCAAAAGTATAATAAGAAAACTGCTGACTATTGGAATTTTGATGATTATGTATTAACTCTCTCTCCTGTAGATTTTACTACCGAGCAGGAAACAAAACCAAATAAAAATATACACGTACCAAATGTAAAAAATAATAATAATTCTGTAACCTTTGGTTATTCAAAAAGTCAAATATCTAATTTCTCACAGGAGGATTATGATAGGGCAAATAAACAAGGATTAACACAGGAGGCAGATTATATATTAGAGCAGATGGTACAAAATGCAGAGAATCAACAAAACAGTTAACCAAGTAAAAATTAAATATTATGCCTAATGATTTCACGCCATCAGTGATTCCAATCGTAAGAATCAAAACAAGTAACGTTTTTAAAACCAATGTAACATTTAATCCGGAGCTAGCTAATAAGCCATTAACTGCACCTATGGTACTAGGTAAACAAACAGCAAATGTGCAGCCTTTAATGGATGTTACAGGAGGAGATACTTGTGTAGGAGCTAGAGTATGGTATACAGTAGCAGATGTAACAGCCTTACCTAGTGTAGGTACTTCTCCTATTGCCTCAGAATGTGACCTAACTACAGGAGATGGTATTAGTACAAAGGTACAAGATTATCAATTAAACTTTTTCGAGAAACCAAAAATCGCATTAAACGATAAAGACTGTGATAACTTTAGCAAGTTTACAGATAGAGTATCTTTCTTATTAGCTCAAAAAATGAGTTTAATGGCACAAGCTCTAAACAATAGAATTATAGCAGATGTAGAGGCTAATAAATCTGCTACAGTAGCTACTAATTTACCGGATGGAGTTACTATTGTAGGGGGTGAGTATGTGATAGCAGCAGCAGGAGCATGGACAGGAGTAGAGGCAGCAGATACTCTATTAATCCTAGACCAGTTAGCAAGCACTAGAGGCCTACCTAGTAACTATTATATCCTTAGTGGTAAAACTCTTAGAATCTCCTCACAGCTTGCAGAAAACAAGCAAGTAAATGACAATCAAAGAAGTTATGTAAGATTGTTTAATCGTAGAGATATTAGCTACGATATGGATAATCTAGATGCAATTATAGGAGAACCTGTAGTTTATCTAATTGACCCTAATGTTATCATTAGCTTTTTTACTTCTGACTATCCTATGGAGGGGATGCCTGTAGGAGATAAAAATAATACTATTGTTTTCTCTACTCCTCTTATGTACCATACTCAGTACCAAGATGGGAGCGATGCTATGAGTCCTATGCAATTTGCTAATAATGGAGTTATGCAGGATATTATGGTAGATGTACGCCATCAAAAAACCTGTAACATTACCATTAACAAAAACGGTAAACCAACTAATGACCATGTTTGGGAATTAGATTTACAAGGGTTAATTGATTTTATACCGGTAGAAGGTACTAATACAGGCATTATTAGAGTAGACCAAGCATAATAATAAAAAATGAGCTTATCTTGTTTAGAGAATATAGTAGGACTATCTCCTACAGTATGTAGCTGCTACGATGCATCCAAACCGGTAGATTTCCCGGCCTTGAATGCATCTAGTAGTGGGCTATATGTTATGGATGCTAGTACTATTACTGTACGTTTTACTAACTCTGCTGCTGACTGTGAAAATGGAGGAGCATGGGATTTAGCTCTACAAGCTAGAACAAAAGCAGTTAGAGAGTTAGTAGCTGACTTTTTAACTAATGTACAAAAATCTAGACAAGAGCAGTTTTTACCATTTTCCTCTATAGGAGATAGGTACTATGCTAGTGGTGAACTAGTGCAGGATAATGTAGCTGCTGTATGGATTGAACCATACAGAATACGAGGAGCAAAATTAAATATTGAATCTATTGATATTGCTTTTTTCTCCGGTATAGTAGGAGCTACTCCTGTTACTATTGAGATTTATAGCTCTTTGGATTTTAATACTCCTTTGGCCTCTGCTGTAGCAAATGTAACTACTAATAAAACCTTTTTTAGTGCAGTATTAGCAAGTACATTAACTATTGATTTAGGAGCTATAAGAGATGATTTAAACGAGCGTATTTATTTTGTTTATACTATTCCTGTAGGAGCTACTCCTGTAAAGAATAACACTAAAATAAATGCTTGTTGTAATAGTAGTAGTAACTTCAAAGATAACCCATATTTACAAGTATTGAACATAGGAGGAGTACAGGCCTCTAGTATAGCTAATTTAGCTACTCCTCCTATTTTTGGTACTTCTACCATGCAAGGAATGGACATAAAAGCATCTTTATACTGTGATTATCTTACATGGTTATGTAACTTAGCACAGAAGCCGGATGCCCTAATATCTACAGGAGGAGGCCAAAGATTAAGGTTAGGAATGGCTCTAGCTGATTCTATCCAAGCCAAAGCAGTAATTAACTTAATTGATTCTATTTTATTGAGCGGTAGGATTAATATTTTTACTATGGTTTTAGATACCAAACAACTAAAAGCAATCCAAGCAAAAGCATGGCCTATATACTACAGAGGAATTAAAAATTTATCCTATTATATGCCGGCAGATATCTCTGATTGTTTAATATGCTCACAAAATAAACTAATAACTAAAAGTTCAATTTTAGTATAACAAATTAAAACATAAAAAAATGGCTTCTTTAGATAATATTTTTGCTATAGATTGTGATACTGTTTTATGTCCTTCCGGAGCATTAGGAGCTATGGATACACAAACAGAAAATTGTAACGATGTTAACCAAAGTGAGGTAAACAGCCTTATTATGTGGCATCCTACTTTAGGAGTACCTCCTTCTAACTGGGGGGCAGGGATAGCTGCTATTGATTTTGATATAGATAATACAGATGCTACAGATGTAAAGCAAAAACAGATTTTTGTTAAGGGTGGAATGCCTGCATCTGAGGAGATAACACAGGTATTAAATAGTTTTCAAGATGTGGTAATTAATAGAACACATACATTAAATTTAGAGCTTTATACTTTTGGAGGTGATACTTATGATTATCTCAGAAAATTGCAATGTAATAAAGTTAAGCCTCTATTTGATTTTACCACAGTAGGAGGCAAACTATACGGAAAGGATGGCGGTATATATCCTGTAAAATTTGCTCTAGATTTTTTACTAGAAGAAGGAGAGGAAAACGTAGAAAAATGGAGTATTACTATCTCTTGGAAAAGCCTAACAGCTCCAGATAGATTAGATAATCCTTTAGCATAATACATAGTAAAAACAGGATAACAAATTAAAAGAAACCCAAAACAATATAATTATTTTGGGTTTCTTTTTAATATTTATTATGGCAATTCTAGCAAAAATAATAGCATATAATAATCCCTCCTCTGTTACTGGAGGTAACGACTTTTCCTTAAATGCTTTTTGGGGAGAGGATTATAAAAATGTATTTTATGTAGAGGGGGATTTAGGTAGGAGCGAATTTATAGACAATATAGAAACGGAGGTAGATGTTACAGGAGCTACAGAGAGAACACAAAACAGCAGTACAGAGAGATATATAATTAGCGTTTCTGTTATGTCTCCTTTGCTACAATTCCTAAAGACTATAGATAAACATGATGTTAAAATCATTCAGTTTTTAGATAGCCCTAATCAACCTCAGCACATAATAAAAAATATAGATATAGATGACAAAGGAGATATACTAACTCCTATTAATTTAGTTTATATAAAGTTTGAGGATGAAACAGTATCTAATGCCTCTCCTGTAGTATATACTTTGGATGCAGAAAAATTAGCATTTTGGGATAATGATAATGATGGAGTAAAGGATATAAATGGAGATGCAGAATATGTACCTCTAATTCCTTTTACTACTATAGGCCATTTTCAATCTTGGCAGTTATATTATGAGGCAGATGGTATTACTCCTGCTACAGGAGGCAATGTTAAAATACTTGTTTATGCTGTTAATCCTGCATCTACTCCTACCAATATAGTAGAGAGTTTAATAGGTGTATTTAGAGGTAATTTTGGAGATAGTTTTAGTGATTCTGCAAAATGGCAAAGCACTCAACAAATATGGAATTATTTTAATTTAGCAGATACTGTAGGCCATACAAATAGAGTGCAATTTGATAAAGGAGCTTTTGCAGAAGATAACGGATACTTGAGTAGTGAGACAGAGGATAGAGCAGTAGATTTAAGATGGGATTTATCAATAGATAGCAGCAATGAGGAATCTACTACACTAAATAGAGTTTATGTTATTAGAGGGGCATTTAATGCCTTTAGAGTTTATGATTTAACTAATAGGAGTTATGGAATAACTACTATAGGTAAGACTAGGTTTAAAAATACTCTTAATACTTTGCAAGATATTAGAACTACCGGAGCTACTGTATCATCTCCTGTAACTGTAGCTAATCTAGTTAGTACTAATAATTTTTCTAATCTATATTTAATAGATACATCTACTGTATCTGAGTCTCTTTATGATAGTGGATTTACTACTAAAGGAGGATATAAGGGAAGTAACTTTAGGAGTGCAGAAAATGGATATAATTTTTGTTTTAATTTTAACAATATAGCAGCAGTAGCACAAACTGCAAATGTATTAAATTTTACATCCGGAGCATCTCCTTTTACTTTTGGCCTTAATTGGAAATATGAGAGAGAAACTACAGCAGGAGCTACATTCCCTACAGCAGGAAATATAACAGCAATAGGAGCAGCACAGATACAGCTAGATAGTATATTAGTATCTACTTTGCCGGCTATTACTCCTGCTAGTAATTTTGTAATAGGATTAAATAATATTACTTTACCTAGTACGGGAGTACATACGGTTTTATTAACTCTACCAAGTACTACAGGTTTTGATATTTATAATGAATTTGAGGTACAATTAAAACCAATTTTTTAAAATGGCAATTATTCTAGAATTAGCTACAGAATCAGATATAGTACTAGATTTAGGATATAGTTTTTTATCCTTTAATTTAGCAGTAACACAGGTTACACAAAACCTAGTTATAGAAGCAGAGAGAAACTTTTTATACTATAATAAAAGATTTTTAACAGCTCTAAATAATGGTACTATTACTCAAGTAGTTTATGATGCTATTATAGATAATCAAGATAATTTAAGGCAGATTTATATATTAGATTCTAATTTGATAATAAATAAACAATTATTAATAAATTTAGTAAATACTAATAATATTCCTAATGTAAACATAGCAACTGGAACGGCAGCAGAGATAGTAGAAGATGTAAAAAATGAAGGATATTTATTTATAAAAAAAATATAAAAAATGGCAGTTTTAATACAGCAGTTAGATAATGTTATAAACATTATAGAAACTACAGCAGCAGCAGGAATAAAAATAATAAAAGCATTATCTACCTCCTGTATAGCTATCCCAAAATCACAGGAGGCAGATGAGACAATTATCCAAATTTTAGACGATAAAGGCAAGCCTACATTCTCACTACATTTAGAAGCTACTTTAGAGGTACAAGATAAAGGAGGAATAGCTGCACCTTTTGTAGGTACTAGAGATGCACTACTAGATAAATTAAATGATACCTATTTTATCAATTCTGTAACTACATCCGGAGGAGGAGGAGGAGGAGGAGATGCATCTGCTGCTAATCAATTAATACAAATTACAGAGGCACAAAAACTAACAGCATCTAACTCACCTAGCCATCAAGAAATAATCAATCCTGCTGCTGTAGTTGTTTCTGCATGGGGTAAAATATCTTTTGTTTGTAGTGGAGCTATAACAGTAACAATAGGCGGAAACTCTATTGTATATCCTTTTGCACTTGGTGGAAGTTCAATTTTAGGTGCTGAATTTGAAGCAGATAGTGTAAGCCTTAATTCCATTACTTTTAACGGTACAGGCACTGTATTAATCACAAC
>JAAHTH010001222.1_pt1 | contig 10964 bp, 7 predicted proteins | sample 6116091 | NCBI WGS metagenome assembly JAAHTH01 (sample SAMN13939990, study PRJNA603662) | sponge metagenome | isolation source: marine sponge | host: Mycale hentscheli | place: New Zealand | collected 2006
AAAGCAAAAAAAGGATAAAGTTAAAAAGAAAAAGAAAACTAGAAAAAGAAAAACCACAGAACAACCACCCCCTAACACAGCCACCATTAATACACAACCATTTTCTAATGAAAATGTTATAGCACCACAACTAGTTAATGCTCCCTCACAAAATTCATATACACCCGTACAGGCACCTCCTTATGGATGCTTAAAAAATGGTTCTAAGCCCACTTATTCACAATATATGAAAACAATGAAAAAAAAGAAAAAGTCAAAACCTACTTTAGTATTACCTCCAAAACCACCACCTACAGCTTCCGTTATGGAGAGAAAAGAAAAATTAAATAAATTAAAAGAAACAATGGCTATACCCAAAAAAGAGAAAATTTTAAAGACAATTAGTAAAAAACGCACTATTAAAATTTTCAAATTAGGGAAAAAAGAAGGAAAAGTTGGAGTACTAGTAAAATCTGGAAAAACAAGAAAAAAGGTTAGAGAAGAACAAAAAGTATTACATTCTAAATGTATTCTTGAAGTAAAACGCTACTTAAGAAAACATAACTTAATTAAAGCTGGAACTACAGCACCCGAAAACGTATTACGAAAATTATACGAAGATAGCTTTTTGGCAGGAGATATCTACAACAAAAATCCAGATATATTACTTCATAATTATATGGAACAAGACCATTGATAGCTATGACTTTAACTATTATACAAATATATTTAAAGTCTCTCCATTAAAATTTATTAATAGATGGGAATACATGAACAATTCTTTAAGATTGAAACCGATGCGTGTAAAAAATATGGTGAAAAAACTTTAGTTTTTCTACAATGCGGTTCGTTTTTTGAAACTTATGGTTACAAGAAAAACGGGCAATTTCGTAATAAATATTATACTGAATATAGTAGAATTTGCGATTTTTGTATGAAAGAAAAAAATTTGACTTATAAAAGTTATGATGTTTGGATGATTGGATTTCCTGACTATTGTCTGGAAAAATATGCTTCTAAAATGACTAGTCATGGTTTTACTGTAATTATTTGGACACAAGCTGACGACCCTACCAAAATTAGAGCATTGCATAGTATTTGTAGTCCAGGTACTGATTTTAATAACACAACTAATAATATTACAAATTATAGTATGTGTATTTGGATTAAGAAAAATAAATCTATTTTATTAAACAAAGCCCCTGAAATTATATGTGGAATGTCTGCTATTGATATTTTAACAGGTGATACACATATTTTCGAATACAGAGAAAAATATTTTCATAATCCAACCACTTTTGATGAAATAGAACGATTCTACTCATCTTATAATCCAAATGAAATTTTGGTTATTTATGAAACAACTGAGCAAGAAATTAAAGATATATTACAATTTTCACAAATTAACTGTGATAAAATTCATTTAATAAATGTAAACGACACTGAAAATAGTCATCATAAATTAATTAAAAACTGTGATAATCAAACTTTTATTAAAGAGCAATTAAACCAATTTTACGAAATAATGGAATATCACGTCTTTTGTCAAACCCACCGGTTAGATGAACATCAAATGGCAACGCAGGCATTTTGTTTTCATTTAGACTTTATTTACAACTGTAATCCAAATTTAGTTAAAAAAATTAAAAAGCCGGTATATGATAATGAAGGAAATAGACTTATATTAGGTAATCATTCATTGAAGCAGTTGAATATAATTAATAATCAACAACACAGGGGAGTTTTATCTTCTGTAAGTAGTTTTGTTAATAAGTGTAATACTCCAATGGGTAAAAGAAAACTTCATAACAGACTTATAAATCCAATAAACGACAGTAAGAAACTAGTAAAGCAATACAAAATCACTGAGTATGTTAAAAGTAATTTTTCTATATTTGAAGATATTCGAAAAGAGTTGAAAAATATAGGAGATATTGAAAGATTATATCGTAAGTTAATTTTACAACGCGTAGCACCAGCAGAATTAAGCCAATTTTATAATGGATTAAAAGTAATTTTGAAAATATACACAACTTTAAAGTCTGATAAAAAAATTCATAAGCATATTAAATGTCCAAATCTCTCCAAAAAGTGTAAAAAGCTCATGAAAATTTTGGATGAAAATATAGTATTATCGGAATCAGCTAAGATTTCTACGGTTAGGTTTGATGTAAATATTTTTAAAAGAGGAATACACCCAGAATTAGATAGTTTAGAAAAGGAATGGGTAGAAAGCAAAGATAAATTGGAAGCTTTGAGGATGTATATGGAGAGATTTGTAATTAAATACAAAGGTAAAAAAACACAATATATGATTAAGTATCACGAAACAGATAAAAACGGATTATTTTTATCAATGACAGGTAATCGGGTAAAAATTTTAAAGGAAGAGTTAAAAAAAGACAAATTAGGCGATAATGAAAGAATTATTCAGTATAAATCTAACTATTCAAATATTGTTAAGGAAATTAAATTTAATCCACATGAAGTAAAATATATAAAACATACCAAAAGTAATATGAAATTAGATAGTAATTTGTTGAATAAAATTTATTATTCTATTTTTACTGATAAAGAATGTTTAAAGAAAGAACTCGCCACTGTCTATAAAAGTTTCATTGTTTCACTCCAAGAATACAGCGAACAAATAGAATCTATTGTTCATTATGTCACTGAATTAGATTTAATCTTAAATAATGCTTTTATTGCGAAAAAATATAATTATTGTATGCCAGTTATAGATAAAACAGCAAAAAAGTCTTTTTTGAAAGCAAAAGATATGCGTCACATATTAATTGAAAATTTAAATGAAAATGAGACATATGTTCCTAATGATATTGAATTGGGGACAAATACTAGTCAAAATGGAATATTATTATATGGTACTAATGCTGTTGGAAAATCAAGTTTAATTCGTTCAATTGGTATATGCGTTATTATGGCTCAAGCGGGATTATTTGTACCTTGTACTAAATTTGTGTATAAGCCATATAAATCGATATTTACACGAATTTTGGGAAATGATAATTTGTTTAAAGGATTGAGTACATTTGCGGTAGAAATGTCGGAGTTACGAACTATTCTTAACAATGCTACAAATGATAGTTTAGTTTTAGGAGATGAATTATGTAGTGGTACAGAAACAACTTCTGCTATGAGTATCTTTATGGCAGGAGTAATAAAATTACATGAAATACAATCTTCATTTATTTTTGCGACACATTTTCACGAAATCACGGATGAACCAAGATTAAAATCACTGCGACATTTGGCTTTAAAACATATGGAAGTTTATTATGACAAAGCCAATGATTGTTTAGTTTATAATAGAAGACTACAAGATGGACCAGGTTTAAGCATGTATGGATTAGAAGTTTGTAAATCATTACATTTACCAGATGATTTTTTAAATTTAGCTAACAAAATAAGAAAGGAAAGAGACAATATAACAAGTGTTTTGGAGAGAAGTAAAGCGAAATATAATAGTAAAAAATTAAAAGGCAAATGTGAAATGTGTGGTACTGATGGAGTAGATATACATCATTTAATGCCGCAAAATTTAGCTAATAATGATGGATTTATAGGAACAATTCATAAGAATCATAAGGCAAATTTGATTAATATATGTAAAAAATGTCATGATAAAGAAACAAAAACAAATTCTAAAAAAAGAATGACAAAAACTACAAAGGGAATGCGACTGTTAAATGAATAATAAAATACAATTATATATAAATGAGGGATGTTATTCCAGCAGCTGTAGATTTTATTGAAGAACATATTTTAGATATAATATTAGTAGTTTTATTGTTATTTGTTATGGTAATTTACATTGTATTAAATAATGTAAAATTTCCAAAATCACACCCAACGTTAGAAAGAGTAGTAGTTTTAGAGAATTTAGAAAATATGGATGATGATGCGGAGAAAAAAACAAGTGATAAAATTTCCGAAATAGAAACAAAAATAGAAAAAAAAGCAAATACAAAAAATATTTGTGCGGGAAATTTATTAGAAAAAGATAAGGCTTGTGCGTCATTATTAACAAAAGATAGTTGTGGAAGTGTAGATTGTTGTGTGTGGGCGAAGAAAAATAAAACTAAAAACTTTAGGTGCGTTGGGGGTGATGCTGGTGGTGCTACGTATGACGGACATAACTACGACGAATACTATTATAAAAATAAGATGTTTGGTAATCAAAAAATAAAGGAAAGTGACGGCACATCTAATTAACTTTAGAAAAATTGATTTATAGGATTATGATAATATTATTAATATATATCATGATCATTCCTGTAAAGTGCTTCACATGCGGTAAGGTAATCGGTAATAAGTATAAATTTTATTTGAAAGAGGTGCGTAAGGCTAAGAGTTCAAGTGATGACTTTAGTAAAGTTACTTATCTAACCCAATCCAATATGGAAAAGACTGTAGAAGGTAGAATTTTAGATGAAATGAGACTAACGAAAATTTGCTGTCGGCGCCATATGTTGACACATGTTGATATCGAATAATTTCTCTAGCTTATATATAATGGTTATTAAAGGAGGTAGAAAATCGAGACATAGACGTACAAAACACAAGCGTCATCACAAGAAAAAACACAGAAGGAAAACAAAACATCACCGCAGGCGTCATAGAATGAAAGGTGGAAGCAGACCTGGAATAGCACCAAAAGGTGGCTCTCCAGCAGCTCCATTTAATCAAAAATGGGGAGGACCAGCACGTGCGTTCCCACCTGGTCCAATGTATACACCCGGCGTATATAATGATGCCAAATACTATGGAAAATTAGATAACCCTTTTTTACCTGACCCTACCAATACACACGGAACAGGAGTTACTTTAAAACATGGTAAAGTAGGCGGAGGTAAGCGTCGTCGTCGTGGAGGAAGAAAATCTCGCAAAGGAGGAAGAAAATCTCGCAAAGGAGGAAGAAAAACACGCAGAGGTGGTGGATGTGGTTGCGGTAAAGTAGGTGGTGGTCGCCGCAGACGTGGTGGCAGCATTTCACAATTTTTAAGTAATACTGTCCCGGGTTTCTCTGATGTCCGTGATGTTTACTGGAAAGGCGGTGAAGTATTGAAAAACGGATACAATCAATGGTTCGGCTTCCCACACGTAAATAATACTAGTGCTGGAGTTCAACCAATCGGCAAAGCTGCTAAGGTGGTTAGACCAGATGTTGTTAATGTTGGTACGAATCTTCAAACAGGAGCAGACTCAGCATCAAAATACACAAACTAAAAATAATCATTTCTTTTATAAAGTATATATAAGTAATGAGCAATCTTGAAAATAGAATACGGTCTTTATGTACGCCAGCCCAAGTGTATTTTTTTATTTCAATGATTAGTATTTTAGGCATAATAAGTCAAAATGCTATGGCTAGTGATAGTTATCGTGTGGGAATGTATACTGTTCAGTCTCCAGTTTCTAATTTTTGGTTTTTTTCAATGAAAGTAATTGGAATATTAATTTGGACATTGATACTTAATTATATGTGTAATTCTGGATGGAAAGACGTAGCTTGGTTTTTCGTCCTTTTACCAATTATAGTGATGTTTTTAGTTATAGGAGCAGTAATGTTAGTTTTAATTGGACAAAAACAAGGATTAAATGCTAGGGTAAGAACGTCTGAAAGCAAAAAAAGTGTGATTAAAAGAATGACAGTAAAGGAAAATTTATCTGTATAAATAATTATTAATATATGAAATTTCAATATTTTAATAATTAACGACATATATGTTTTAAAAATATATGCTTAACTTATATCAGAAATGGACCAATTTAACGATATTCCATGGAAAATAATTGATATGTATTTTCGTGACAATCCCACAGGACTCATTGACCATCATTTAGTATCATATAACGACTTCTTTAATAAAGGTATAAAACAAGTTTTTAAAGAATCAAATCCTATTCGATTTATTAAAGACCAGCATGAATCAAGCAATCCAAAAAATAGGGTTTTCCAATATCAAGCATATATTTATCTTGGAGGAAAAAATGCCGACCGTTTTTATTACGGAAAGCCTGTGATATATGATGATAATGACCGTGAACATATTATGTATCCCAACGAAGCCAGATTAAGAAATATGACCTATGCTTTTACTGTTCATCTTGACGTCGAAGTTGATTTCGTTATTAAAGTATATGATGAAGCAGACCAGGTAGTTTATGAAACAGTTGAAACAAAAGAAATACCAAAAATATATTTAGGTAAATTTCCAATTATGCTTCAATCGGATATGTGTATTTTAAAAGGGCTCTCTCCAGAAGTAAGATATAACATGGGTGAATGTCGAAATGATAAAGGTGGATACTTTATTGTTGATGGTAAAGAAAAGGTTATCATTTGTCAAGAAAAATTCGCTGATAATACCTTATACATCCAAGATAAAGTGTCTGATGTATATAGTTATTCTGCCAAAATTAGGTCAGTATCAGAGGACGCTTCAAAGCCTGTAAGAACACTAGCTGTAAGAATGGTTGCAGAACAACCATCATCGTCTAATAATCAAATTGTAGTATCCATACCAAATGTAAGAAAACCTGTTCCTTTATTTATTGTTATGAGAGCATTGGGGGTAATATCAGACAAAGAAATTATTGAATATTGTTTACTTGACCTAGAAAATAACAAAGATTTACTTGAAATGTTTCGTCCTTGTGTTCATGACGCAGGAATGATATTTACACAACAAGCAGCATTGGGTTATATAGCACAGTTAACAAAAGGTAAATCAAATAGTCATACAATGGAAATTTTAATGAATTATTTTTTACCTCATATTGGAGAATTAAATTTCAAACAAAAAGCGCTTTATTTGGGTTATATTGTAAATCGTTTAATAAGAGTAGCTACTGGTGTAGAAAAACCAACAAACAGAGATAGTTATTTGTATAAAAGAATAGAGGTATCGGGTATGCTAATAAGAGAGCTATTTGTTGAATATTACAAAATGCAGCAATTAAATATTTTCAAGAAAATAGATTATGAGTGGTTTTACAATAAAACTACGCCCAAATATAAACAAGCAGGTTTTATGGATTTAATTATGGAAAATGTTCCACTTATTTTTGGAGACAGAGTTGTTGAGAAAGGTTTTAGAAAAGCATTCAAAGGTGATTGGGGTTCAGCAGCACACACAAAAAGACCAGGATTACTTCAAGATTTAAGCAGATTGTCATATTGGAGTTTTTTGGCTCAACTTAGAAAAACAAATATTCATATAGCAGCTGATGGTGCGAAAGTAGTTGGACCACGTTTATTAAATAGTACGCAATGGGGAATTTTATGCCCAATTCATACACCAGACGGTGGTAACATTGGATTTCATAAACACATGTCTATCTTTACCAGAATCAGTCCGGAACTTTCTGGTTATCCATTTATAAAATTTTTACGAACAGTTGGTGTTTCTTTATTAGAAGAATGTTCTATTAAATTTATATCAAAAGCTACTAAAGTTTTTGTAAATGGTGCTTGGATAGGTGTTACATCAGATGTAGTTAAACTATATAATTTTTTAAAAATATCTCGTAGGAATGGTATGTTTAGTCCTTTTATTAGTATTCGTTGGAATATTGAAATGAAGGAACTTATTATTTTAACAGGGGCAGGACGACCATCGCATCCAGTATTTCATGTTGATGGAGATACTTTAAGTTATCAAAAAGATAGGGTAATGGATTTAATAGCAAATGGTAAATTAACTTGGAAAGAAGCGATAACAGGTATTTCAAAAAAGAAAGAAGAAATTGATATTTATAGTGACAAAATCTATTCTAAAAATGAATTATATAGTAAAGACCAAGATTTAAAAGAAAGTGAAGCTATTGTTGAATATTTGGACACACAAGAAATGGAGGGAGTAAAATTGGCAAAATATACTCAAGACCAAAATACTTATATCAAAAATAATATTACTCATAAAGAAATTCATCCATCAGCTATTTTAAGTGTAATGGCAAATCAAGTTATTTTCCCTAGTACCAATCCATACCCAAGAGATTTATTTTCATGTGGACAGAGTAAGCAAGCTGTATCTGTATTTCATACTAATTTTAAAAATAGAATGGACAAAACATCTTACTTTTTAAATTATGGTCAAGTTCCTTTGGTTAAAAGTAGATATTTAAATTACACATCAAGAGAACAACATCCATACGGTATTAATGCTATTGTTGCCGTAATGTGTTATTCTGGTTATAATGTAGAAGATGCGGTTATTATTAATAAAAATGCTTTAGATAGGGGATTATTTAGAACTACCTATATGTCAACTTATGAAGCTAAGGAAGAATCAACAAAGGTAGGAAATATCAGCATTGATAAAAATTTTATGGATGTGAATAATTTTAATGTTGTTGGAAAGAAGCCTGGTTATGATTATAGTCATTTAGAACCTAATTCTGGACTTATTAAAGAAAATACAATTGTAAATGAAAAAACCATTTTAATTGGAATGGCATCAAATAGTGTTACAAGTACCGAGGCTTATATTGATGAGTCTATTGCTCCAAAGAAAGGGGCAATAGGATATATTGATAAATCATTTATGACACGGGATGAAGAGGGAGGAAGATTAGCTAAAGTTAGATTAAGACACGATAGAATTCCAGCAATTGGAGATAAATTTGCTTCAAGGGCAGGGCAGAAAGGTACTATAGGTATTGTATTGGAAGAAGCCGATATGCCTACTACAGCTGATGGAATTCGACCAGATATAATTGTGAACCCCCATGCATTCCCCAGTAGAATGACAATAGGTCATTTGGTAGAGTCTTTAATAGGAAAAGCATGTTGTTTGTATGGTGGTTTTGGCGATTCTACTGCGTTTTTAAATAAAGGTCCAAAAGATAAATTATTTGGAGATTTACTAACAAAGCAAGGTTTTAATTCAACCGGAAATGAAATTATGTATAATGGAATGACAGGTGAACAATTGGAAACTGAAATTTACATAGGACCTACATACTATATGAGGTTGAAGCATATGGTTAAAGACAAAATTAATTACAGAGCACGTGGACCAAGAACAGTATTAACGCGTCAAACCGTTCAGGGTCGGGCAAATAATGGTGGTTTAAGAATAGGAGAGATGGACCGTGATGCTATTATTTCTCATGGTATGGCTGGATTTTTAAATGAATCTATGATGGTTCGAGGTGACCAGTTTAAGATGGCAGTATGTAATAAAACGGGAACAATAGCTGTTTATAATGCTTCTCGTAATATCTTTTTGAGTCCAATGGTAGATGGTCCATTAAAATTTGTTGGAAATTTGGAAAATACTTTAAATGTAGTACCTATAAGTCGTTTTGGTCGCAGTTTTAGTATTGTGAACGTGCCTTATGCTTTTAAATTATTATACCAAGAATTATTGGCAATGAATGTTCAAATGCGTTTTATTACCAGTGATAATGTAGATGAATTGGTACCATTGGTAAAAACAGATAATATTGAGAAATTGACAGGAGATAAAACCTATATGGAGGTTGAACAAAAAACATATAATAAAATTAATCGTGATAAATTCACTAAAAAACCAAAGGCAAAAGACCAAACACCAACAGATGAAGAGGAGTCTTATGGATGGTCACGACCTCAAGAACAATTTAGCGGAGTGGATTATATGCAACCATTCGGATTTATGGCGGAACAACCATTATATCAACAACCTTATACATCAGGATTTGAAGAGCCTCAACAAAACGTAAATCCATTTGTAGAGACACAATCAATACAAACAAAACCGAAAACACCAATAGCAGCATTTAAAACAACCCAAAGAGACCTAATCAAAGGAGATAAAGTTACATTCCAAGAAGCAGAGAAAAACGGTTATAAACCAGATGATATATTTACTGTTAATTGGATATCATATGAAGATTCTGATGCGTCAATTGTAGGGCCTGATGGAGAAGTTATTATGGCTTATCCAGGTGAATTAGGTGACCCACCATCACCTGCTTATGTACCAGAATCACCAAATTATGTACCAGAATCACCAAATTATGGACCAGCAACACCAGATTATGATCCAACATCTCCTAAGTATAATCCAAAATCACCTGACTTTAGCTTTGATAGTCCACCACCCCCACCGTCTCCTTCTGATAATATAACACCATCTAAAGGTGTTACGGTTACAGAAACAAGAACTATTACAGGACCTCCTGAATTGGTTTTACCGCCGACACAGAGTGGATTTAGAAGTTATAATCCAGGTCAGCAACAAGCAAATATAATAACACCAGAAACTCCTAATTCATTTGAGTTGCAACCTGGAGAGAGAAATGTGTTTTCTAATGAAGAAAGATTGAGAATGTATAAAGAGGATGCTGAAAATATACCCGATGATTCGGACGATGATATGGATTATGAACGTGGTTCTGGGAGTGGTTCTGGTTCAAAAGAAGAAAATAAAATGGAAAACAAGGTATTAAGAACAATTAAGGAAGTAGATGAAGGGAAAGGATTATCTTTATTGAAAACAATTAAAGATGAAGATAGTAAAACAAGTGTAACGGGAAATGATTCACAAACAAAAAATGTAAAAACAGATTAATAGATAAATTGAAAAGATTTAAAAATATTAGTTAGATAATATAAACAAACATGAGTTCTACTAGCTACAGTCCGCTTATTTCAAAAATATATAAATCACGAAATATTATTTTGAAAATTTTAAAATCTAGAGGATTTAATGTAGATGATTGGTCTGATTTTTCGGTAACAGAAATTCAAGCAATGTTTAACAGTAAAGAATTGGATATGTTATTGGAAAATCCAACAACAAAAAAGAAAGTGTATGTAAAATATCATTTATCAGGAACAAAAGGAGGAACATCAATGAGTCGTTTAGGAACTAGTCATATATACGATTATGTTGATGATTTATTTGATATTGAGGATGTTTTGACTTCAAATGATGATTTGATTATTATTTCAAAAGATAAGACAAATCAAA
>JAAHTH010003378.1_pt1 | contig 10964 bp, 17 predicted proteins | sample 6116091 | NCBI WGS metagenome assembly JAAHTH01 (sample SAMN13939990, study PRJNA603662) | sponge metagenome | isolation source: marine sponge | host: Mycale hentscheli | place: New Zealand | collected 2006
TTGACTTACGGCACACTTAGACGGCGTGCTGGCGATCTGCAAACTTTGCAGATTATTCCTATGACCCAACTATCACCTCGGACGTCCTACGAGGTAAAGGTGCTCTTTTCTCCTGCCCTAAGTGAAGGGCAATATGTGGTCAAGAGTACCGGCTACTATACCAAGGGTGATAAGGTTTTGTCCTCTCATCCGATAAAAGCCCTTTTTCAGGGTAGACAATAATAAAACAAAACTACTTATGTATAGTCTGGGAGTAAAGCATGATCTCGAAAAATAAAATGTGGCTGAGAATCAGTTCAGAATTGAAAGAGATCGGTCGCTCTAAACAGATGACTGAAAATATTATGACTCGTATAAGGAAACTCGACCATGTTGATAACCAGATCTCAACTACTCAAGATCATCGAAGAAGAGATCAGTAGAGAATTATCAGAAGCCTCTGCTGAAACGTGGAACCAAGAAGTGATGCGCCTACTTAAGCATCTCGACCCTTTGTATCCTCAGATCGCCAAGCAACAAGAGCGAGTAGAAGAAATTATACTTCAAGCCTTTAACGAAGTTGAAACAAACCCAGAGATTTCGGCAGTTTTATTATCAAAGGCTATCAAAGGATTTAGCAGAGAAAAGGCAAATAGGACTTTGGCTTCTCAACTTATTGCTGGAACACTTAAGCGTCTCAGTCCCGAGGCAGCCAAAATGTTCACAGACAGTGTAGATAAAAAGAAGCCCTCACCTCGACCTGTGGCAGCCCCAGAAAAGTCTCAAGATGATGCCCTTGCGGCGAGATCTAAAGAGGTTACACAACCAGGATATAAAAAGAGTTGGAAAAAAGATGGCCATAAAATTACATATTACTAAACAACAGTTCGTCAATAACTTAGTTGAAGCCATGGCTGACGGTGAGACTCAAAGAATTTATAGAGATTCTTTTGTGCGCTTATTGGCTAAAACCCGTCGAGGAAAACAACCCAACACGCCACCTTTTACTAAGCGAGCCCGTGTTGGTAAATCAGGACCGGTAGGATCCCCATAAGATGCAGTCAATGTCACGTCAGTGGAGAAAGTACCTTGAAGAGAACCTGACTGTGGGTTTTCCATTAAATTTTCAACCTCATAAAACTTTGAACCAGGATTTCTGGAATCAGCCCGGTGACAAGTTAGACCCAGAAATACGAGAAAAACTCTTAGAGATTGCGACCGACTTCATCGAGAAGAGTGAGGCTGCTGGTGCTCCTATAAAGGACATTACTTTTACTGGCTCTTTGGCAAATTATAATTATTCTCCTTTTTCTGATGTAGATCTTCACGTTTTATTTGATTTTTCCGACATTAATGATGACGAAGAATTAGTGAGACAATACTTCCAGTCTCTTAAATCCGTCTGGAACTTTACTCATGATATTCGGATGCTTGGATATGAAGTCGAGATTTATGGACAACACTCTGAAGATCCGCATGTGGCATCAGGGCTATACTCTGTCTTAAACGATGAGTGGATTGTTAAGCCCGAACCTGAAGATCCAAAAATTGATCATCGAGATGTTAAAATGAAAGCGGAAGCGATTGAGGACCAGATCGATCGAGTAGTCAATCTCTATGAGACAGGGCAATACGAAGAGGCAATCGAAAAAGCCGATAAATTAAAGGCGAAAATTAAAAAACTCAGACAATCAGGACTCGATGATATCGGGGAATATTCGGTAGAAAACCTGGCCTTTAAGACATTGCGTCGAAACGGGTATCTTGGAAAGTTATCTGATGCAAAAACGGATTCATATGATAAGATGCTTTCTCTAACAAAATAAGGACACTATTTATATTATGAAAATTACAAAAACAGAACTCCAAAAAATAATTAAAGAAGAGTTAATCAAGGAAGCCATCGACTTAAAGTCTTTTGAGGGCTTGGCTACTGATGATCAAGACATCCGTAATGATTTTACAGAGGCTCAAAAACTGTCTCGGATTCTTGAAAAGACCAGGCTTGGCTACCTAAGCGATACCGAGGTTCGTGAGTTCTTTCAAGTCATTCAAGCAGAAATCAAAGAACTTCAGAAGAGATCTGACATAGCCGAGAAAGTGAAAAAAAATAAATTTTCGGATGTGAATAACATTAAAAATTTAGAGATATTGATTTTAGGACTGTCAGGACTAGGACAGTCGATTATACGACGCCAGCGCCTGGATAGAGAATTCCCTCCATACGACCCAAGCCGTGAAGATTAAAACAAAAGGTAAAGATAAAATGAAAATCACAATAGAACAGTTAAAATCTCTTATCAAAGAAGAAGTCGTTCGTAGTAACTCGCCTCTATTGGCTCAGCCGGAAACTCTTTCCGAAGCCTCTATGATGCGCCCTAGGGCTCGGGATATGTTCGGTAAACGAGTGTACTGGAGAGATCTCATCGAAGAGAAGACAAAGAACGCTAAAGGGAAGATTAAAGTAAAATATGAACGAGTAATTAACTCTGGAATTATTGATAAACCCTCTGAAGAGTATCCAGATGGTGGACTCCCTGGATATCGTGAAACACGACAGCCACTATTGCGCTCTGATCAGCCCATTATTGCCACGCTAGATGATGGCGACAAAGCCCGCTTTAAAAGCAATGGACAAGAAATTACTCTCTTAGATCTCCTAGATGACCGAGAAGTCAAAGACTTAATCAACTCTGGCGAGATTGACATTAGTTAATCTGTAGTTCCATTGGTCCTAACACAGTTTGAATAAACTACTTAGATAAGGGGTCTATGGAATATGAGTGTATTCAGAGAACACAAAACAATTGCCGACAGAGCAGCCAGTGACCGCAGCCGGCATCGAGAAAAAATCGACAAAGCCATCAAAGAGAGTATCAAGGATGTGGTGGCTGAAGAAAGTATTATTGGACAAAGTGGAAAGAAGAAGATAAGAATTCCTGTAAAAGGAATCAAAGAGCATCGATTTGTTTATGGATCTAATGAAAAAAACAAACAAGTAGGATCAGCGCAAGGAAAAGATGTCTCCAAGGGACAAAGAGTTGGTCACCGTCGTCGAAGAAAACAAGACCAGTCTGGCGAAGGCAACAAGCCTGGCAATAAGCCTGGTGAAGAAATGTATGAAATTGAGATGTCCTTGGAGGAACTTGCAGGATATCTTTTTAGCGATTTAGAACTTCCGGAATTAGAAAAAAAGAATTTTAAATTCACTACTCAGGAAAAGTTTAAGCGTAAAGGCAAGCGCCCTTATGGAATTCGTCCTCGTCTCTCAAAAAAAGAAACAATTAAACAAAAACTTAGGCGCAAAAAAGCAGCGATAAAGTCGGGCGCACATGATCCCGAGTCTGATGAGAGATTTACATTTCATGAAAGTGACCTTAGGTATAAGCATATCGCACCAGTTCAAAAAGAAAATACTGCCGCAGTTGTCTTCTTTGTTATGGATGTTTCTGGCTCCATGACCAAGTCTAAGAAGTTTCTTGCCCGGAGCTTCTTTTTCCTTTTATATCAATTTTTAAACCATAAGTATTCCTCTATCGATGTCGTGTTTATTTCACATACTACACAAGCAAACGAGGTCAACGAGGAACAATTCTTTACTCAGGTTCCGAATGGCGGGACTATGGTCTCCTCAGGGCTCACAAAGGTTGAAGATATAATTGAGAAAAGATATCACCCTAACAATTGGAATATTTATACGTTCTACTGTGGTGATGGAGACAACTGGAGTATCAACAATAAAGAGACTATAGAGGCATTCCGCCGCCTAAAAGAAATTAATCAAATTATTGCCTATACAGAGATCGGAAAATTAGTAGATTACAGCCAACATAGTCTATACACGCAGCCAGAAAAGCGTCTGTGGGATTGGACTAAGTTAGTTGAAGACAAGAATTTCAAGAGGCTTCGCTTAGAAAAGAACAATGATATATGGCCATCTTTCAAGAGGCTGTTTGGAGGGAGATCCTAATGGCTGACTGGTCCGCAGAAGAATTACAAGATTGGGATGAAAAGATTTGCAAAATTGGCAAAGATCTGACTCTCGACTGGTATCCTATTGAATACGAAATCTGTGATTATAAAGAAATGATGGGTCATATGGCTTATACGGGTCTCCCGACACATTACCGTCACTGGTCTTTTGGTAAATCATTTGACCGGATCCAAACAGAGTATAACCTGGGTATGTCTGGCTTGCCCTATGAGATGATCATTAATTCCAACCCCAGTATATCATATCTTATGACTGAGAATCCAATGCCAACACATATTCTTACCATGGCTCACTGTGTTGGGCACAGCGACTTCTTTAAAAATAATCGCATGTTCGCAGAGACAGGCGCAGACACTGTCATCGATCGCTTTAAATCGGCTGGCAAGCGGGTTAAAAAATATATGGAAGATCCGAATATTGGCGTTGATGAAGTCGAGAGGGTGCTAGATGCTTGTCACACTATCCGCTATCAGGTCCCACGAAGCCCAGGGATTAAAAGAAGAAACCACAAAGATCTTAAAAAATACTACACTGATTTAGTTGTAAAAGATACGACAGGTTGGTGGGATCACTTTGACCTTAATAAGGTCCCCTTAGAGCCAGATTGCAACTTATTAGGGTTTATTGCGGAACATAATCGATTCTTAGAACCATGGGAGAGGGATTTAATAACCATCGTAGAGAAAGAATCTCAATACTTCATCCCCCAGGCATGTACAAAAATCATGAATGAGGGCTGGGCTTGCATGATGCATGAAAAAATTATTAATATTCTTGAACTTCCTGATGATTATCACTTGTCATTTATACGCTTACATAACCAAGTGGTCAGACCTCATCTCGGGAGAATTAACCCATATCATCTTGGTTTTAAGATATTTAAACATATCGAAGAAAAGCATGGATTTGAAGAATGTTTACGTGTAAGGGAGACCCACAACGATGAAACATTCTTAAAAGTCTTTTTGAATGAGGAAATGTGTAAAGAATTGAATTTATTTAGTTATTCTTTCCATCAACGGGAAGGATATAATAAAATTACAGACCTTTCTGATGAAGAAGGCTGGCAAACAGTACGTGACGACCTAATTAAGAGTGTAGGACTAAATAGTGTTCCCGTCGTCCTGGTAAAGGAATTACGCAAAGATGGAACACTTATTTTTGAGCACGAACATGATGGTAGGGACTTAGAATTATCCGAGGCTAATAAAGTTTTTGAACAAATCAATGAACTCTGGCCTGGAAATGTAAGATTCACCACAATCATCGAAGACGAAACTTGGGAGTTTTAAAAAATGTCAAAAATCGGTAAATCAGATAAGTTTCTCAAGTTAGTAGGGAAACACCAAGAGAGAAAAAAGGTTGAAAAGTTCAAAGGAACCCTGTCCGATTATCTTCAAGTCATAGAAGAAAACACGGGAGTAACAAAACTTGCCCATAAGAGATTGTTCGATGCAATCTCCGCTCATGGAATAACAAGACTTCAAAATTCTGATTCCCGATGCAATAAACTATTCAATGGAGAATCATTGAGAACTTATGATTACTTTCAAAGTAAGTTTTTTGGCATGGAACGCTCGTTAGCCAAGGTGATGCGCTTTCTAAGATCAGCATCTCTTAAAGGCGAAGAGAGTCGTCAAGTTCTTTTACTGCTGGGTCCTGTTGGTGCTGGTAAGTCTGCACTCCTAGAACATATTAAAGGTGCATTAGAAGAGTGCGAGCCCATGTATCATATTGATGGCTGCCCTATAAATGAAGAGCCTCTTCATTTAATTCCCCGATCACTCAGGGATGAGTTTCAGGATCTTTATGGAATTAAAATCGAGGGTGACTTGTGTCCAGTATGTCGCTTCCGTCTTAAAGATGAATTTGACAATGATTATACTAAAATGCCCATCGCTCAGTCATCTTTCTCAGTGCGAGGAAGACGAGGTGTTGGTGTTGTGCCTCCCATGGATGCCAATAGTCAAGATGTTACAGTTCTCATAGGGAGTGAAGATATCTCTAAATTAGATATGTACTCCGAAGATGACCCACGAGTTTTATCTCTAAACGGTGCCTTTAACGTCGGTAACCGTGGTATTGTTGAATTTGTTGAAGTCTTCAAGAATGAAATCGAATTCCTTCACACTATGATTACCGCAACTCAGGAGAAGGCTGTACCATCACCAGGTAAAGGACCTATGATTTATTTTGATGGTGTTATTCTTGCTCACTGTAATGAAGCAGAGTGGAATAAATTCAAGTCTGAGAACACTAACGAGGCTATTTTGGACCGCATTGTTCGAGTTAATATCCCTTACTGTCTCGAAGTATCGGAAGAGCAGAAAATTTATGAAAAAATGCTTGGACTATCCGACTTTGATGGACATATAGCACCTCACACTTTAGAAGTAGCATCAATGTTCGCTGTCCTGAGCCGTCTTCACCCATCTAATAAGGTGGACCCACTGACTAAGATGAAACTTTATAATGGCAAAGACGTTATAGAAAAGGGAACTGTAAAGAAAATAGACATTAACGACTTACGAGATGAGGCACGGGATGAAGGAATGACTGGTATTTCTACTCGTTTCATCATGAAGGCTATTGATGCGGCACTATCTGACAGTGAGAGGAACATGGTTACCCCCATCTCTATTCGAGATGCCTTAATTAAGCAAGTTAAAGACCAAATCGTAGTAGAAGACGATCGAAATCGTTACTTGGATTTTCTTGGTAAGACTCTCCATGATGAGTATCTCAATATTTTAGAGAAAGAAATCACTAAAGCATTTGTTTCTGCCTATGATGAGCAGGCAGAGGCTCTATTTAACAACTATTTAGATCATGCTGACGCATATGTCAACTTGACGACTGTAAAAGATGGTGTAACCAATGAAGAGATACAGCCTGACGAATCTTTTATGTCTTCGATTGAAGAGCAGATTAATATTGTAGGTACTGCTAAGGAGAATTTCCGAGTAGATATCACGGCGTTTATGTTTTCTAAGTTGCGCCGTGGTGAAAAGGTAGATTGGAAGTCATATGCTCCCCTGCGAGAAGCAATTGAGTCCAAATTGACCTCCTCAGTTAAGCAGATCTCTCGTATTGTCACTAAATCTAAGAGCCGTGACAAAAAACAGCAAGGCAAATATAATGAAATGGTGCAAACTTTAATTGATGAGTATGGCTACACCGAAGATTCTGCTGAAGAAGTCATTAAGTTTGCTGCTAATAATCTCTGGAGAGATAGTTAGGCGCCACCATGGTGGAATACGAAGAAAAACTAAGCCGGCTAGAGTCACTGGTAGGGAATACTCCTATGATTAGGCTTTCTTGTACCTATAATAGCCAACCAGTAGATATTTACGCTAAATACGAAGCCTGGAATTTTACAGGTAGTATCAAAGACCGAATGGCTTTGTGTATTCTCAAAAATGCATACCAAACTGGAAATTTAAAGCCTGGTGATATCATCGTAGAAGCAACTAGTGGTAATACGGGGATTGCTTTCGCCGCCATGGGGGCTTTTCTTGGTCATCCTGTACACATTTACATGCCAAACTGGCTTTCCGAAGAAAGAAAACAACTTTTGCGCTTCTATGGTGCTAAATTAATAGAAATAAGCGCCGAAGAGGGAGGTTTTCTACAATGTATAGACATTGCGAGCCAAAAAAGTAGTAAAAAAGGCTATTTCGGACCTAAACAGTTTGAAAATTCATGGAATGTCTTTGCCCATATGAAGTCCACGGCACCCGAAATAGAAGCCACTTTGTCTAGTAATAAAATCAAAAAACTTGATGCTTTTGTAGCAGGCACCGGAACTGGTGGCACAATCATGGGAGTTTATCACTACTTTTCGGAGAAGTATGGTAATTTTAGTGCTTTTCCTATTTTACCAGACAAAAATGAAGACGGAGGACACCGGATTGAGGGAATAGGTGATAGTTTCATTCCTAAGATACTTAGCCTAGACAGTTTAGAGGGTGTTTTGCGAATAAATGATTCCGATGCGATCAACGTATCGAGAAAAATCAACAAACTTGGACTCTCAGTGGGTATCTCTTCGGGTGCTAACGTATTTGGTGCTCTATCCGTTGCTCATGACTTAGGGAGTGACTCTATCGTTGCTACTATATTGTGCGATGATAATAAAAAATACCTAACTACTGACCTGGCTTCAGATACCATGGAGAAATCTTCTCAAGATATAGAGATAACTAATTTTGAATTACTTTCTTGACTAATATAAGATATATGGTAAACTGGTGTTATGAGTATGAGATCTGATCACAATAATTTAGAAGAATTGCACCTCATACTTGAAGAATCTCTCAATTCTCCCATGGCAAAGGTGGACTATCCAAAAGAAGCCCTCCCTGTGGGGACCTATATTCGCTCGACACGATTAGATAAATTAGGTATTATCATTAGTGCTTTTTATGGCGATAGAGATAAGGATGGTAAAAAGATTGTTGTCTATACTGTTCTTTTATATCCCGAAAACTCTCTGGTCGGCACATATACAGATCAATTTTATGTATCGAATGAGTATGAGTATGAAATTATTGCCTATCTAATGATAGGGCGAGCAAACCTGAGTGATGTAGCAGATTATTTTAAACAAGTAGGCTAATAATATGAAAAAAAATCCTAAAGCACTTTTATTCGATATGGATGGGACTATAACAGACCCTCGTCAGCATATCACCCAGGAAGTTGTCGAATCTTTGCGATCGCTCCCCAATGGGATAAAATTACATTTAGTAACTGGCTCAGATATGGTCAAAGTCGAAGAGCAGATCCCCACACCTGTTCTTCTGGATTTATTTGACAGAGTATATACCTGTAATGGGACTAGTGTTTATAATTGCAATTTAGATATGGATGATGAGGTTCTCCCAATTGAACCTGAGTTGATCCATAAAGTTACTTTACTCGATCATTATTCTGAGTCCGATATTAACCATATTGTGAACGTCTTATTGCGGAAGGCTGCCGATACGCATACTAAAATAAAGACCGGGACCTTTGTAGAATGGCGTGGAAGTCAGATTAATTTTTCAATCATTGGCAGGAACTGTACTCTAGATCAACGATTGGATTATGTCCAGTGGGACAATAAAAGTAAAGAAAGAGAAAAGATAATTAAAATCCTCAGAGACGAATTCCAGGGATGGGGGCTATCTTTCCGCCTAGGCGGGCAGATTTCAATTGATATTACACGTGAAGGGTGGGATAAATCTTATGCCTTTGATAATATGATTGAGACTCCAGATCAGTGCGTATTCTTTGGAGATAAGATCTGTAAAGACGGGAATGATTTAGATATTGCTATGAAATGTTCCAAGTACCACAATATAGAATCTCCAGCGGATCTATTACTACAACTTCGGGATTACAGATGAGTGTTCGTCTTTCTTACTCTACTGGTTGGTATTCTATTAGCCCTGCTTTTACCTGGTGGAACAATAATGCTCATCGCTTGGCTGAAATCAAGGCACGCAGAGAAGCAGCGAGAATTATTGAAGAAGATAAACGAAAAAAGAAAGTTAACTCTGCAAAGATTGCAGAGGGAACAATATCGGTATATGCGTGACGCTAGATTAAGGAATAAAAAGAAATGAAATATGTTTTAATGGGAGCAACCATCATTAACGGACTTATAGGTTCTTATAATATGGTTTTTGCCTCAATGACTTGGGCTGTCTTTAATTTTATTGCCGCCTCAATATGTGCTTATAGTTATTTGCAGTTGGAGGACCAATGAACTGCTTTCAAATTGAAGTCCGTGGCATGACCTTTACAATCTGGGCACCCACCATTCAGGATGCTTTAGAAACCTTCATGATTGATATGGAATTTTATGAGGTTCCTAAAGAGTTGGCCTCTATGGGAACCTCAGACACAGAAGATAACTTCTTTCCTCCCGAATGTGGTGGATTTTAATACATTTTTTTCTTGACTTACCTTGGATCCGTGATAATATAGGATATAAGATAGAGGAGAGAAACATGGCTGCTGCAAATCCCGAAGTTGAATTTCATTTAGACAGTTTCCTTGAGCAATGCGAAGAAATGCTTAACGAGCATTATACTGCAAAGTTTAAAAATCTTGAAGTTCCTAACATCAAAGTGTATCCTGGTGGGAAATATTATAAGGTTGCCAAGAAAGATAGCAGCCTCAATGAGAGTGTTTGGTTCTTCGTCAGTAAGGAAGATGGAAACATTTGGAAGCCTGCTTCTTGGAAAGCACCCGCTAAGAACTTTCCTCGTGGCAACATCCTTAGTGACGCTGCTAAAGATGTAATCGGTGTTTACGGGATTTAATATGATTTTATCTGCCCTTATTTTACTGGCTGCTCCAAGTTTAGAGACAAATGTCGTAAACCAAGGAAATCCTTCAACAGGTATTTACTGTCCAGTTTTTATGACTAAAGGTGAAGCCATCTTTGGCGGACCAGATGTAAAACCTCGGGGACTTAATAAAATTCTACAAAAACACATGTGTTTTACTCATGTTGTGATGCCTCTCCAGCAGATTTGTATTATGGAAGGTCATAATGAAAAGCGTTGTAAAATGAGAACCGTCAATTGGATTAAGAAAAAGAAATAGGAGATAATATGAGTCACTTAAAAGAGTTCGACAATACCGATGAGATGTATGAGTTTCTGCTCAAGTGCCTTGAGAGTGGCAAATTAAGCCCAGAAGAAATGATGACGCCCGATTGGGGTGTATCACCTAAATTCATTATTGATGCTTCTATTGATGCTGGGCGTGCTTACCGATCACTATGGATGCAGCCACTAATGTTCTTATCCGGAATTGCTGTTGGTATGATTGGCGGAGCACTTTTGAGTTTAGAAACGCCTATCTATTGGCTAACCTTTTAAGGGGGATTTGATGTCAGAGAACAAGAAGCAGTGGAAATGCAATTTCAAGCTTGAGATTATTAGCAAAGAGGGAGTATCACTAGATGATTTTAATGATTCCCTTGATAAGTTTGTTA
>JAAHTH010003382.1_pt1 | contig 10955 bp, 7 predicted proteins | sample 6116091 | NCBI WGS metagenome assembly JAAHTH01 (sample SAMN13939990, study PRJNA603662) | sponge metagenome | isolation source: marine sponge | host: Mycale hentscheli | place: New Zealand | collected 2006
ACAATATTTTTAGGTGTTGAAGAACCACCTTTTGAAGCAGATCCATATTCACTTGAAGAAGATGTTGATTGCCATCCAGTAATATTTGCTCTACTCCAAACTTCTCCATCATCACCAACCCATAATAATAATCTATCGTATAGACTATATGTTGTATGTTCGAATTCCGATGCTTTTAAAGTTAAAATCCAAGTATTACCAACACCCGCATCAAATCTAATTTTTCTTTGTTGTGTTTCATAATTTGCTGTAAGATTTCCATTATCTCTAAAATTAATATATTTATCTATGTTATTTGTATTATGTGTTAAATTATTTAATAATATTGTTGTTGCTGTATTAGAAGTATATTGTGTTATTCTTTTAATATATCCAACTCCTTTTGTTAAAACTTTTCCAGAATAATAAGGTTGAACGTCCTCCAAACATATACCTAAATAATGATCGTCCTCTGCTTGATTATGAATTAATTTCATTACTTTATTTCCATTAACATCAAAACCATAACATACAGGTTGTCCCTTTGATATACTTTCACTTGCTAAATAACTGAAAATTTCACCTTCATACTCGTTATTTTCTTCAATTTCGTAATTTTTAGTTAAACTTGCTCCCATATTTTATTATAATAAATATAATAAAAAATAATTTATAATCGGACTGTAACCCAAATTTCAAATTGTAAAACGACATCAGCATTATCAAGATCAAGTGGAATATTATTTTCATCTAATATTTGTATATCTAACTCTGATATATTAACTGAACCATCATATTTCTTAATTACAGGATAAGGTGCTTCCCAAGTATCTTTACTTCCATATGTGCTACATACAGGAATACCTGCTATAATAGATGTTTTTTCAGCATTCTTTTGAATAGCATTATAACCATTCATTAATGTATTAGAAGCAATATATAAAAATCTTGCTCCAATAAGATCTGGTAAATGTGCTCCTATATGAGATAAAGCATATGCCATAGTTTTTGGGTCATAACCAAGATAATGTGCTACATCACATTCTTCAAATTTCCACGTCTGTGATGAACCTGTTATTTGAACTTTACCTTTATTAGGAGGAATTGTAAGTTGAGCGATACCAATTACACCTGTTATATTAGCAGATAAAGCACTTGCTACCTCAGGCATTAAAGTTGTAATATCGTATTGACCTTCTGGAATTGCTACTTCAAAATATTCAGTAGGAACAACATTAAAAGGAGATGAAGGAGCATTAGTTGCTGTATAAGTGGCACTCGGAGATGATGACATAGTTAAAGGAACAACAAATCCAAGAGCAGTCCAAAGATTAGGTCTCGTAGTATCATATTGATAATCACTTAAAACAAAAGGAACATCTAAATTATTTGTTGTGGTAACTTCATACTTACCTAAACTTGTATTATAACTTAATAGTAACACTTGTCCCATTGTATCGTTTAATGTTTGAATAAAACTATTTTGTGTATAAACACCAGCAGTAATAACATAGTCTTGAAGAAGACTATTTACTTGTAAATCACCTTCGTGATTAAAAGTTACGACAAACTCAGTTCCTGTTGAATATTTAACTATATTATTACTATTATTAATATTTCCATAAGTATGTGGTATTGAAGCGGATTTTAAACTGACTGCTTCTATTTCAAGTGAATTATCACCTAACGAATATACGAAGTCTCCTGAATGACCGCTTTTTCTATCACGAGAATTAACAATTAAAAGGTTTCGTTTAATTTCTTCTTTCATATTATTTTATTATATACAAACATAATAAAATAAAATAATTTTTTTAAATATCAACTTTGCTATTAACACCATTGACACTTAATAGTTTTCTATGTTCTAAACAAGAATGAACTAAAATAGGATTACTATCTCCTTTTTGAAACTCTAATTCAACTCGTTTATTAGCATTTAGATAATCACCTGAATTAAGTAATCTATCTTCTGTTCTTAATAATGTTGTATAACAATGATTATATAAATCCCACTCACTATAAATAAGATTATTTCCACATTGCCAATTAAAATTATCCATTAGAATAGTGTAAGTATCAAGTTTATTATCAACTTGTCTTTTGTAAGGATAAAGAATATTTCCAATTCTGTAATTCCATTTAATACCACCACTTGGTTGATTATATACGTGACTATCAAATCCAATATTACCATCACCAAGTTCTCTTGTGAATGTAATCATATTTTGTGCTAATGAGACTGCTTTATCAACTGACACTGTAAAATCATTTTGATTAGCACCAATTTGAACTGTTGTCATAAACACATCATTAAACTCCCATTTCAATCCACCACGATTAGCAATATCATTAACTATATCTGATGCTTGATCTTGGACGTCACATAATCCTGCTTGTAAATTACAACGAGAGACACTATATCCAAGAACAGGTGCTCCGCCTACTTGTGAAAAGAAAGCACGACCAAGTGGATTTAGATCTAATTCTATTCGTAATCCTTCAATAATTTCAGGTGGAAAAATTTTACCACGAACACCAGCAAAGAAGGGATGTAAATCACATAGTTTAATTTTAAAGTTTTTCTGAACTGGATTAGGTGATGTTTCATTCCACCAAACTTGACCTGCTCCATAAGGATCTGCTAAATAACCTTGTATTTCTCCTTGTGTTTGAAACCAAAAAGTATCTTTTTCAATGTATTGTTTTGCTTTAGTCCATAAGTCTAAATTTACATTATGAGTAATTTGTGTTCCTGATTTATGGTATATACGAACACCACCAAAAAGATTAGCAACTGAACCTTTACCCCAATTAACCGCAAGGGGACCTGAATTATCACCTGTAACACTCACACCTAAATCAATGTAAGATTTGTCAGGATCAAGAAAATATTGACCGGTAGAAAAAGTAAGGGTCATAGTAGTCTGTGCTTCATATCGTTGATTATCAAAGGGAATTCTTTGTAAATCAGTAGGAATTAATTTAACACTTTCATTATTTTGAAAATCATAATTCATTCTATTTTTATCGTAAATTGAGGATGACATAATTATTTTATTATATACAAACATAATAAAATAAAATATTTTTTTTTTTCTAAGTATTTTTTTTTACATATTCACGGTGCAATCTGTAAGAGAGCATCTTAGTGATTTAATGTAATGTAAAAACACAAAAACTGTTCGCGCATCAGCAGGTGCTGTAACGTAATTTTGTTCGTATCTTAAGGATCTTGAAGAATTAATTGGAAGTTGTGAGAGAGCAAGAAGTTGGTCTTTACTAAAAGAACAAGTTTTAATATACATATTTGCTCCGTAATTTTCATAAGTAATAGCAGGTGCTTGACTATCATCTCTAAAACGATTGTAAGTTTTAAGAAGTTGTAAATATCCTTTATGAATGCTATCGGTAAATACTTGACTTGGAAGTTGAATTGAACCAAGTTGATATTGATAATTAGCACGTTGAGTAGAAAGTTGGAATTCGTCTGCTGTTTGTGAATTTCTACTTGCGGAAAGAACCTCACCTGTAACAATATGATCTGCGAAAGAAACTGCTTTATTTACACTTGTAGATATAGTTCCATTATTAGCAGGATTATTAATTCGTGTTGTATAAGTATCAACATATACATATTCAATTAGAGATTTAGAAGCAACATCATTAAGAGATCCAACTGCCATATCTGATAGCACGGAAGTAGAAAGATTAAGATAAATATTTTTAACTGAAAGTTCTACATTAGAAGCACCACCAGTTCTAACAACTGCCTCTGCTGATGAAGCAAGATCAATTTCAAGAATATGACCGGCGAATACATTAGGTAGTAATTGTTTAGCAACAGGATTGTAAATTGGTGCTACACAAGAAAGAGGAATAATCATCTGTTGTGTGCCACCAACAACAGGATTTTGTTGAACGGTTATTGCGGGTGCGGTAGGAGTAACACTACCAAGACCATTAGCAGTATTAGAACTATCGTAACCTGCTAAATAACCCACATTATTAAACCACTCTCGTGATTTAGAAGATTTATCACTAATCATTTGATTAACATTATGATTTTGAATATTAACTAATTCAGTTCCGTTAGAGTGATACACTCTCACATTTTTAATAAGATTAATAGCAGACCCTTTACCCCATGACACAGAAGCACCTGCCACATCAGTGCAAACAACATCAAAAACTAATTGAGAGTTTAAGACATCAATAAAACGAGAACCAGTTTGAAAAACAGCACGAATAGTTTGACCTGCGTTGTAATCGCGTTGGTCGAAGTAATTTCGCATATCATTTCGTTGAGTAGCAACGGTTTCTGAACTTGGAAGGGTGTATATAAGATTATTTACTAATAATTGATCGGATTTAGACATAATTATATTTATTATATATAAACATAATAAAAAAAAAATTTTTTTTTTTTAAATTTTTTTTTTAAAAAGGATTATTAAATCTATGGTAATAATTCGCCCATAGCATTTACCATTGCTTTATTACTATTTCTAACTAATCCAACATAAGAATTTGCGTAAGTTCTACTTGGTGCTTTCCAAGGTATTTCTTTATCACGAAGATAATTGACAGCACCACTATTAAGTAAATCATCTGCTTTTGATTTTGCTTTCATAATTCTTCTCCAATCCTCAGAGTTTTTAGGGTCTGTTCCACTCCATTTTCCTTTTTTCGCATAAGATAATTTTTTAAGTGTTTCTTCAAGTAATTGTCTATTACTCATTCCACCTTCAAAAGGAGTATCGTCCATTACATCAATACCTTCATCTTTCTCTTCTAATTCTTCTTTTTCTTCCATATCAAAACCTTCTTCTCCAACATCTCCTAATTGTCTTAATTGTCTTCTTCTTAGTAGATGTGCTTGTCTCATAAAATAATTCTGTCCCATACTACTCATATTAGAACCTGCTATACCTCTATTAGCAATTCTTCCAATAGGATTTTCCGCATCTCCTTCTGGCATACGAGCATCCGATCCTTCTAATATTCTATCTTGTTCTTCAATAGGTTGATTGGGTTCAATAAGAGGATCAGGGTCTTCTCTCATCTCTCTATTATTATCTAATATTCCTCCAACATCACTTTCGTTTCTATTAGGAACGAGAGGATTAGGTAAATAACTAAAATTATGATTAATTCGTCTTGCTACATTATCTGCCAAAGGATCTCTTTGCTCTCTTTCTGGTTCAGGGTCAGGAGCACTTAATACATTTTTTAAATCGTCCATATCTTTATTATTACCAACATTTAAATTTTTTAATAAAATAGGGTCAAGAAAATGATCTATTGTATGATATTTAATAACACCACTTCCTATTTCTTGATTTGGTTGAACTTGTATTGTTTCAAAATCATCTACTCTCGCAGAAGTCATACTGACAGGATCTATATTAGTTCCTACATTAGTAGTATAATGTGTTAATAAATCATTATCTAACTGACCTATTCCTTTTCTAATTCTATTAAATGGTGAAGAACCCATATTAAATACAACTCCTTTTATTTCATTATCTAAACTAACTTTATTAGCAATATAAGCGCCAAGAGAATGACCCGTGACAGTAATATTATCTCCATATTTAGTTTGTAATTTTTTAACAACATTATCTATTTGACTAATTCTTGTTACCATTCTATCATCGTTTAATAATATTCCTAAATCTTGTAATAAATCTGCTTTTCTTTGTCCTTTAACATCTGATATATCAGTTCCTTTTACAACAACAATTACTTCTCCTTTATCATCTTCAACAACCATATAATTTATATCTTCATCAATAATCTTAAATTTATTTCCTCTTTTAGATTTATTTAATACTGATTGTGGATTATTAGAATAAATTGCTTTATTTAAAAGTGCCATTTCATATTGAGTTTGTGTTTTAGCATCATTAATTTTTTTCTGTGTCTTTTTCATTTCCTCTGTCATTACAGGTTTTTCTGTCATTGGTAAAAATAAATCTTTTGCTCTTAAAGGTGTAGGTTCTTTTTCTTCTTCTTCCTCCTCTTCAAAAATTAAACCTCCTCCTCCTTCTGCCATTTGACTTACTCTAACTGCTTCTTTTAATTGTGATGTTTCTTTTTCTTTATCCTCTCTTTTCTTCTGTTCTTCTTCTTCTATTTGTTCTACTCTTTTCTGTGCTTCAATTACAGTTTTTTTACCTTTTAATGCCTCTCTAATTGCTTTTAATTCAAGAAACTCTGGATCATCATCAGCCATATCAGGATCAATAAATAATTTTAATTCTTCATCAGAGTAATCATCATAAATTTGTTTTAATACAAAATCAGATAATTGACTTGCTTTTGTAACACGGGAACCTTTTTCTGTTACATATCGTCCTTCAAAAAGTGTATCAATACCACCCCCCATTCCAATAACATCACCACCACCTTCTTCAATTATTTTTCTAAAAGCATTACCTAATCTTACTTTTCTACCTTTTCCTTCTGGAACAACTTTTAATCTAATATCAGGTTCAGAAGCATATTCTCCTATTAAACGAGATATTTGATAAGGAATACCTGTTATTCTACTAACATTAGAACCAAGCATTCGTTGTTGTTTCCTTAAAGAAGGATTTAAATTAAACCTTCTTCTTGTTGCTTCCATTCTTTCTATCTCTAATCTATCTTGAACCTCTTTCGCTTTAACTTGTTGTGCTAAATCTTTTTTTGTTGGTTCTCTCATTTTTGGTTCTGTTTTTCGTCTTAATGCTTTTCTATAAACTTTATTAACTTCTCTGTCAGTCATTAATTCTAATCGTTTTCTACTGATTTTCATATTTTTAACTAACCATTCAGTCGCATCTCTTCGTCTTTCAAATCTTTCTGCTTCTGGCAATTCATAAGATCTTTGTCTTTCTAAACGAGGAGGAGGAGGAGGAGGAGGAGTATATAATTTTTCTTGTGCTTTATTTCTTACTCGTGTATATAATTTTATTATTTTACTATCAGGTAAAGTATCTATTTTTTTAACTAATACGTTTAGTCTCTGATTATCACCATATAAACGAGGTATAGTTCGTGTAAGATAATCAATGCGTTCTTTTCTTGGATTACTCATAATATTTTATTATATACAAATATAATAAAATTTAAAATTTATTCAAAACTAACAACATTATTAAATCCTTTTCTTACTTCTTTTCCTTTTTCTGCCAAAGTATTTAATGCTAAGAAACTATACTTCTCTTTGGTGCAATGTTCTATTATTTTTAAAAATTGTTTTTTACTCATAAATGAAGGGCATTGTTCTTCAGCAAACTTAACATTCTCACTTTCATTAGCACTAAAATAAATAATATAAGAAGCATTGGTTCTTAAAATAGGGGGCAAACTTTTGTAATATTGAGAGAGACAACAATATGAGAGAGATGCGTGTCTTCCAGCACTTGCCATTTGAGCGAGTGCTTTACCTCTTAAAAATTTCTTTTTTGCCAGTATATCATCAAATAACCATAATGTTTTAGGAGCAGAACTCCATCCCTTTCTTTCAACAACATCTTCTAAACTGGCAAACATACTTAATACTTTCTCATCATCAAAATCAGTAATTACATTCTTTTTAGGTATTTTTAATTCTTTAACTAATCCTTTATCTGGTTTTACACCACAAAACATAAATATATTCTTTGGTTTAAATACTCCACCAAGTAAGTTTTTATCAGTAAGCATATGAAGCATAACATTTGTTTTCCCACTACCCGATCTACCTATAATTAAGGAATGAAACCTCTCTAATTTAGGAGGAAATATCCCTATTTGACACGCTCGTGGATGTTTAAATTTATCATCTTTTGCTGTTTTAAAAACTTTAACTTTGTATGGATCATATTTATTATTATTTTCTTCGTCCTTATTATTCATATTTATTATATATAAGATTATTTTTAACACTCAAAAAAAAGGGTGGAATTATTTACCTAATGTAATTCATATTCATCCAAGGATTAAATCTTGTTGAAGGTGTATTTAGAGTTTGACCTTTATATCCTTGTAATATTCTTTCAGGAAACCTGTTTCTCATCCTTAATTCTGTAACTCGTTGATTAATTGAAGTATCTTGATTTGGTTGAGGTTCTGTAAAAGGTCCTTGAACCTGCTCTGGTTTTCTTAATAGTGGCAAACTTTCAGATTTAGGAGCATATACAGGAATTAATTTTCTATCAGTTATTTTTAAGAAAGCAACAGGAACATTATCGTAATTACAATTATCTGTTTCATAACCCATCTTTTCTTTATAATTAGTTTTAACAATCTTTTTACTTCCATTATTCACAGGAGTAGGGAATGTATTTTTATAACGATTTGCTTCTGCTTGTAATTGTCTTTGAAGAAGAGGATTATCAGTATCGTTATTTTCAGTTCGTAATGTCTTCCACATCATCATTTTAGAATTAATTAAGTCATCAATTCTATCTTGTTCTTCTGTTGGCATCAATTGTTCGTCTGTATCACCCCATACTATTCGTGGTCGTAATTCTGCTCTGTTTTTATTATCAGTATCTACATATCCTGTAGATATAAGATCAGCACGAGATTGAATTACCTCACGATTTTCATCATCTATTTTCTGTTCCTTAATTTGTTGTTCTATCGTTTTTCTATCTCGTTTTGCTTTTTCCATATTCCTCATTTCTTCTTGTGCTTCGACATCACCTGCTATATTTAGATTACTATCACCTGCTCCTTGTGATTTTAACATACTTTCTTCTTCCATTTGCCATTGAAAATATTTATCTTGTAATTTTTCTGGTAATTTATCCATAGGTAAATCTGAACCAAATCTATTAGTAATACGAGCAAGGTCGTGATAAGATATTCTTCCACCTTCTAACATATTCCTATATCTAACATATTCTGATACTTGGTCTTTACTTAATAATGGTTCTTTACCTTCTTTAATTAATAAAGCATTTTCTTCAAGTGTTGCTCTCATAATATTTCCAAGTTGTTTTGCCACAGGTTTATGATTACTAATCATCTCCTTATTTCTATCAGTAACACTTGCTTTTGAGAGTGTAGCCATATGTCTATTTATTTGTTTTTCATATTCTGCATATTTACGAGGATCTTTTTCTTTTAATTGTTTTTCTAAATCTAATAATTTATTACTCTTAACTGGTTTTCCTCCTACAATTTCAATCATTCCAAAAGGATCAAGGACTTCTTCTGCTAATCCAACTCCAAGATCTTTAAAGAAGTGTCCGACTTTCTGCCATCCACTATAATCATCCTTACCTCCATATTCTGATAGATGGACTTGACCGATATTCTTTTCAAAGTTTTTACCTTCTCTATATACTGGGCCTGAGTAATCTTCATCAGATCCTCCTCTTAATTTATGTAATTCTCGTGCTTTTCTCTCTTGTTCTTTAAGAGTATTTTTTCTATCTTTAATAATTTGTTGAACTCCTTTCTCGTTCTCTCGTCCTTCTTCATAAATATCATCTCCTTTTCCAATCATATCATTAAAACTATTAACTACTTTATCTGCTCGTTTTTTCGCTGTTGTTGTAATCATAGAACCCCACGCATCAGGATTTATTGATGCTTCTAATAATGTAGTCATAGCATTACCAGTTGAACCTTTATATTCTCCGTTAATTAGATCTTGTAATTCCTTTTTTCGTTCAGGTGACATATCTAAACCGATTGCTTTCATACCTGCTTGCCATACAGCAAGTTCAGGTGCTCCTAATGCTGTCATTCCTTTACTTAACCAACTTCCATCATTAAGAGTTTGTTTATTAATACTATTATTTAATTTCTGTGCGATAGGAACCATTTTCTTAATTTCATCAATTGGAATTCCACCTTGTTTAAGTGCCATTTCAAACCCTTTAATATCTCTATTCACAAGAGATTTAATAACTTTATCTTTCCTCATAACTGGTTTATCTGTTGCTACTTTATCTAAAATCATTTGTGCTTGATTTTTAATTCCAACTTCTCGGTCTAATCTTGTATCAATTAAATCTTCATCATCATCTAAATTAGATTTAATTCTCATATCAGCATCTTCAAGATCTCGTTGTAATTTATTTAACCAATCTAAATCTTTTGACATAAAATAATCAAGACTTTCACCTGTCATATCTGCTACTTGTTTTGCTATTTGTTCTTTTGCTTCCATATCATCACTTCTTCGTTCTTGGACTTGTTCCATTTCTTCACCTTCTTTTCTTTCATCTTGAATTTCTCTAATAATTAGATTTCGTCCTTTTTCAATATCACCATTTTTCTTTTTCCAAGTGGTATAACCTGAGATACCCATTTCTTTTGCTACTTTTTTAATTCCATTTATAGTATTTAACTTTCGTGCATCATCAACTGTGTAACCTTTATAACTTGACATTATATTTTATATATATTAAAGATTTTTTTTTTTAAATAAAAAAAAATCCAATTAAGATATAAATAAAATAAATTCAGTTTAAAAAAAACCCACGTTCTCCAAAAATAAGACATTAAAATTCGTAATTTCGTCTCTGTGTAAGGGTGAATCAACTTCGTCAGTCATTTTAACGTATTTGATACCATTTTCCTTTAAGTTTTCTAATTGTCTTAAGACGAGCCAATTAAGCATAATTGTTGCTTCTCCTTCTTGGTCTCCTTCTTTGTCAAATTCGTCCCACCCTACTTCATAAATTCTTTCTCTTTCTAAATACTGGTGTGCTTCCTTGTGTAAGTTATTCATACATATTCTTCTTAAATATTCTATAAATATTTCAATAGGCATTTCAATAGGGCTTAGTCTCCATTCAGCACTAAAAATAATGTTAGAATAGCATTTAATAATATTCAATTCTTCTTGATTAGAGATAGACATATTTATCTTTCTTCTAAAAAGTTATTTTAAAAATTCAATTTTATTTTTAGATATAAATAAAAAAGTTATTTATATCTTTAATTAAGTTAGTTTTTTAATCTGTCTTTATGTTTCTTTGTATTTA
>JAAHTH010002981.1_pt2 | contig 10950 bp, 9 predicted proteins | sample 6116091 | NCBI WGS metagenome assembly JAAHTH01 (sample SAMN13939990, study PRJNA603662) | sponge metagenome | isolation source: marine sponge | host: Mycale hentscheli | place: New Zealand | collected 2006
AACCTTCAATTATTTCAGGTTATAACTCAGAAAACTTTGACTGGTATTTCTTTGTAGTAAGATGTGAAAAGTTAGGTATTAATTTACCAAAGATTGCGAAGACTTTAGGTCCTATACCATTTTATAGAAAAACTCAAACCCTTAAAATGGGTCCTGAGATGGAATATTATGAACAAACACATATGTGGGGGTATAATATTATGGATGTTTATCATGCAGTTCGTAGGGCACAGGCAATTAATTCTTCTATTAAACAAGCGGGTCTAAAATATATAACAAAATATTCTAACGCTGCGAAACCTAATAGAGTTTACGTACAAGGTGATAAAATAGGTAAAACATATGCGGATAAAGAGAGTGATTACTGGTTAAATGATGATAATGGTGAGTGGGGTATTGTTAAAGATAATATCTTACCTGAAGGTACTACACAACTTAAAGGTTGTGATATTGTAGAAAGATACCTTATAGATGATTTATGGGAAACTGAAAAGGTAGATGATATATTTAATCAAGCTACATATCTATTATCTAAGGTATTACCTACATCATTTATGAGGTCCTCTACTATGGGTACTGCAGCAACTTGGAAATTATTGATGTTAGGTTGGTACTATAGAAATGGTACCGCAATTCCTCATACGTTAGAAAATAGAAGGTTTATCGGTGGGTTATCTCGTTTATTAGAGGTAGGTTATAGTCAAAATGTTGTTAAGTTTGACTTTGCATCACTATATCCTTCAATACAATTGACACACGATGTATTTACTGATTGTGATGTAATGGGGGCGATGAGGGGATTATTACAATATAACTATGATTATCGTAATAAGTATAAAGAACTCAAAAAAGAATATGGTGAAAAAGGTGATAAAGAAAAATCAGAGTATTATGATAAAAAACAATTACCATTAAAAATACTTAACAATGGTATGTTCGGTTCTATATCGGCTCCTAACGTATTCCCTTGGGGTGATACAGATATGGGTGAAAAGATTACATGTACAGGTAGACAATATCTTAGACATATGATTAGATTTTTTAATTCTAAGGGGTTTAGACCTTTAGTGGGGGATACTGATGGATTTAACTTTTCAGTTCCTAACGATGTTGATAAATACGTTTATACTTCTAATGGTACACATAGATTTAATAAGTTAGGTAAAACGTATAAAGGTATGAATGCGGTTGTTGCAGAATACAATGACAAATATATGAAAGGGGTAATGGGGTTAGATGTAGATGAGATTTGTGAGGCAACGATAAATATCGCCAGAAAAAATTACGCAGATTTAATAGATGGTAAAGTTAAATTAGTAGGTAACTCAATTAAATCTAAAAAGATGCCTACATATATAGCGGAATTTTTAGATAATGGTATTAAATTATTATTAAATGGTGATGGACATAGTTTTGTGAATGAATATTATGAAACAGTAGAAATGATTTATAATCAAGAAATACCACTTTCAAAGATAGCTAATAAATCTAGAGTTAGAATTAGTTTAAATGATTATAAGAAGAAGATGAAGACTAAGAATAAATCTGGGGGTGCAATGGCTAGACAGGCACATATGGAACTTATAATGAGTGAGAACTTAAATGTGGATTTAGGTGATACAATATACTATGTAAATACAGGTACAAAGAAATCACATGGTGATGTACAAAAGAAAACAAAAAAGAACCCAAAATATGATTCACAACAATTAAAAATGATGTGGGCAGATAGGGGAGAAACACCAAAAGATGCGATACTTAGTGAGGAAATAATACTTAACTGTAAACACATACCTAACAATATTATAGAAAACGATCCAGAAGCTACAGGTGAATATAATATAGATAGATACTTAGACGCATTTAATAAAAGAGTTAAACCATTATTAGTTTGTTTCGATCCTTCATTAAGAGATGATATTTTAGTTTCTAATCCTTCTGATAGAAAATACTATACTAGACAAGAATTAGAATTAACATCAGGACAACCATTTAAAGATGGTGATCAAGATAAGTTAGATGAGTTATTAACTATTACTGATGAAGAATTAGAATTTTGGGAAAAAATAGGTGTTTCTCCAACATATATGTTCGAAGATTATGGAATAGATGATGAATTCTCATATGACATAAAAACCCAAAGGACGGTAACCTAATGATTTATTAAGGTTTTCCGCTTCTAATCCTTTATTTTCTAATTGTTTAACATTACTTAATCTTTCTAATCTTAAGTCTAATTGTTCTAATAATTTAACTTGTTCTTCTTTACCTTCATTAAGTAAACTATCGTAATCCATTGTCAGTTCTGCGTCAGGTACTTTTAACGCACCTTGAAACTTACCCCTTACTCTACCTAACGCTTCTTTAAATAAAGACGTAAGATATCTTCTTATCCATACTCTTGTTGGTTCGTTTAATTGTGAATATTGTATTTTAGATAATGGTACATCATTAGGTAGTTTAATAATATCAGGATTGTCCGCTAAACATTCATCTCTATTTTCATCTGTAACATCGTAATAGTGGTACCATACTTTAGTACCTGCGAGCCCAACTTGTCCACCAACTAAACCACCACCAGCAAAAGACAATCTACTTCCTGGTATGGGCATAAGGTGTAATAATCTAGTACCATTAGGTCCTGCGGTTACTTTGTAAGATAATTCACTTCTTAATAATTTAGATTTAAGACTAAAATCTTGTGCTCTTAACAATACATCGAATGCTGGTGCCACATAAAATCCACCATTACCTAATCCACCACCTTGTCCCCATCCTGCATATGGTACTTGTCCGAATCCACCACCAAACCCATAATCACCAAAACCTGCAAATGAATAAAGTGCGTGATCAGTAGAGTTAGGTGTTATCCAAAGGATTTCATTTATTTCTCTACCTTTAGGTATCTGATAAACTTGTTGATTTGCAATTATAGTAACGTAATCTTTTTTTAGTTCCCAAGGACCTCTTGTTTGTAAACCAACTTGTTTAGAATAAGCATATGAGAAGTTACTTTCAAAATCCAAAGATCTTGTAGTCAATGCAAACGCAATATCTACTTTACTAGCATCTTTATCTAATAAAGAAGACCATTGATTTTCGATTAACCAATCTTGTACTCTTTGAGCATAATCCTCAACCGCAGTTTCTAAAAGAGAGTTCATTTGATCCCAATCCAACTCTATTTTTCTAATTGGTGCACCTAACCTATGTTTAATTTGTGTAAATAAATCTTCTTTTAAATTATCGTTTAAAGAATTTGGCATAATCTATTGTTTATTTATAAATATTGCAATATTTATTAAATGATGAAAAATGTTATTAGAAAAATATTATTTGAGGAATCTGAAGATATGGTTGATAAGTATGATGATGAATTAACATCACCAGAAATTAGTATTTCTCCAGAAACTGAGTTGAATATTGCTGAAAAAAAATATAGCTGGGAGTCGTATATTCCTGAGATTGGTAAAAAGTTTATTTTTGGGTTTACTCCTGAATATTGGAATTTGAGAGCTAATGTGGAAGTGGAAGATGTTGATAAAGCGGGACATGGTAGTTTTGGGGATGAGTCACACAAAGATTACCAAAAATCAATTTTAGATGATGTTGAACATGATACATATAGGAGTTATTACAATAATGATGATAAAATAATTGATAGGGGTGAGAGATATAATTATGTGGACGTTAAAGAGGCAGTTAAAGACATTAAAGATTTTAGTGAAGAGTCAGAACAATTAACCAAAGAATACAAACAAAAAATTCAACAATTAACAAAAGAATATGTTAATAAAATGTCCACATTAAACGATAAATACAATTTTAATGGTGGTCATAGTACAGAATTAGTTTCTGTAGATAATATAGGTAATTATAAAAAAGAAAAAGAATTTGAGTCTGATGGTAACGGTTGGAGTAACCATCCCAGAGTATTTAGAAAAGAATATTTAGTTAATGATTATAAAGGTAGAAGGAAAATATGAAAATAAAATTAACAGAATCACAATTTAATAGATTGATAAAAGAAACTGACAATCGTAAAGGGTTTGAGGGTACGGATGTTTATGAAACACAAGATGAGATTGCGTTAGGTTTATCTTATAAAGCAATGCAACACTTAATAGATGCACTTAGGGATATTGAGTCGGCACTAGAAAACGTAGATGATAAAAATATGGAGAAGGTATTAAATAGTATACGAATGTCTTTATTAAGTGATGGAGGTAGACAAGAAGGTTTTGCTGCGGAACACGATACCGAATATGATAACATTATAAATGTTTTAGGGGATATGATAGATGGTAAAAAACAAGATAACGTTAATTTTAATATAAATGGTCCTGGCCCTAAAGCACCTGAAGGTGTTGCTTAACTAAATCAACTGCTTCATTAATAGTATTAAATGATCTGTCAGGTACAAATGCAGTTTTACCTATCATAATTGCTGGTAAAAATTCATTATCTACTTTTTTAGAAAATTTTTCATACAACTCTTCATGTTTATCAATATCTATTTCTATAAAATCAATATTACTTTCTTTTAACTGTTCTTTTAAGTTGTCACAATGTGGACAACCTTTCATTGAAAATACTTTAACTTTCATTGTCTATTTTATTTAAAAATTCATTTATTATTTCATCTTCACCCATTATGGTTCCGATGACTTTCTTTTTTTCATTTAGTATATTCCATACCAAAGTGTCAATAGTGTCATCCATTAACATATAATAAATATTAACAGTTTCACTTTGTCCGATCCTATATGCTCTATCTTCCGCTTGTTCGTGATTACCAGGTACCCAATCTAACGAATTCATAATAACAATTTCTGCCTTAGTTAAAGTTAAACCTACACCCGCAGCTTTAATTTGTCCAACAAAAACCATACAACTATCGTCTTCTTGAAATCTATCAACCGCATGTTGTTTTTGTTTATCAGACATTCCACCTCTAACACACACACATTTATCACCAAAATGATTAATAAAAGAATCCATTTCGTCATTAAAGTTACAAAATATAATTGTTTTTTTATTTAACTCTAAAGCTTCTTCTGTTTTTTCTATGGTATATGGTACAGTTTCCATCGCAATAAAAGTCCTTAAAAGAGTCATTTCTACTAAATCTTTAGCTGGGTTACCTTTTTTACCATCTAACTTACGTTGTTCTAAATACTCATTCCAAACATTTTTATAACCATCAACATTTTCTAATTCTAAATAAATAGGTGTGATTAATTTTTCAGGTAAATCTAACACATTTTCTTTTTTTCTCCTAAGAATAGTCCTTTTTGTTTTTGAGGACAATTCATCTAAATTAGATGCTCCTTTAGTTACCCAAATATATCTACCCCCCTTTCTAAACCTAACTCCTTCGCAATATGTTTTTGCGAAATGTACCCAGTTATTTGTAATTGGTGAGTCAATAATGGATAATAGATTATAGTAATCCATAGGTCTATTTGCTATAGGTGTACCTGTAAGTAACCAAACCCTTTCACAACCAAAATTTTTAGATAAGTCCTTTAGTATTGCACCTCTTTTACTTTTATGGTTTTTAACATAATGTGCTTCATCTAATATCATTAAATCAGGATTGAATTCTACAATATCTCTCATCAGTTCCCATTCTTCATAGTCTTTATTTTTTTCTGCGACAGTGTGGAAATTTTTTAAAATATCATAGTTAATAATGGTAAACCTATTAGGGTTCCAATAGTTACCACTTATAATAGAAACATCGTCACAAAAATTTTGAACTTCTCTCATCCAATTAATCTTTAATGAAGAAGGACAAATAATTAAAACCCTTTCTGCCTCACATTCTAACGCTGCAACTATTGATTGATATGTTTTACCTAATCCCATATCATCTGCCAATATACACTTTTTATTTTTTAATAAAAATTTTATACCATCTTTTTGATGATTAAATGCACTCCACCCCCTCTTATCTAATTCAGAATATTTATCAAAATCAATATCTACCTCTATATCTTCATAATGTATGTCATCTAATATTTGAGTTTTGGGTATCCATATTAGTTTTACGTCTTTTTGATTTTTATAAAGTTTACATATAATGTGTATTGCTTTATCAGATTCCGCCAATAAAGTTTCTATAAATATTTTTTTAGGGGTGATTTTTAATTTGTGTTCATTTTTTAATTCTTCAGAAAAATAATTAGTTAGTTCTACTACTTTATTTATTTTCTTAGGTTCAGTTTTAAAATACTTTTTAATGTATTTAGATTGATTTTTAGTTAAAAAATACTTTTTTTCTGTCTGAAACTTTTTTTTCATATAATTTATATAAGGGTTATTTCCCTCATATGTGACAAGCAAATCCTCACCGTCAAGATTTTTTATATCTTTAACATCCAACATAATTATAATTATAAGGATTTTTTTCCTAAAAATAAATATTTATCTATAAAAGAATTATGTCACAACAAAAAAGAGTCCCTATTGAAAGGTTAAATAAATTTTTTTCTGCGGAGGATTTTGAATTAGAAATTGGTTTTGGTAGAGAATGGTTAGAAGGTGATATTAATATTAAAGTCATTTTATATCAAGTTGATAGAGAACAAACCACCACTGATGATATCTATGGTGAAGCAGGAAAAGGTGAAATTAGTTTTAAACCTCCTGTGGAAATTCCTGTGAATTTTAGTTATTCGGCACCAACAAATAAAAACTATAATTCTGATGGTTCTTTAAGGTATTTAGAGCGTGGTAACATAACTATTGGTGTTTATCAAGATCAGTTAGATGAATTAGGTGTAGATATTAGTTATGGTGATTACATAGGTTACGCAGAAACTGAAACAAAAATAAAATACTTTACTGTTTCTAATGATGGTAGAATAAATGCAGATAATGCACATACAATAGTTGGTTATAAAGGTTTTTATAGGACTATAACTTGTGTACCAACTGACTTAGATGAATTTGATGGAAGATAATTATGGGATTACCAAAGAACTATAGAAAAGATTTAAAAATAACTCCACACAAACAGGGGTTCGAACAAAGACAAAGTATATTAGACGATATAGCTAATAAGGGTACTTATTTACCCAAAGGTATCTTACATGAAGATATGGATGCTGAGATGATTAACTATGTGAATAACGATATAGATTTATCTTTAGCGGGTGAAAAAGTCCCTGTAATATTTTTAACAACACAAAGGTGGGCAGAGTTTTCAAAAACATGGCAATATTCTGATATCGATAAAAATATTAAATTACCTTTTATAACAATTGTTAGAAAACCCGACCCACAACAAGGTTCAAACTACGCAGGTTCTTTTAATATTCCTGGTAGACCAACATTTACATATATGAAAATTCCTACATGGGATGGTAACAGAAAAGGTTATGATATCTATAAAATACCCCAACCAATTTCTGTGGACATAATGTATGAAGTAAGATTGTTTTGTAATAGGATGAGGGACTTAAATGTTATCAATAGAAAAATGTTAACTTCATTTTCTGCATTAGAAAAATATATTAGAGTTAATGGACACCCTATTCCTTTAATATTAGATAGTATTGGGGATGAAAGTCAAATTACAAATTTAGATGAAAGAAAATATTACGTTCAATTGTTCACTATTAAGATGATGGGATATTTATTAGATGAAGAAGACTTTGTTGTTACACCTGCAGTTAGTAGAGGTATACAATTTTATGAAATTAGTGAAGAATTATATAGGGCACCTTATCAAATCAATGTTGATGATCAAAACAATACTATTTGTCTTAATGTTACATTTAATAGGGGTGTTAGTAGTGTGAATATACCTATAGAAATAGACGCAACTTATAACGATTTTAATTTTACTAATGGTAGTTCAGTAATATTCAAAGTTAACGGAGATACTAAAACAATACCATTTACAGTGAGTAATGGTGATGATTTATATATCAAAATAAATAAAATTGATGGTAATTTACCATCTGATGTTGAGGTAACTGGGACGATATTATGAGTAGTTGTGATAATTCTAACATAAGAAAAAATTATATAGTAAGTGGTTCAGAACAAGATATATTAAGTGCTTGTACGGGATTCTATACTAACGACATTTATCCATGTACTGGTGATACTATAATAGTACATAGTGATATATTATCTGCGAATACAATTAATTCTACAGTTTATTTAAGTGGTGGTACAAATCTATTAGATATATTTGGTAGTATGGATACCTTTGTTACGGGTACTACATTAGATTCTAACTTAGCAACACTAACAAGAAATGATAGTGTAGATGTTTTATTATTATCAGGAGGTTCAAACGTAACATTAAGTAACCCATCAGCAAATCAAATTAATATTGATGTTTCTATACCACCAGACACTAATACTTTTGTATCTGCAAGTACTTTAAGTGGTAGTACTTTAGTTTTAACTAGAAACGATGGTATTGAATTAACGACAGATTTAAGTTCTTTACCTATTACTGATTTAGGTAAAATATTATTTGTTTCTGAAACTGGTGATGATTCTACAGGTAAGAAAGGAGATATAAATAAACCCTTTAGAAATATATATACGGCTAAAAGTGGTGCTACCACAGGAGACACTATTTATGTATTCCCAGGTACTTGGACTTATGATAATACTAACTCTGTTGGAAACCCTTACAACGGTAATATAGAAACCCAAGTTAATTTATGGAAAGATGGTATTAATTATTATTTTTCTCCTGGTTCTAAGGTTGTTTTTAGTAATCAAACTGTTACGGGTGAAAGAATGTATTTATTTTCACCAATGAGTTCTAATTATGAAACATGTAACGTATATGGAGAGCTAGAGTGGGAAGGTAGTTCTATAGGAGCTAATAGTTCAAATGGACATACACACATTTTCTATATAGACGAGAACCAACCTTTAAATGAGGCATATAGTTGTAACATGGAAATAAAATCAGCCATATCTATATCTTCACAACCTATTAATGGTGGTAGTGTTCACACTGGTTCTACAACTACTTATTTCAACTTAAAGGCGGATACTATAGCTTGTGATTATTCACAAGGACAATCTGGAAGTGGTGGTGCGGTACATCTTTGGGGTGGTGGTAAACAATATAACAACGTTGAAGTTGATGAAATTAGAAGTAATTTTTTCACTTTTTATTTAAGGACTGATGACGGTCAAGATGGTTTTAATTTAAACGCTACATCCAAAAGATTGTATTCTAATGGAACTGGAACGGCAGTAATTTTAAATAGAGGTTTGATTGGTGATATAAATATAAACTTTAAGGAAGCTTTTGTTACTAACGCTTTATTACAGTCACAAAATAACACATTTGGTACTACCGTAATAAATGGTACAGTAATAGATAATGTGGGTACCACAACTTATCCTATATTTAACCTAACCTCCAGTAATCAATGTAAAACCATATTTAATGGAATTTTAAAACCAAAAGTTAATTCAGGTAATGGTCGTAGACTAATACAAATATCACAACCTAACAACGATATGATTTTTAGGGGTGATGTTTTTTATGAAAGTACCGCATCTACTATTTCAAACATGTTTAACCTATTATCAGATAGTGAACTGATTTTTGATGGTAATGTATCGGGTACCTTCAGTGGTAAAATTGGTAACGTTAGGAATGGTAATTTAATAATTAAGAATAGTCATTTTGAATCTAACACTAATGGTAATGTTTTGTTAGATAACGATGTTACTACATCAACAGGAACTACATCAATTAGAAACTCAACTATCTTAGTTGATAACTCAACAACTGATTTATGTGATGGACAATATTTAAACACTTACATTTTAAATTCAAATATTAAAAATATCGGTACCTCAGACATATTTACTAATAGTACAAATACAGGATTATTACAGGTTAATAATAGTAATTTAGTTACCAATGGTACTAATACCATTAATATTAGTGGTAATTCACCATTAGTCGCTGGTAATTTAATTAGTAATACACCAGTAATTGCTACCAATATAAGTGGTATAATAACAGAATTAACAGAATTAGACATAGAATGAGTTTAAAACAAAATATATATGGTTCCTTATTTGTTAGTAACAATATAACTGGTAACACATTAAATTTATCTACTATAAATGAAGATAATTCACTTACACAATTATTAGTTAGGGACAATATTAATGGTACAATAAATTATAGAGATGTTAGTTCTATTATAAGTGCAGCAACATCTGCAGACACATTTGTTACGGGAGGTACATATGATAATGTAACTGATATAATTACGTTTACTAATAATAGTGGTGGGACATTTAATGTTACGGGTGTAACAGACAATTTTGTTATTGCTGGTAGTTATAGTGATTCTACAGACACAATATCTCTTTTAAGGGAAGATGGAAGTTTTGTAAATATAACAGGAGTTACAGATAATTTTGTTAGTGGTGGTACATATAATAATGGTACAAGTGAAATAAACTTTGTTGGTAATTCTACAGAAACCACTTTTGATGTAGATTTAAGTTCTTTAATTAGTTCAGTTAGTGGAGATACATTTGTTACAGGATTTACATATGACGATTCTAATACATTTAGTATAATTGATAATAGTGGGAACACATTTAATGCTACTATTAATACAGTCACTGGATTAACAAGTAATGGTGATGTAGAAGTTATTGGTAATCTTATAGTTACAGGTGGTACGGGTAACGTATTAACCAAACAAGTTTATGTAGAAGATAATTTAGGTTTAGATTGGGATTTTCCTTCTAGTTCTGTGGTGTTAGGTAATAATAGTGATGGTACTATTATAAATGGTACTAACTTAACTATTAATAGTGATACTACTATTAATGGTAATTTATCTGCGACAACAATATCTGCAACAACTTATTTCGGAGATGGTTCTAATTTAACTGGTATATCTACTGATAATTTTTATGTTAGTGGTGGTTCCT
>JAAHTH010003391.1_pt1 | contig 10939 bp, 11 predicted proteins | sample 6116091 | NCBI WGS metagenome assembly JAAHTH01 (sample SAMN13939990, study PRJNA603662) | sponge metagenome | isolation source: marine sponge | host: Mycale hentscheli | place: New Zealand | collected 2006
GCACCTACTGCTGCTAATTTTAAAAGAGCAGCACAAACAGCGAGGAAAAAATAATGGCTAAACTTTGTCCAAAAGGTAAAGCAGCGGCAAAACGAAAGTTTGATGTTTATCCGTCAGCTTACGCAAACATGTACGCTTCTGCTGTTTGCTCTGGTAAAGTAACACCGGGTGGTAAAAAGAAAAAGAAAAAGATGGCTGGTGGTGGAGAAGTTTTAGACTTCAACAAAATATCACAAGACAGAAAAAGAATTTCTAGTTACGCTCAAGGTGGCATTGCAAAAGGCTGTGGTGCTATTATGCAAAAGAAACGTAAGAAGACAAAAAAATCATAATGGCTAAAAAAGGTCTAAGAGCTTGGGTAAAAGAAAAATGGGTAGACATCGGTGCACCAGACGGCAAAGGTGGTTACAAACCTTGTGGCCGAAGTAAAGGGGAAAAGCGTAAAGGCTATCCTAAATGTGTACCTTTAGCAAAAGCTAGATCTATGAGTAAAGGTCAGAAACGTTCTGCTGTATCACGTAAGCGTGCGGCAGGAAACACGGGACCTAAACCAAAGAACGTCGCAACCTTTGCGAAGAAAAAGAAGAAGAGAGCAGCGTAATGGCTAGGAAAAGAGACGTACAACCACCTAAGACAAAGAAGTATTTTAGAGCGACTAAGTCTGGTGCTGGTATGACTAAAGCAGGTGTTGCTAAATATCGTAGGGATAATCCCGGTTCAAAGCTTAAAACTGCTGTAACAGGCAAAGTAAAAAAAGGATCAAAGGCAGCTAACAGACGTAAATCATATTGTGCACGTAGTGCAGGACAAATGAAGAAGTTTCCAAAGGCAGCTAAAGACCCAAATTCTAGACTAAGACAAGCTAGAAGAAGATGGAAATGCTAATTAACTATTGCAAAAGGATGGGAAAATGACTATAAAAAAGGACGAAAACGTATTAGCAGGAAAAAAGACTCCCGATGTCTTACCGATTGAAACAGCAGTTACAGTCACTAATGCGCAAACAGGTAAAAAATATGCTAGTGAAGACGATGCACAAGCAGACGTGAAAAATCCTGCAACTTCCACAGAAGAAAAAGATATCAAACGCGATGTCGCTATAACGGTGAATAGCCTAGACATATTCGGAGAGGTCATGAAGTAACATGCAGGGATTACAGTCATTAAATCAATTTAAAAATTTTGTATCATCTATTGGTGGTTTAGGCCGCTATGAAGATACATATATTGTGCATGCGGCAGAAGGCGAAACCGTTGTTCCAATGGAGGTTTTAGATAGAAACCCTTTATTGAAAAAACGGTTATTTAAAACAATGATGGAAATGGGTATTGAACCCGGCAGATATATTGTAGGTAATGAACTTAACTCAAAGAATCCAGTCACAGGACAACCAGAGTTCTTTCTCAAGAAAATAGGTAGACGACTTAGAAAAGCAGCGGCTGACATATCTGGCTATGCGGCACCAATTGCAGGTGCTTTGTTTGGTCCAGCAGCAGGTGCGGCAACAGGAGCTTTACTTGGTCAATACAAAAGAGAAAATCCCGGTGATCCAACACAAGGTCTAAACATGGCACTACGTGGCGGACTTGCAGGTGTAGCTAGTAACATAGCCGGGGGTGCAGATAATATATTTACAGGGACAGGTATGTCTGCCAAAGCAGGAAGTTTTAGTCCTATGAAAATATTTGATTATTATAAAGATCCTAAAAACTTTAAAGGATATTTTACAGGTGACAACAATAAATCAAACATAAGAAATTATATAGAAAAATTTATGAGTAAAGGTGATGGTAAAACTGATCCATTAAGTGTTCAAGAAGAAGCTATAAAAATTTTTAATGAATATAAAAAAAATAATATGCCTATTTCTGGTGATAAAGCATTAGAAATAGCTGAAGAAAAACTTAAAAGTGGAATGTCTTTAGGACAGTTAGCCTCTTTGTATGGACTAGGAACAGCAGGACTTGGTTTTTTATTAGATAAAACAACAGACGATCAAGACATAGGACTACCGGAGGATATAATGCCACCGGGTGAAGTCAAACAAGGACTAGTAAATCCACTACTGAAAAGAGCGCAAGGTGGCGTGATGGATTTACAAGACGGAGGAGAGTCCAAGGGACCCGGAACAGGGACCAGTGACTCAATTCCTGCAATGCTAAGCGACGGAGAATTTGTCATGACGGCTAAAGCAGTCAGAGGTGCGGGCGGAGGCGACCGTCGCGAGGGCGCAAAAAAAATGTACGAAGCAATGGATAAATTGGAGGCACAGGCATAATGGCTACAGCAACAACAACAACGTTCCCAGTATTGCCAGAATATGCGAAGCAGCCAACTGCTGACATGGCGGCAACACTTGGTGAACTATTAAATAAACAAGTAAACGTTCCAGAACAACAAGTAGCAGGGTTCTCGCCAACACAACAAGCGGCGATGCAACAAGCTTATCAAGGTATTGGTGCGTATAGACCTTTTTTAGATGCGGCGCAACAAACACAAGCCGCGGCTCTTGGAACAACAGGTGCTGGTGTACAAGCACTAGGACAAATGAATTTTGATCCAAACAGAGCGCAAGCGTTCATGGATCCATATCAACAAAATGTTACGAATGAAGCATTAAAAGAAATTGATAGACAATCACAAATGGCGTCAAACCAGTTAGCTGGTAAAGCTGTACAAGCAGGTGCATTTGGTGGAAGTAGATTTGGTTTACAACAATCAGAACTAGCACGTAATGCACAAGACTTAAAATCAAGGCGTATCTTTGAAGACTTATCAAGAAACTATCAGCAAGCTCAAGCAACAGCTCAAGCAGCGAATACACAACGTATGCAACAAGCTCAACAGTTTGGTAATCTTGGTAAACAAACAAGTGGTATTGGTGGTATGATGGCCGGACTTGGTGCACAGACACAACAACTTGGTCAATCAGATGTTAATCAATTAATGGGTATTGGTGGTATGCAACAACAACAATTACAAAGACAGTTTGATGTGAACACAGCAAACATAGCAGCTTTGGAAAATGCACCATTTCAAAGACTATCTGCTAGTGCAGGTATCATGGGACAATTACTACCGGGTGGAGCAGGTACACAAGTGGTAGCACCATTTGCACAAACTAATCCATATGCACAAGCGGCAGGACTTGCGGCAACAGCGGCAGGTGGCCTTGGAGCATTGATAGGTAATTAGTGTCAGTACTTAAAAGAAAATTATTTAATAAAGGCGGACAAGTCTCATCACGAGGTGTAGGTATTACATCTGGTTTGGTCATACCAAAATATGAACATGGAGGTTTGCATACTCAAGAAGATTTCTTTGAACAAAACAGAGAAATGCTTGGTAAGTATTATCAGCCACAAGAAGAACAGAGCAGATTAAGAGCTGCATCACCAGCTTTACTAGCACTAGGATCAGCTTTACTTTCGGGTAGATCTTTTCAAGGTGGCGTAGGTGGTGCTTTAGAAATACTAGGTGGTGCCACAGCACAAGCAACACCGTTCTTTGATGACATGATTAAACAACGTAGAGCAGAAAAAAATGCTGCTCGTCAAGAAGCATTTAATCTTGATATGAAAGCGTTGGACTTTGCAAGAGAAGATATGGAAGCTCAAGAAGCAAAATTTAAACCACTAGAGTTTGGTGATGAGTTACTTAGATTAACACCAGAGGGCACATACGAAACAATTTCTACTAAACCATCTAAACTTGTTGAAGCATATGACAATGTATTAAATGACAATGTGTTTGTTTCAGAAGCATTGATACGAGCGGATGCGGAAGCGGCGGCGGCACCAGTTGCCCCGGGTGAAGACTCTTATGCTCAGCGATACGCTGTTAAAAGAACAATAGATAAAGATAGTTTAGTTGAAGTATACGATACAGAAAAGAAAACATACACATATATTCCAGAAGACACACTAATGGCTTTATCTAAAAAAGCAGTTGATGATCCGGATTTTGAACCACGCTACGTTCCAAAAGCTCCAGATAACGATTTTGTAACAATGTATGATACTGATCTAAAACAAAACGTAACTGTATTTAAAAACACTGTTGTTGAAAGTATTGGAAAAGGTGAAAATAAATACGAAGCAAAAAGAGATGGTATAAATACTATTAAACAAGTTTATTCAAAATCTTTGGATGCAAACATTTATGTAACTCAAGGTAATATATTAGAAGACATGAATAATGATCTTGAGAATCGTGAGTACAGTGAACCAAAAGATGACCCTACATTTAAAACATATTATGATCCTCTTCTTGATAAAAACGTATTAGCAACAGATCAAGACGTTGCAGACCGTTTAGAAAAAGACACAGATAATGCTTTCTTACCAAAACGTGCAGATAAAAAAGATACAATCTTAACAATGTTTCACAAAGAAACTAAAAAGAATGTTCTTGTTACAGAAGAAAATGTTCTTGCTAATATGGATCAATACGAACCAGAAAAGAAAACAGACACACAAAAATCTGCTATAGACACAGAGACTAATGAACTTGTGTTTGTGACCAATGAACAAATAGCCGAGAGCGGTGGACGATATAAACCTGCTATTATAGGTAATAGTTTGACAGTAGGAGAAGATGGTAAAGTTGTTATGAAATCTACTCTTCTTGGAACAGGTGGTATGTCAGATGATACTTCGGATAAATTAAAAGAGCTACGAGGACAATTAGATAGTTTAACAATTTTTGCTACAGACGTATTAAATAATATGGAAGACGGCGATGTTGATAGTGCTTTTGGAATATCTGGATGGCTTATAGACTTTAGCAACAAATACTTAACGCAGGCAGGAGTGCCTTATAATGGAACAGTTGCAGAAGCTAGAGCGGACATTGTTGAATTATCTAACCGTGTTATGAGACTTGTAACAGATGATAGTAGGTTTACTAACGAAGATAGAGCATACATTAATAGGATAACTGGTTTATCTGCAATGGACAAAATACAATCGTATGATCAAGTGCTAACAGGAGTTAGACAAATACAAACAATGTTAGAAGACAGACTAACAGAAATATCTGGTCAACAAGGTATGAAAGCTAGTCATGAAATGAGCGTAAAAGAATTATTTGATGCTTACAATAATTACAGGAAAGTAAATAAAATGAAGTTTCCCGGATCAGATACATTTACTATAAAAACAAATCTTCCAAAGCTAAACAAAGAACAGTTTGCTAAGAGATTAGAAGTATATCACCCAGAAGTATTCACACAAATACAAGCAGGAGAGTATAATAAATAATGGCTACAATTAATAAAGGTGAAGCAGATAGAAGTATTTTAAATACAGTAGGTATACCCGATAAGTTTGTTGATAAAACGGATGATGATAAAAAGATAAAAGCACCACCGGGCGGTAGTATTGTTGTCGCAACAGACATGACCAACATAGATGCTTTTATTGAAGCACAAGATGCAGCGAAAGATGCAGGGAAAAAATCAGACTTATTAGAACAAGCTCCATCTCCAGCAGATGAAGTAGATAGTTTTTTACTTGGTGTTGATGATGGTAGTATTGATTTAAATAATTTAGACTTTCAAGTATCAGCTAGTGATGTTCCACTACAAGGTAAGTTTGATCGTTTAAAATATTTACGTACACTTAGAAAAGATAATCGTATAACAAACTCACGTTATATTAGTTTAACAGCACCACTTAAATTATCTATAGAAGAGGCGGCATTACTAGAGGCACAAGAAATAGGAAGAGACGTTGATCCAGATGAGATTAGTTCTGACCCTATACTTATGTACAAGTATGGTTTAATAGAACTTGACGATGATCTAGCAGAAACTATTGAAGAATTACAAAGAGCAGGAGTTGATGTAACAGCAGATGTTCCATCTAATATTCGTGTTCAAGTAGGCAGACAATCTAGTGAAGAAGCAAAACTTCAAGCATTAGAAAACTTAAAAGAAGATGGTCAAATACTTTTTTACAAACCAACAAAACTTGGTATGGTTATTACTATACCAGAGTTCAACGAACAAGGCGGACAAATAGGTACAAAAGATGTTTTATTTGATGAATTAGGTTTAGATGGTAATGACTTTTTAGATATTATAAGTGAAGTACCGGGTATAGCGCTCAACATTGGAGCTGTTACAACGGCTATTGCGTTATCACCAGCAATGGCAACGGCTGGAATGGGTATAGCAGGTTTAACAGCTATATCCGCAGGATCTTATTTTCTTGGAGCATCTGCTAGTGATCTTATAAACAGAATTTTTTCTAAAAATCAATTATTAGCAGTAGACGAAATTGCAAAAACTAGAGGAATAGAAGCAGCCATAGGAGGCATACTAGAGTTTGCATTAATGCACGGTGTTAATTTTACAAAAGGTGTTACTAATAAACTTATTGGACCATTAGCCGGTGGTGGTGATGAGACAATAAAGAAATACTTAACAAAAATTACACAAGATAAAATGGTGACACAATACAATCCAGATGGAAGTATTAAATATGTAAAGAATAAAGATGGTGAATATGTTCCAGCAATGGGTTCAGTACAAATGTCCGCGGGCCTTGAAACACAATCAAAAACAATTCAACGTGTAGAAGCTATTGCAGAAAAAGTTCCGGGTGGCAGTGATATTTTAAAGCAACAACAAGAAATTATTGAGAGACAATTACTAGAACTAGAGATGCAAGCAAAAGGTATTGATCCTGTTTATCCAACTGATCCAAAAGGACAAGTAACGTATAACACTGAAAATGTAAAATCAAGTGTAGAAGTTGGAACAATGGTATCAAGATATGTAAGTAAACAATTAAATGAAGCAGAAAATGTTATAGGAACAGAAAGAACCAATGTAAAAACACAAGTTGATGCAGATTTAGATTCTATTGCAGCAAGTATGTCATCTGATGGTAGAACAGTTACAAGTTCTTTGAGTGTTGGTGATAATGTTATTGATACAGTAAATCAAAACTATAAAAGTTATATAAAAGAATATGACACTAGAGTTGGTAATTTTAAAAACATTGACGGGTACAACGGTGAGGCAACAATAGATGCAGGTGGTATTAATAAACTTGCGGCTGAAATTGAAAAAACATATCCAACATCAACAAAGATAATTCAAACAACAAAAGCACCTTTTTCAGAAACACAACAAAAATACATTCTTCCTAAACAACTACAAGGTGTATTAGATGATTTAAAAAGTTTAGATAACTTAACTGTTGATCAAGCTTTAAATATGCAAAAGATACTTAATGAAAACTTATCTGGTGCAACTATTCCAACAGATACGGATAGACTTATTTTACAAGTTATAGGTAAATTAGATAATTCTATAGGAACAGAAATGTCAGCAATGGGTAAAAATGTTGTTGACGCATACAATGATTTTGCAGAATACACACTAACGGGTAGAATATACAATAACCCTCTTATCAAAAATATGTTAGATGGTAATGCTGATCCGGTCAAAGTAATTACACCTGCTTACATGAGTGGTGATTTTAAAACTATTCGTGTATTTGAACAGGCACTTGGAAAAGATAATCCTATATTACAAGATGCAAAGTCAGCGGCATTTAATGAAATGATAAGAAAGTCTAAATCATCTTTAGGAGACGGCGATTTTATAAATGCAGGATCTTTACACAGTCAAATTCAAGCAATGTCACCCGACGCACAAAAAATGTTGTTTGGTAAGAATTATAAAAAGATAAAAAATTTAATTGATGTATTGGCCGTGGAAAACGGAACAATAGATATATCTAAACTTGCTAACATGAAAGGCACTTTAGTACAAAAATTACAAAAGATAAAAAGCTTAGAAGACGCCGCGCAAAAAAATTATAAGAACAAAATTATTAAACCTTTCTTACAAGACAAGATAGGAGAGACAGACATAAATAGTGGTGAGTTTGTTAGATACTTTCTTAAAAATGCACAGTCACCAGAAATAACAAAAATTATGGATCTGTTCTCTAGCAGTATGCAAGAGACTATTCGTAAAAGAGTTATTCAAGAAATACTAGAGTCTGGACGTACAGCAGATCCCGATCTTATTTTAAAAGAGGTTGCAACTGGACAAACACCTCCTCACCGTGAGCTATACAATGCTATACTAGAGTTTGGTGGTAAAGACTTTAAAGAAGCAAATGCAAAACTAACAGCTATACTAGGTAAAGATACTTTTAATTTATTAAATGATATTGCTGGTATACAGGTTGCAAGACGTGTTGTATCTAAAGAAGCGGCGGCAGCAGGTGGTCTTGTATCCGGTAGTATTATATCAAACATATTAAAGTTACAGTTACGATCAGCAGGTTCTATTATTAAATATAGAATTACAGCAAAAATATTATCTAACCCAGCAGGTAAAGCGTGGTTAAGTAGTCAACTTAAACTACCACCAACAGGTATGAAAACAGCAAACATTGTTTTTGCAGGTCCAGAAATATTTAAACTTGTTACAGAAGAGTTTGAAAACGAACCAGATAATTTAAAGATAGCGTTAAAAGCATTAGAAGATAATAATAAAGAATATGCTGAACGTGCTAAAGAAGACAGAGAATACAATGAAAAAGTTTTACAAAACCGTATTAACATTGAAGAGGCTAATGAAAGACCAACAGGTCCACCACCGGAACAAGGAGCAGTAGACACTGTGCCAGAACCTGTGGAAAGACCAGCACCGGTTGTTAACGATGCATCAAGACTAGCAACAGCTTTTAATCGTGCACCGTTGAACACGGACCCCGGACCAATGAATCCGAACACCATGGCAAGAGGCCAACAATTATTTGGTGGACCGGGTGAAATTACATTCGCCGCACAAGGAGGAATCATGAACGCACGTAAACCAATACAGAGGGTAGCATAATGCCACATGGAGGATATCACGGAACAGTTGAAATGGGTGGTAACGTCGTTCAACAAGGTTATCAAGATAATTCGGGTAATTATCAAGTACGAGGGGGTATCGACGATTCATCACGACTAGATTTTAATCCACCACAGAGTAATCAGAATAATCAAAATATTAATCAACAAATAGAAAATAAGAAAAAAGAAATAGAAGATGTCAATAACGCTTTTTCTGATCTTTCTAGCTCTGAAATTTTAGGGTTAGAAAACGTTCAATATGGAGCTCCAGCAGAAGATACAAAAAAAGGATTAGCAACACTTCAAAACATACAAAATCAACAACTAAACAATTTACTAAGGCAACAACAAGAAAGAAATTTAGCAACACAACTTAGATCTACTTTTGCAAAAGCAGGCACTGATAAAGCAGATGCATTACGACCACTTTTTACAGGGGATTTAGGTGATAAAAGTTTTTTTGGTATAAATTTAGGATCAACTGAAACAACTGATAAAGTGAAAGGTTTATCATCTGGATTAGGCGCCGCTACAGTTATTAATCCTTTTACAGGGGAAAGAATTACAACTGGAAAAGTAAGAGAGGGTATGACTTCACCAGAGTATGCTCAATACATGTCAGAGTTATATGGTTTAAATCCTGCTTTAATGGAGGAAACATTTCCCTTTGGTAGTGGTCAAGTAGCCAAACCAATTTTAGCGAGAATAAGCGAAGGTATAATGGGAATACCCGGAGCAAGTGAAATAGGTCAATTAGCAGGTGACGCAGGTAGCGCGATTGGCAGTGTTTTTCCATCTGGTATCTTTAGTGGTAAAAAAACATTAACTCCTAAAATACAGTATGACAACATGGGTAATCCTGTTGGTATTATTTCTCAGTTACCAGAAAGTGATGGTGAAGGAGTAAATTTAAAAGACTTTGTAAATACTCCTAAATTAGATTTAGGACAATACTCTGCTATACCAGAAGAATATAAAGGATTTTTTGAAAGTGAGTTTGCTAAACCTGTAGCAGGTGGCAAGGCAATTACATATGTAACTTTACCAGACGGAAGACGAATTAGATTTGATGACACAGGATCAGCAGCACAGTTTAGAAAATATTTAGAAAGTATTGGCGTGACTCCACAAGAAGAACCTACAGAAAAAGTAGAAGTGAAAACTGCAAAAGAAGAAAAAGCTCCTTTTGATTATGCGTCTATAGCACCACAGTTTACAGGTTCACCGTACACTAACCAAGGTGTATCGCCTGCATTTTTAGAAAATTTAAGGAGATTCTATGGCTGATTGGGAGAAGGAGATAGCTGAACTTAAAACAGATGTTAAATACATCAGAGAAGACGTAGGTATTATGCAAAAACAAATACGCGATCTTAGTAAACACACGAACATGGGCCTTGGAGGTATTAGAGTTTTATTAATTGTAGGTGCTGTCGTAGGTGGTATATGGACGATTATGAAAATCATGGGCGGTATTAAATAGTGAGAATACTATTTATTGTCTTAACTTTTATCTTAGTTGTAAGTGCAGTCACTAGCGCTAATGGCGCTGATACAAACACAGTCTCTTCTACAGTAGTTACCAATAATACACCACCTACAGCCAATGCACCAAGTGTCGTGGTCAACAACTCAGACATCTGTAAAACTGCGGCATCGACCGCGGTCCAAACACAAATATTAGGTTTGGCGACCGGCATAACTATTACGGATGAAAACTGTGAAAGGATAAAACTGTCACGGTCATTATATTCTATGGGCATGAAAGTTGCCGCGGTGTCAACATTATGTGCTGATTACCGTATTTTTGATAGTATGTGGATGGCAGGGACGTATTGTCCATACATGGGAGCTATCGGTGTAGAAGCAAAAGAAGGTTGGGAACAAAACCCGGACCTCGTGCCAGCAGGCAGTAGAGTATTTGGTAAGATAGAGTTAACACAAGAAGACGTAAAGGAAATAAATAATGATGAATTTGCGAAGTTTGTTATTGCTGCTATGGCTTTGTATATCGGTTTCCCTATCCTCTTCTAGTAAAGCTGTAGATTGTTCAACAGATACAGTTGGACTATG
>JAAHTH010003393.1_pt1 | contig 10937 bp, 12 predicted proteins | sample 6116091 | NCBI WGS metagenome assembly JAAHTH01 (sample SAMN13939990, study PRJNA603662) | sponge metagenome | isolation source: marine sponge | host: Mycale hentscheli | place: New Zealand | collected 2006
ACAAAGCTACATACCAAAGACGATATTGTAACTATGCTTGTTATAATTGTTATTAGTGTAATCATAATTTCTCCTTTTAATTACTTAATTTACATATACTCTCTTTGACGAGGCATTGCTTTTAATAAAATATTCTTATCCTCAAGAAGCTCTTTTAAAGCATTAACGTAGTTTATTTCGTTTTGAGTATGTGTAGTATCTAAAACACCATCATTAATTTCTTCTTCTGTTCGTAAGTCATATTTATCTATTGGGTTTTGTAATCTAGTAGTCATTAAATCAATTTCTTTTTCCCAATAATCAATTTCGCCTTGAATATAAGATTTTTTTTCTTTTTCAAGGTTGTTTTTTTCTTCTTCTGTTATATCAACAATAGAAACCTTTAAATAATATTTACCATCTTTTTCATAAATATCATCAAAAATTTCTTTTTTTAAAATGTTGGTATTAGGCTCATCTGGTGATTCTATTTCTATAATAGATAATCCAAAATCCTCTGGTTTAAATTCACCGCTAGAAAAAGATATTTTAGTTTTTTTATAATCTTTAAAATGTTCTTCGTTTTCAAAAATTAAATCATTTTTTGGGTCATAATAATAATCGAGTTTCATTTTATTTTCCTTTATAGTTCTATAAGGTCTCTACGAATCATACTTCCATAAGAGTTAGATGTTGCATAACTGTTACTTGAGTTGCTTGCTCCAACAGAGTTTGATGGTGTGGTATAAGAATTTGCATTAACTGTTACAGTATTATATTGAAGTGTAGAAAGAGTAACTAACCCTCTGGCTTCTAAAGCTGTTGCTTTATAATAGGTTGAGCCTGTTAGGTTTCCAGCTGGCAAAGAAAAAGTAAATGTATCACTATGGCTGGCTTTTACTCCAGAACCATCTTGAGGTACAGACATAAACCCTAAAGTAGACCTATTATTAAATTGATTTCCAGTCGTACTACAAAGAATATTATCTCCCTCTCCTTCTTTTGATATAGTTATCTGTTGATGAAAACCCCCACGCCTATTATCAGTCGTTCCCATTGCAGTAGACGCTACTGCTTGATTGTTAAGGGGTGTGCCTTTAACAACATTCGCCCATTGCATAACACCAGAAGAATTAACTTTAATTAAAACATAATCATCATTAGTAGCATTAGCGTCTAACTTATAATCTTGCTCAGAAAAAACAGTCATATAAGCGTTTCCGTCATTATCTACAGCAAGTCCAGTTTCACCAGACTCCCAATCTCCATTAGATATACCTCTAAGTCCTCTGTGCCATAATACAGTACCATTAGAAGGATTAATTTTTGTGAGAATTGTTTTTCGAGAACTATTAGATATGCTATCCCAAGTTGTATATTGCATAGCAAATACAGATTGAAGGGCATATAAGTGAGTTCCGTCTTTACTGCACTTAATATTACTTAGTCCAGTTTGACTACCATAATTATAAGGTTGACCATTTCCAAACTTAGCTTCTTTTAGCCATTGAACAGCACCACTAGAATTGTATTTTCCCAAAAGAGGTTGCCTTGGGTTATTATCAATACTCCCTCCAGCATATATATTCCCACTTGTATCTGTATCACCACAATTCCATGCAGACCATTGAACAGCACCACTAGAATTTAACATTGAATTAGTTTTAGCCCATGATAAGTCTGGTGTTCCTGTTCCTGTGTTATTCATATCCCATTTCATAACCTCAGTATGACTTCCACTAATCGCATCACTTCTACCAAAGGTAATAAAATGGTCTAAGTTAGATTCCCAACTTCTAATTCCACCATAAGGGCTGTGATTTGTCCACCATCTCGATTTAATATTTGTTGCAGAATTTCCATTTACAACTGTGTTATCAGGAAATTTAACTATAGCAGAAGTAAGCGTACTACCATAACCAATCAGGTGAATAGTATTTCCAACTGAATCAAGTCCTATAGGAGACCAATGGTCAGGGTTGGTTACAACGTTAAAATTTCCGTTAGGTTGTTTTGGTGGACAAAATTGAACATGATTATTCTCTATTGTTAATGGGTCTATACTTGAAGCATTATTTAATTTAGCTTGACCACCAGCAAAATTGCCACCAGCGGCACTATTTTGATAAGAATATGCAGTTCCACCAAACATAATATTTCCATCTGAACCAGACCATATTCCACCACCTCTATAAGAGTTCCAATCTACCGCAAACCTACCAAAACTAGAACTATTATTATAAAAGATTGGGTATATGCTGTTTGTTGAAATACCAGTACTACCACCGATAACTCCGACAAAAGAATCTTCGCCACCAGCTTCGCCAGCTGCTGCCATTAATGAATATGCTAAAGTTGACATATTATATAACTCCTATTTTAAATTACACTAAAGCCTGTCCGCAAACAAAGCCATAAAAAGTTGTTCCGCCATCTACTGTTAATAAGACTATAACATCTACACCAGAAGTAGACAATGTAGGTGCAGTTGCAGCAGCCCATTTTACAGCAGAACCCCATGTAATAGCATAAGCAGAACCAGTAATTTTTAGTACAGCTGCATAAGCGTTACCAGAGGATGGAACATTGTTAATTGTTAATGTTGTAATATTTTGAGAAGGAGTAAACTCAAAAACATTAGCAGCAGAACAATCAAGAGTTAGTGTTCCTGTAGCTTGTGTAACAGCTAATTTGGTTTCTCTTAAAGAAGTAGCTTTTACAACTGTGCCTGTTACTGTTGAGGGTACGGCTGCTCCTATTGTTGCTCCGTCAACAGTACCGCCATTAATATCTGCTGTAGTTTTTGTTCCAGCATTTGATATAGTAGCACCAGTAAAATTAACTGTTCCTGTTGCTGTTAAGTTAGAAGCTGTTATTGCTCCAGCAGAAGTAGCTCCGATAGTAACTCCATCAATAGTACCACCATTCAAATCAACTGTGGTTACAGTTCCTAAGTTTGAAATAGTTGCTCCAGTAGCTGATATTGTAGCACTATTAAGAGTAACAGCTCCAGAAGCAATTAAGCTACCACCTACTGTAAGTGTCTTGCCAGTACCAACGTGAACTCCTACAGAAGTTCCAGTTCCGTTTGAAGCAAATAAACCATCAAGAGTATCTAACCCTTGATTTAATTTAGTACCCCAAGTGTCGGTACTCGCACCGACCTCTGGCTTAGTAATTCCTAAGTTTGTTGTTGTTGTATCTGCCATTTTTTTCTCCTTTAAATTTTAAATTATGCGGCTACTTTGTAAACATTAGTCCAATTTGTTGAAGTAATCGGAACATCTTCCCATTTATATCTTGCGAAAAAGTCTGTTGATGATGCTCCAACTATAGGGTCAACACTTATAAATAATACTCTTACTGGGCTTACTGCAACGGAAGAAACTTCATTAATAGGAAATGGGTTTCCAGAGAATGTTACATTACCTACTGCTGAAACAGTAGAAGTTCCTGTCGTTGGTATTAAAGCACCATGTATTCTTTGAACAACACAAGTTATAGTTGATGAGCCAGCTGAGACAGCAGAAACATTTCTAATTCTTATAATATTACCACCTAGTATAACTGGAACACCAAAACCCATACCACTATGATTAAGACAATATGTATACAGTTGAGAAGGTGCATTATTAGCTACTACGATTTGCGTGTAAGCTCCAGCTTGACCAGCTGTTCCCACTACTGTAACACCATCAGTATATTCTGAGCCACCAGCCCAAGAGCCGTTATTTGTTGTAGAAAATCTCATTGGATGATTGTTGTTGCTTGCGTTAGATTGGTCAAATTTATAAGTAGACCCTTTTTTTAATGCAATAGGCATATTCTGTTGTACGCCATTTACAAAATACTTATTGCCAGTATTTGTGCTTTGTACTGTTATAGTTAATGTTACATTCTCTGGTGTAACATCAGGAATAGCAACAGTAGATACTCCTGTAATTGTAACAGAAGCGTCTCTATATGTTCCAGCAGAATAGTTTCCATGACCAAATTCTCCAGAAGAATAAGTATCAATCGGCTGTGCGGCTGATAGACTTAATGATGATGTTGATGTGATTTGAATAATACCACTATCGGTTTCCGACCAAACTCCATAAGCATTAATTCCGTACTCGTTTTCTCCATACTGTCTTACAGCATTAAATCCAAATGATGAAGTTGCTGTTACAGTCGCAGAAGCGTCTGTTATAGACCATTCGCCATAAACATTTGTTCCGTAAAATCCTTCGCTATAATCACGAGTTGGCATTGAAGTTCCTTATGTTAAATCAATATCTAAATCACCAGCTGGTACTCTAAATACATCACCAGTTGAAATTGGTTTTTGTACAGCTAAAGTTCCTACTGCATATAAATTACCGCTTGTTGCAGCATCTAATACACCTACTGCTACAACTGTTCCCCATGTTGATAGGGCTGTTGAAAATTCAACTGCTGCTGTATTAGATGATTGAGAAGCCGTTGTTGTAAAGGCGACTGTTTGTCTTGTGTAACCAGTACCAGAAGTTGATATTTCAGTTCCACCAGTTCCATCATCATTTGGTGCTACTGTATATAAAGCTAAATACTTTGTGGCAGCTGGCGTAAAGGCTGTACCACTAAAGGTATACGCTAAAATTTTATTTTCTAAGTAATCCGAAAAGCTCATAATTATCTCCTATTGTAATGCTGTTGCTCTTATTCTTAAAGTTGAATCTCCGATTCTTGCGTTTGAATCGGAAATGTTAAGGTCATTTATTAATTTGGTATAAATACCACCCCATACAGCTATTCTTTCATCCTCAACTAAGTAGGGAGCAGACTGTAATAAAGTTCCATAAAGGTAAATATCAGGTGAAGAATTAAGCAACCAATTTGTAGCGGTTGATGCAGATAAGGCATCTATCTTTCCGTAATATGTTAATTCGCCTGTAAGTGTAGAGTTTGATGCTGGTACAGGAAGAACCTCTAGTTCTTGTCCGACAACTGTATAAACAGCTGGATTACCAGTTGTAGAATTTGAACCCCTTAATCTATCAAGTTGTTCGCTAGTAACAAACTGTAAGGTTGTTACAGGATTTGTTTCCATAACAAGGTCGACATTTTGTAACCAATCAGAGGGTACAGCACTATATTGAGAATCAATAGTAGCTGTTGCTCTTTTAATCATTTTTCTGTTGCGTATCTCTCTATTAAACTGGGCTTCTGCTAATGTTATAAAATCAGGAATAACGGCTGTTAGGTCATCCCTTAAAAGCCAGCTTGCTATAGAAGATTGAAGTTGTGTATAATTTGTAATAGCCATTAAACATTCCCCTCTCTAGTTCTAAAATATTTATTTTCTGGGTCATTTAACCATTTCTTAATAGCTACTGGGTCATCTAGTATACCCTTCGCTTTTAAATCATAATAAACCACCATAGGGATAGAAGCGACTTTGTTCCAATCACCCCATTTAGTGTGTTTATCTGTTTCTTTAAGTTGTTCTTTATTATCATTTATGATTGCTGTTACGTCTTGTTCTCTTGATAAAACGAAATGATGGTCATTATTACCAGTTACATCTTCTTCAAAAGTAAAATTGTTTGAAATTTTAGTTTCGTGGTCAAAACTTATAAGTCTTTTTTTTGTCATATTCAGTTCCTATGGGGAAGGTTTTTACACCCTCCCCATACCTATTCTGATTTAAGCGTTTGTTAAGTCCGCAATAACTCCAAGAGCTGCTTCGTTCTTAACTTTTAGACCATACTCAACAAGTAACATTCTTTTCTCTGCATCACCTGTTTTAGCAAGTTCAATACTTTCGATAGGTCGAAGTATGCAAGTTGCATAAAACTCAGGGTCAAGCACGAATGCGTCTCTGTCTCTTTGAAATCTATTAGGCACGATATTTACTGTACCGAAATCTGATACATAAATGTCAGCTGCACCAATAATAACTCCAGCTTCTGGTTTTGATATTTCATAACGATTAGAAGCAATTCCAGCAAAGCCAGAAACTACTGTTTTGTTATGACCACCAACCATAAGCATTTTTGGTGTTCCGCCTTGATTCCAAACTTTTTCAATTACGTCATTAAGCATATCTATTGTAAAAGCTCTTTTATTAGCATTAGTTGAATCACCAGCTGCCGCATTAACAACACCACCAGCTACTGTTGGGTCTGTACCGCCAGTACCTCTGCTAGAGTTTGTTTTTAACCATGCTGGTAAACCAGCAGTTCTTCTAGCTGTACCAGTTCCACCGCCTACTGCTACTTGGTTAGCAAGTAAAGTATGCTCTTGGTCTCTTTTTAATTCTTGACCCATTTTTGTGATTTGGTAAGCAAGCTCAGAAGTACGACCAGCAGCGTCAATAACAGACAAGTTGTCTGCTAGGATGATTAACTTTCTGGAAATATTTGTGTAATTTCCGATTCTGCTTGTTGGCTCTGTTGCTGGGAAAGTTGCAATATCATCACCATCAATGTGATAGTTGTGAGCTGCATTTGCTAGGGAATCTGTTTGCCATTCAAAAAATGTATTTCTTACAGTTTCTCTACCGCCATTTGACATAAATGGTGTTTCCTCTGGGCTAATATTATAAATAATATTAGATAGTTCTTCTCTGATACCTATTGAAGCGTATCTTGTGAAGGTATTTGCAATGATTGTCATTGGTTTAGTTCCTTATAAATGTTTATTCGTTTAACAACATAGAAACGGCTGACGCTGCGTCTTGCCATTTCCCACTCTTTTTTAAGTTAGAGGTCGCTTTCTTATATTTATCTTGAACTTTTGGTGCTAGTTTCGCTCCACTTTTCATAACCCTAGTTCTTTTTTGTGGGTTATTTTTTTGGTTAGAAACCTTTCTTTTGCCTTTATCATACAACATTGCTTTTCGTAAAACCTTAACGTGGTCAGCTTTTACTAAAGCAGATACTTCTTCTTCGGAAACTCCTTGATTTATAAGATACTTCTTTAAATCTTGTTGTTCCTTTGCTGCTCTCTTTTGGTCTTTCCATTCTGGAATAACCTCTTGTAGCCTCTGAGCTTCTTGAGAAAGCAAGGTTTTATATTGTTCCATTTGCTCTCTTTGTTCAATCTGGGCTACCCTTTGCTTTTCAGCTTGTGCAGCTTGAAGTTTTTCATTCTTCGCTTGATTAAAACGATTCCACTCATGTTGTTGTCTGCTGGCTTCAATGGGGTCTGTTTCATACAGGGTGTCCCAATCAGGCTCTGGCTGAGAGTCCATATTCTTTATTTGGCTCTCTAATGCACTCAAAAGTTGGACATATTGTTGCCGTTCCTCTTGTACTTGTTGAAACTCAGTAGCAAAAACTTTCTTTTCTTCTGCAAGTTTTTGACTTTGTTTCGTAAAATGCTGTTGCCTTGAATATCCATTCCGTAATTCATCCAGCGGTACATCAAATTCTTCACCATCTATTTTAACTCTATATAATGGCTCTGCTTCTGGTGTGCTTTCCGAATCACTTTCGATTTGTTCGTCTGCATACAGTTCGGAATCTTCTTCACTCTCATAAGACTCTGCTTCATATTCATCAGAGCTATCTTCATAAGAATCTTCATATTCCTCGCCAGTATCAACGTCTTGTGTTTCTACCGACTGGTCTTGGGCTTCCTCATTTTGGTTGGCGTTTTGACGCTCCAAAATTTTAGTTACCTTGTCTAGTGTTTGTAAATTATCAGGCGATTCCAACGGCTCATCCGCTATATGGGGTGTCGCTTCACTCATTTTAAACTCCTTTTATATTATTTTCTACTTTTTAATTTATCTGAATTAATTTTAAGAACATGAGCGTTATCAGAAACCGCCCACATTTTTTCTTCTAAAAGGTCTATAGCCTTTAAGAGAGAATATAATTTTTCTCGTTCCTTTTCTTGAGTTGATGACGTTGTTTGCCAATCATGAAATACATCTTCCTTAATACTTTCTAATACAGTCTTGAAAGTTATATCCTCTAATATTCGTTTTGCATTTTTACCAAATAAAATAATATCATCTATTTCTTGGGTCATTGAGGAATACCTCTATTCATTGTACTTATAAGATTCTGCTGTTGTTTCATTTGTTCCCTGTCTCTTTCAACTAAAGCCTGTATAACTGCTGTTTCTACTTTAGAACCATATTTAGCTTCAATTTCAGCTGCTTTTAGTAGTATTTCAGAGTCTAACTTGTCTCTATCTAAGTCATCAGAGCGTTTCATTTTCTCTTTATCAAGCTCTAATCGTGCAGCAGATTTAGCCATATCAGCCTTAATTTCTTCTATTTGTACTTGAATTAACTGTTCAGCAGCATCAGGTTTCTTCTGTTGTTGCATCATAGCTTTTTGCTCTGGGCTTAATGGCTGTACTTCTTTAAAGAACATTCCAGCGTCTTTAAATCCAGCAAGCTCGACCATCTTTGCCATTGTGTTTCTGTATTGAGTCATCTCAACTAAAGGATTGTCAGCACCTAATGTTTGTAATATCTGTTCTTGCTTACCAGATATAACACTTAGATATTGCATCCTTTCTTGTGAAGAACCATTGCCAAGACCCACATTAACAACCACATCCATACCAGCATCCCATGCTCTAGGGTCGATAGGTGTCCATTCGTTTCTTAATCGTACCATTCGTTCTTTATCTTGATAGGTACTTAAAAGTTTTAAGATACCTTTAAACAATGGCTTCATACCTTTCTCAGCAAAGATACGAGCTATTAACTCAATATGCTGTTGTCCGCCTTGAACAGTTGCATTAACAGCAGAAGCTGTAGCAGATTGTAGAGCATCAGGGTCTAATCCCATTGATGCCTTAGATATGCCAGTTCGATTTTCTTTTATCTCATCCATGTATTGCAACATAGGAAAGGCTTGTTGACCGACAAAGGGTACGTTAAAAGGTTGTACTGCACCAGCGTTACGAGTACGGATAATGCCACCAACCTCTGTGTTCATTACATCTTCGATATTTGCTTGTCCTTCAACAACAGCAACTCTAGGATGAACAGATAAAGCTAAACTATCTAACATAGAACGAAGTATCATAGACTTCACTTTCTGTATATCTTGTGTAACATCTGCTATAGACGTTCCAAAAAACGTATGTGGCTCTGGGTCAGGACAGAAAGATACAAAAGGTATATGTGAACAAGGATAGTTTTTTCTAATTTCGTAGCTATCACCAAGACAACATACTCGCCTTAATTCTGCCATACCATCACCAGTCATATCAATCTTCATATAGGCTTCGATATACTGCACTTTAAGGTTGCTATCGTCTTGGTCGCTGTCAGTCGTATCAACACCTAGAGGATGTCTAGCTCTGTATTCAGCGTTATCATCCATTTCCATATCATAAGGAGACGCATATTGCATAACATCATCATACTCGTAACCCATCTCAACAAGTTCTGATACAGTAAGATAACGTCTATGACCGACTAAATACGCATCATCCATAGAGGTTGCGTTGCGGTCTATAAGAAATTCTTCTGGTGGTAGGCTTTCTACTCTAATGCAACCACCATCCTTTTTTCTCTTTAACTTCACATCATGCAACTGTGGTATCATCATAGATTGTTGCATTAACTCAGGAATAACCTCTTGAGCCTGTGGTGGTAAGAGCTGTTCTATCATCTGCTCTGGAGACATTTCAGCTTCTGGCATACCCTCAACAACAGTCTCATCAACGATTGTATCTTCCATAGGCAGTTCTTCTTCCATTAACTCGCCAGAACCTCCCATCATACCTTCCATCATGTCGCCCATATCCTCTGGGTTTACTTGGACAGTTGCTTCTGGAGTAGGATATGCTGGGTCAGGGTAGGATTTAATTTTGATAATCTCGACTTCGGTATCCGACTCTAAAACAGCCAGAGCGTCATCATCCAATGCTTCGTATTCAAAATACTCGGCATGGTAGTTATCATCCCACCAATACTTAACGATACCATTCTTACAAAGTAAGGCATCCTTAAAAGCGTTATAAAAAGTTGTGAAGGCATCATTGTCTTGTTGTAAAACTACGCTATTAATAAAATCGGTAGCTTGTTCGGCACTCTTAATATCTTCTCTGCCGAAAGGTACAAAATCAACAACATTCTCTGTTGAGAAAAAGATACGCATAAGACTAGGCATAATATCAGCGATAGTATCGTGAACATCTCTACTAACAACTTGGCTTCGCCCAGCTTCTTCGTTGCCGAATGGCAACCCTTGGTAATATTCAATGGCAGTAGCTCTTATTGGCGAAATGGTGTTATCGATAAAATCAACAGCATCATCTATAGCGGAGCTAACTGTTCCAGTTAAATCTTCGTTGCTAGGCTCTCCATTTTCGTTGCCGTCATAAAATTCTGAGTCCGACTCACCATACATATCGCCTACGTCTTTAGCTTCGTAAATATCTTTCATTATGTTTTAACCGATTTTGTTTTTTTAGATTTCTTAGGATTAGAAGTTTTTACTTTCTTAACTTCTGGTAGGTTTTTGACTAATAAGTCATGTACGTCATATTGAGCATCATACCGAGTAACCATAGTTGATTCCTTTTTGTCGCTACATTTAGCGTTATAAAAGGTTATTCTATAACAAAAAATTTTTTTTTGCTAGGTATATATACATTATGTAGGGGTTGCTAGTTAGTATAGATACAAGATGTTGCTATATTCGCTAGGGTTTATCAAATTTTTTTTTGGATTGGTAGGTTGGAAATTGGTAACCCCTACCCCCACATATACCAAGACAAGGGGGGTCTTGGCTCAGAAAAGTCAATTAAATCAATAACTTAGCAAAAAACCAATATAGTATTTACAGTAATAATTGCTGGTAATTGGTCAAGCATTGTAATAAATGAACAGTTTACACTTTCTTTAGAGCTTCTAGATGTAAATCATTCGTTGAAATATTAACCTGAACATTGTTACCAGTTCCAGCTTTAAACTGGGCATTATAAGAACCAGCGAGCCACTTGCGAGAGTCAATCATTAG
>JAAHTH010000906.1_pt2 | contig 10932 bp, 6 predicted proteins | sample 6116091 | NCBI WGS metagenome assembly JAAHTH01 (sample SAMN13939990, study PRJNA603662) | sponge metagenome | isolation source: marine sponge | host: Mycale hentscheli | place: New Zealand | collected 2006
TCAGGCGACTAAATCAGGCGACTAAATCAGGCGACTAAATCAGGCGACGGAAGAGCAGATCTCGACAAGGTGTCCATCGGGATCATAGACGTAGACCTGTTTTGCACCATCGGGTCGAGTTTTCGGCCCTTCGCCAATTTCTATTTCAAGGCTGTTGATGGCGTTCATTGCGTCTTCAAAATTATCGACGGTGAATGCGAAGTGGTGGCCTCTTGAGATGCTTTTAACTTGGCGGTCGCCCCAACCTGCGCGTCCGGCAAGTTCGCTGGAGCAAGTGGCGTGGATTTGCACCGCACCAATTTGAAACCATGCCCCGGGAAAGTCAAAGGCAGGACGTTGCGATTCTGTCATTCCTAAAAAGTTGACATAAAATTTCCGTGTCGCTTCAAGGTCATCGACGATTAATGTAATGTGATCAAAGCTGGTTACGGCAAGTGAATTTTCTGTCTGCATCGCAAAGTACCTCAATTGATTAGTTGAGACGACTATAGCAGTTCGGAAGCAGAGTTCCCAATTGCGCCCAACGAGACGAAAAAAACACGCCCGAAGCTTGCCCTCGAAGCGTGTCTGAGTTGAATTAAGTTGATTGACCCCGGCTGTCTACCTAAATATTTCTAAACCAAGTGACAGACCATGGAAGAACATGTCGTCGGAATCACTTGTGTCAGAGCCCGTTGTTGGGTTGATCGTGACAGGAATATTATCTGCTGTCGATGCAACCTCGCCGAGCCAAAATGCGTTGTAACCGAATCGTAGTCTTGAGCGTTTGCCGAGTTTGTAGTGTCCGTTCAAGCCAAGTTCGATCGTTCCGGAAAACGCCGTATTGGTATCGGTTAGATCCAGGAATTGAGCCCCGGCATTATTTAGTTTCGTTTTGACGCGGTTGGGGTTTGCATAGACACCAAATTTACCAATGGTCGACCACGACAATCGGTAGCCAACATCGTAAAACAATTCGTAACCTAGATGGCCACCGAGAAGATTGTTCCGGGTCGACAATTCAAAATCTCCAGTCTCACCCGCAAGGTTCTGACTTGTGATTTGGTATTCATCTTGAATATAGATGTATCGAAGGCCAACGAAGGTTCGGACGACATCCCAGCCCCAGTCATTTCGGTTGTATTCCAGACTTTGGAACATTGTCGACTTACTTTGGGACTGCTCGACTGCATCGCGAAAGGCAGTGGTTTCCACCGCAAACGCTCCCGTACTAGGGAAACCGATGGTAATGCGTCCAAGGGGATCTGTGTGAAAAGCTGATTCGGACAAGTTAGCCGATCCAAAATATGATAATTCGTCGCCATTGGCGGCATCTTCTCGTCGACCAATGGTCACTCGGGCACCAAAGAGGTCGTTTTCGAAGTTGTTCAAACCACCAAAATTGGAAATTGCAATGGTCCCATCGTATCGGTCAAGATAGATCGCATCGAAGATGAAGTATTTCCGGGCGGAAGCTACCGAGCCACTGTTGCCGAATCTTGCTGCCACAGTGCCACTGTCGAAACAGCCACCCGAACCACACGATTGACAACCCGCATAATCTGCTTCGGCTGTTACCATGACACCGCATTCAGGGCAGCCGGAACCGCTACATCCCAGACAATCTTTGACAGCGCTTTTGAGCGAGGGCTGTTCTCCGGGAAGCGTATTAAAGTAGGTTGGCGTTGCTCTAGTTTGTGCGGCAACTCGAGTTGATGCCGGGGCGGCGATTGGTGGATTCGCAGCGACTGTATCGGACTTCGCTTCCATACGCGAAGGAGAGACCGGTTCGGCGACAGGCAGAGCGATTGGTGTTTGCAGAGTTTCCGGCATGGGGGTGGGAGCTTCTTGGATTGCCAACGCTTTGGGAGGGGCAATTGGAGTTGGCTCCGCTTCTATTAAATCTCTCGATGGCGGGACCGGGATGCTCTCTGGCGAGATGACCGGTGCACGTGGAGGGAGTCCACTGCCCTGCACGATTGCTGGCAACTGTTCGCTTGGCGAGTCCGGAACGACGATCGGTGAGTTCTTGACCGGTGCGGTTGCGTCCTCGTTGGGATTCACTATCTCAATAATGTCTTTGGGTTCGCCTTGAACGATTTCAGGAACGAAAGCCTGAGGAGTTTTGACGATCTCGGAGAGACTTTTTCCGGAGACGATTGGAGGAACGGACTGTTCTACTTCGTCGGTTTCCTCTTGTTTAGGAGTCGCGTAGAGTGGGACACCAGCATTTGAAAGATTGCCCGGTGCTTGGCCCTGGTTCCATTTGGCAGCCTGTGAAATTTCTTCGCCAGGTGTAGCTTGGGTTGGGTCGGATTCTTCACCGGCATTTGGGTTGTCGGCAATTTGACTCGCAGTATTTGGTTCGACTTTTTCAATCTTTTTCAACTCACTAACGACGGGTGGAACTAAAGCGGGTTCCACTTTCGCTGCGTCTACTGCTAACTCCGAACTAGGCAAAGGCTCGACAAAATTTCCGGGCGAGGAGTTCTTTTCAGGAACAGCTGTTTCAGCAACCTCAGGAACTGTTGTTACCTCGGGAGCAACGATGATTGGCAAATCAATCGTCGGTGGAGCAACTTGAGGTGTTGTCGCCACGCTATTTTCCTGTGAAGCTTCCGGTGGAGTGGTTACCGCAGGAACAACCGGCTCTGCATCAACGGTGGGTTCCATTTCGGTTTCAGCTAAGACCGGGTCCGTCTTTGGGATTTCCATCAAGATCAAATCAGACGGAACTCGAGGCGCTCCGACGCTGGTTTCCGGGTTCTCGGTCGTTGATTCCTCAGCGAGCTGGGCTGCAGGAATCATTGGAGCGAGAGGAGAGAGCGGCATTGCATCGGGAATAGGCAGGGCTGAATTGGGTGTGTTGTCTGGTACCGTGAATGCGTCGTTTGCTCCCGCTACAACAATCGGCGGAAGCTCGAGCACCTGAGGCTCCACTTCAGGAACGGGAACTGGTTTAGAATAAACTGCGTCCCCTCGTACAATTGGTGGAGCGACGAAGATGGGTGGCGTGGAAGTGGGAGGAACTTCGGTCTGACCAGTGACGATCGGTGGAAGAAGATTGCGATCGCTTTGTTTGGGAACTGGTTCAGCGGCACGGATTGCACCAAAAGCATTGCTGGGCGCAATTTCAGTAGGGCGAACCATTTCGATCGCATTTGATTTGGTTTCGTCAAGTTGTTCAGTGTCTTGCAATGCGAAACACGGCGCGATAGCTGGACCTGAAATTGTTGCCAAAATGGCAATCATTTTAATCTTGAAGTTTTGATTCATCTGTCAATCGACACCCATAGAGTCATGATTGGACATTAAACATTCATGCCCAATCATGTTTTCGGCTTACCACTTTGGTAACCTTTGCCGATTTTGAGGATTTTTCAACATATAACGAAAGTACCGATTTTGAGATCCTATTTAGCGCGAGTGTTAAGAAGGGGTGAATAGGCTGCTGCTATCTTTGTTGAAATCTCATCAAGCAGACGAATTGACTGGTTAACCCTGCTTGTCTGCTAGCGAATGTTTTGATTTTAGATCTGTAATTGCCATCCCAGGCGGGCCGCATTGAGCGAGTTGGGGCAATTTGGGTTGATCAGGTTGAGGCGGAATGGAAGTAATCGTGGATAAAATGGGGTCAACGACGTGGGACATTAGACTACGATAGGAGGGTCGGTTCGTGTCGTAGGATTGATAGCGAGCTTGCGATATCAGATGCATGCTTCGGTTCGGCACTGGCTTCATTTTCCATATCGCAGCGGTAGTTTGTTTTAATGTTCTCTCAAGTCAATTTGTTGTTATGAATTTTTTTCTGTTCCATCTTAAACGCCTGCTTTGGGCTCCCGTCGCCGCCGTCATTGGTTTGGCGGACTGGCTGCGAGGCTCGATGGGAGCATCGATTGGAAACCGGGCGTTTTTAATGGGGATGCCGGCCTTTCTGTTGGCGCTCTTCGGCCTCAGTGCATTGTTGTGGGCTCGTATTGGAGTCGAAAGCAATTTGGAGGATCGTTACCTTAGCGAATTAAAAAGGCGGGACGATCGCAAGTCAGTCTTATTGGATGAGTTACGACGTGAAATCCAAATGTTGCAAGCGTCCCAGCAAATTGGATCAAAGAACTCTTCAACCAGTAATTTGTTGGCGAGCGATGACCCCCGCAATTTGGAGTTGGAATCTTTGCGAGATGGGCAAGGAATCGTTTTGCAGAAGTTGATTGAGTTAAATCCCGACGAGCCGGATTACTTATTTCGGTTCGGCATGTTGTCGTTTGAGAAGGGAATTAACCAAGGGGGGAGTCCGGGGGTCGGTCGATGCTTGGCATTGTTGAATTTGGCTTCTCCACTTGATAAACCGGGTTATGTGAAAGGTCATCTTTGGCTTGCTAATTATTACATGGCTGCCAAGGTTAAAACGCGATCGGACGCAGTGAAAAATTTGCAACTTGCGGCGGCACATGCAGATCAATGTCTTAAAGTCGAGCTCGATAATTTGCGAGCCAAACAGATCAAAGCGACGTTGTTACTTGCTCAACAGAAAAACCTACCAACTGCCTATGAACTTTTCCTAGAGTTGTTTGAAAGAGATCCCCTCAATTACAAAGCGTTGATGCGTGTAAATATGTTGTTAGATCGAAGCGAGCGCAACGAAGTTGTACTTGAGAAAGCAATTGATCGTTTCAATAAAGAACTTGCCCTTGGGGGAATGGATATTGGAAAAGAACTGCAATATTGGTCTGAGTTAATTGCTTGCTATATTGAGATCAAGGATTTGGTTACCGCAGAGAAAAAACTAATAGCAGAAATAGAGCGACGTGGTGCTGCTGGTGAATCGGATGTTGTCTGGGCGGAGAGAATGTTGTCGTCAGTGATGATTGCGCGAACGCTGGGCCTGAGTCAATCAGATTTTGATGCAACGATTAAAAGGCTTGGGTTTCTTTCGCGGGCGATTGAATACAATGCGAACAATTCAGATGCAAAGATGCAGTTAACGCGTGTTGCTGGAAATGCGGATGCTAAACTCAAAAAGCGGGCGCTGGAGATCTATGATGCTGCAGACGATGTCGATCCACCTGCGAATGTTTTAAACGAAATTGGATCTCAGGCTCTGGGGCAAGGGGATTATGCGAAGGCGCTGACTTATTTTGACTTGGCAAACAAAAAGGCGCCTAACAATCCCGAGATTTTGAACAACTTGGCTTACATTTACATTGTTGGAGAACGGCCAAATCCTCAATTGGCGCTTTCTTTAGTCGACCAGGCCATCCAGCGGATAACGAATACTGCCCAAAAAGATAAATATATTTCGTATTTCTTCGATACCCGTGCTCAAGCGTTGATCAAGATGAAGCGTTGGACTGATGCTGCGGCGGATTTGGAAACAGCTCTGAGTTCACGCCCTGAGAATCAGAAAATTCTTCAGTCGTTAATCGAGTGTTACCAAAAGGCGGGACTTGACGCGAGTCCGTACGAGGAACGTTTGCGAGTCGTAACAGAGGAACGCTCAAAGGAATAAGGATCTCGCGGGTACGGGTCGATCGTTGGAGGCACTGGCCTTGGCGAATCATAAATTAGCGAATTAATTGGTAGTAGTTGACGCAATGATTTTTCGAAAAAAAGAAGACTCCGGGTTCGGGGAATCACGAGCGAGACGATTGCTGGCGGCCCCCTATCGTTGGGTTGCTGGGGGGATGGGCCGGTTCGTTTCGCGCGACGATAAAATTGGGGTGGAGAAATCTTTTGGTGCAAAGATTTTGGCATTTGTGTTTTTGCCCATTCGATATTTCGGTGGCTTTTTGTTGTTTATGATTCAAGCCTGGCCACCGTCTCGGCAGGGACGTGCTTTTTTTAAAGGGCTTCCTGCAGTGATTGCTGCGGGAGGATTCCTGCTTGCGTTTCTCGCCGCAGATTATTTGTTTTCTGAAGCTCGTCGCATTGGTGATGCGGCAGCTCGAATCGACTATCATTTTTCAAAGTCGCCCGAATTTCCGAACAGGGCGCTCTTGTTTGCTGAGAAACTAGTCGAGTTAAAGCCGGATGTTCCGGAACACCTTTACAAACTTGCAGTTGCTCGAGACCGGGCGGGCAAGGAAGCGGCGGCGTTTGATGCAATGCAGGCAATCGCACCCAAAGACAAAGCTCTGCACGCACCGGCACATATCTGGATGTCTCAATTTTATTTGAATTCTAAGTTGTTATCTTCGCTGACCGAGGCGAATCGAAAGTCTCTCGCGATGAGACAACTGGAGTATGCCATCGAAGTCGCTCCGGAGAGTCAGGCAGCGAATTTTGATTTGGCCGCATTGCGTCTTAAGCAGGCCGAACAGCTAGATAAAACATCGCCTGAATACGCGCAATTAATTGAATCGGCGATTGTGAATTTGAAAACGATTACCGACGGTGAGTTGACCGGTTTGCGATTGATGGCGACTCCACAGCTGTTTGAACTCGAGTGTGAGTTAGGAAATCGGGAAGAGGCAGAGGCGCGACTTCGCTCCGAAGTTAACACACTTTTGGATTTTGGAAGAAAGTACCCCAATATTTATGAGGTCTGGTTGACTGCGATACGGTGCAAAATTTCGCTTGGCGACTACCTGGGAGCGATTGCAATCGCGAAAGAGGGAAGCCAGTCGGTTAGCGACTCCGCGGTTAGGCAAAAGATCAACCAGCTCGCGTCACAGGTTTATGCCAAGCGAGCCGGTGATTTTGAAAACCTGAACGATCGAGCCGATTACCGGAAGCGTTTGTTTTCACTTTGTAAAGCGCTCCAAATGAATCAATCGAATCGCGATGTTTACGTTCAATTGTTAGAGATGATCAAAGTGCCACAGCGAGTGGGTGAGGTTGCCCCGGATCAACTGGCCAATACAAAAAGCTCAGTTCAGGAGGTAAGCAATCGAGAAATATGGCTCAAAGAAGCGGTCGTTGGAGGCCCGGAACCTGCGGTCATCCATGCTTTATTGGGGGTGCAAGCGATTTCTGCGGGGGATTTTAGCGCTGGGAAATTGCATTGGCGAATTGCCGAGAGGCAATTTGGTCGTTCTCAAATGGTCATTAACAACTTGATTGATATTGCGGCAAAGGATTTCGGGTCTGAGTTCAACAATGTTCTCGAGATGATTACTCTGGGAATAGAACTTTTCCCAGACGAAGCGGTGTTTTACAGGACTCGCGGTGTCTTCTTCATGACTCAAGATAAATGGGAGGATGCAATTCGGGATTTTGTCTACACAAGTGATGAAATGCCCAACATGATTCCAGTTCACCAGTATTTAGTTGAATGTTATGAACAGATCGGTGACGCTGGAAACGTTCAGGAGCAAAAAATTATTTTGGAAGAAAAATTGAGTCAGCTGAGTCAAGCCGAACGAAAACGCATTGAAGCGGCGATAAAAAGACTAGAGGAAGTTAAAGTTAATTAAGGCTCCCGCGAAGATTTCGCTTGGGAAATTTAAAATATTCGGTCATCAATTATTCGGTCATCGACGAGTCGGGGTTTTTAACGGTGTCCAGTTGCTTGGTACCGTGTCAATTCTAACGCTCTCGATCGAGGAGAACGAATCGGGCATTTTTTTAGCGAAGAATGTAAAACTTGCTGCAGATGAACGATTCTTCCAGGAAGTTTAGTCGCGAAACCTTGGCGAACGTTGCGTTTTCAGCCATAATGTAAAAAATTTTAAAAGATGAAATCTGAGGAGTTTTCCACTGTTTTCGCAACCCTCCAAATTCCAACTCTGTCTCGCTGTCATCTGTTTGATGTTGCTTCGAATCGTCATTGGTTTCCACTTTTATAAAGAGGGAACCGCAAAGCTAAAAACCGGAACTTTTAGCTCTGCCGGGTTTCTGAGTAGTGCCAAGGGGCCGATGGCGCCTTACTTTAAAAAAATGCTTGACGATCCCGATGGCAAGAAAAAATTGTGTATTGTTGAAACCGTGAACGAAAACGGCACTGTTTCCTATTCGGTTGATCCAAAACTAACCCTCTTGATTTGGGATGAGGGTTTTGCCGACGAGGCGACGCTGCACTACGATTTTGGCAGCAAAGATTATCAAGACGAGTTGGTCGCACAGCGCGATGAGTTAAAACAGAAGATCATCGAGGCCAGGGAGAGCCAAGACAAATCGGTCGACACGCGAGCCCTCGAAGCGACTCGTGCCAAATACGAGCAAGAGATCCTTAAAATTCGTGAACAACCGCAGCGTCTCGAAGATATTCTTGAGGAACACAAAATCCAACTGGAAGATTGGGTAGCCGCTAACGAAATTGAATTGGTTTCCCATTTTTCGACCTCGGAACGCCTCGACGGCTTCCAGCGTGACGGTGAAAATAGGCAGTTAGCTGCTGTGTATGTCGATTCGTTGCGAGATCAGGTCGATTCAATTCGCAGCGACCGGTATAAGAAATTGTCCGGTTGGACGAGTGAAGTGACTGGGATTTGGGATTCGTACGAGAATCAGGTCAACGGCCTGGCAGTCTATAAACAGGCGGAAATCGCCCCCTTAAAGATTCATCGTCCATTTGACCAAGATTATAGTTTTAGCAAATGGGTTGATGCAGTGATTCCGTGGTTCGATACGATCATCGGTGGCCTGTTGATTGTCGGATTATTTTCGCGGTTAGCGTCGCTGGCGGCGGCAAGTTTCCTTTTTTCGGTCGTTATGACCCAACCGCCATGGATTCCGGGAACCACTCCGACTTATTTTTACGTAATTGAATTGGTGGCACTGTTGGTGATCGCCACAACTAGTGCTGGGCGTTTTGGCGGGCTCGACTACTTTTTGAGTCTGTTAAGAACAAAAACGCCGCAACTTGAAACTGAAGGACAGTCATGATTAATCTTACACCCGAAGAACGAGAAGTTGGCCGGGATAACTACTATTCCGCGGTAACCGCTCACGATAAAGTTAGCCGACGTGATTTTCTTGTCCGATCGATTGCTGCCGGCGGTATTACCGCCGCTGGTGTTGGTGCCATGTACTTTGGCTATCAGCGTCCTAATCGGCCCGTGCGGGTTTGTGTGATTGGAACTGGCGATGAGGGTAGCGTCCTGATGGGCGCGATTAATCCCGATTATGTTCAGGTTACCGCAATTTGTGACATCCGGCCCTCGAGTCAACACCGAGCGTTTCATGGCGATTGGTCGACGGACAACACAATTAAGGTTCGTCCCGGTTTGATGAACGTTTACAACTGGAAATCCGAGGACGAAGCGCGGCGGAATGTTAAAGTCTATGCCGATTGGAAAGAGGCTGTTCTCGATCCGAACGTGGACGGTGTCATTATCGCGACTCCTTTGTTTCTTCACGCGGAAATCGCGGTAGGGGCGATGAAGGCGGGTAAGCACGTGCTTTGCGAGAAATTGATGGCTCACAACATCGCTCAATGCAAATTAATGGCGCGGACTGCGGATGAGACGAAAACGTTCCTCTCGGTAGGACACCAGCGTCACTACAGCATTCTTTACGATAACGCCGTCAACTTAATCCGTTGGGGATTGTTGGGTGAGATCCACCATATTCGCGCCCAGTGGCACCGTAACAATGTGCCGGGTAAGGACAGTTGGGCTTTAGCCGTTCCTGGCGGCGAAGTGACCGATGGCGGAAAGCGGAAAGACAAGATTCAGGACCAACTGCAAGCCTTCATGAAGTACTACGATGACCCCGGTACTTCACCGAAAGATCGCTTAAAGTTAGCGAGGCAAATCGCTCAGTGGCAGCAATTAGTTCTCGATAAGAATGTAGATGCCGAGAAATATGGCTACATCAGTCGGGATGACGTCTACGCAGACGGACGGACGCGAACTGCACTGGAAGAGATGGTTCGCTGGCGTTTGTGGGACAGAACTGGTGGCGGTTTAATGGCTGAACTTGGGAGCCATCAACTCGATGCCGCTAGTATTTTCATCTCGGCGTTGTCTCGAAAGACCGGCCATCACGTTCACCCTTTGACCGTGCATGCCGTAGGCGGGCGACATGTGTTTCCGCGGGATCGAGATGCGGACGATCATGTGTACTGCAGTTTCGAATTTCCGGGTCAAGGTTACGACTATAATTTCGATGTAGGTTACAAAGACACCGTCAACAACTACCCATCATCCAGCGGCGTCCCGAGTTTCGACGAAAACAACAATAAGAAAATTGTCGTTACCTATTCTTCGATTAATGGCAATGGATTTGGTGGCTATGGCGAAGTTGTCCTGGGAACGAAGGGAACGCTTGTTCTCGACCGGGAAAAGGAAGTCATGCTTTATCCGTTGGCAGGGACCAGCTATAAAGCTCGCGTCAAGAAGAAGGGTGCTGCGGCAGTCCTGGACACCTCGGCGAGTGGTGATGCGGCACCGGCGAAAACAGCAGAAGGTAGCGGGCCGGTGAGTCGTGGTTACCGAGAAGAAATCGAGCATTGGGCTTGGTGTATCAGTACCGGTGACTTGAGAAATCAGCCCCGCTGTAACGGCTCGGTAGCGTTAGCCGATGCGGTCATTGCGTTGACAGCTAAACAAGCGATGGCCAATGCGAAGATCTCTGGCAACAGTGGATTTATGCAGTTCCAGCCTGGCTGGTTCGATGTAGCATCCAACGAAATTCCGGAGGTAGACGGTAAGCCTGCTCAGGACAAGTTCTTCGATACCGAACGAAAGAATCTTGGTCTTTCGTAGACAGAAACTAGCATCTACCGCCAATACGTGGGCGATGTCGAGAAAATAGGAAAGGGGCAGGTAGTAACCTGCCCCTTTTTTTTGCGCTACAATAAGTTGCTCGCTAGGTAAAAAAACTGACCGCAGTTCATTGGTGAATTGAAGCAGTGGCTGGATGAACAGATCGCTTCTGGTTTTCAAAAGATTAGGCTGCTACAACTGATGAATTGTCTCATTGGACCGGGCGAATTTTAATTAGACGCGTTACCCTTGCTTAATTGAGTAAATATATTCTTAATTGAGTGAATATATTCCCAGCCAGTTTTCT
>JAAHTH010002451.1_pt1 | contig 10926 bp, 12 predicted proteins | sample 6116091 | NCBI WGS metagenome assembly JAAHTH01 (sample SAMN13939990, study PRJNA603662) | sponge metagenome | isolation source: marine sponge | host: Mycale hentscheli | place: New Zealand | collected 2006
AACAACACCGCCAATTACCGCATCCCGTGGTATTCTTCAATTTCCGACTCAATCGTTGAAACAAAAAAAACTTCGACTAAAACAAAAACTCGACAGCTTTGAATTGCACTATCAACAACGCAGCCAGGGCTGCCGGTGCGAGATAAAGTGGAATTTTCAGTTGCTGTTTTTCTTCAGTTGACAAGTCATCCCAGATTCCAACGCCAAGCCGACACATTAGTTGCTGCACAACGCGTTTAAATAGTCTGACCACGCCTATTTTCCAGATCAGGATCACGAGCGCCATCGCACCGCCAATTACAAAGGTCCATAACAGAGTTTCAATTCCCGGTTCCAGTCCTAAGAATGCCCCCATCATGGCAAGTAATTTCACGTCACCGCCACCGATCTGAAATAATAAAAAGCAAATCAGCATAATTCCACCGCACGCTCCCAGTCCCGCCAGTGAAGCCCAGAGGCTCACTTCCGAGTACACGTTCGAACCGAACAAAGTTTGTCCACCCGACAAAATCAGCGCGATTACAATTCCACTGTAGGTCGTCCAGTTATAGATCTTTTGCTTTGACACATCGGTAATGGTCGCAATAACTGTCAAACACAGCAAAACATAAGTCGCAATCATTTACGTGCTTTTTTACTGACTTTGTGCGTTGATGGATCCATTTTCCAGGTCCGTCATGCCTTGCTCGAAGAAATTCTTAACTCGAGGCCACGCGACGGTGATAAGGAAAATCAAAATTGGAAGAGCGATCGCGCCAATAATCAAAATTGTTTCCAGGCTGACCCCTCCCTTTTCATCGTTGTGGATTCGCGCCAAAAAGCGCTTTACGTCCAACATTCGCTTCATCTCTTCTTCCTTTACAAAAATTTACTAGCTTTGTTTCTGTGGATTGGAACCCAATCGATTATTACATCAATGGAGATCCCATGATCGTGATTGTCATTTCATAAACCAGCTTTATCATTCGAGGCAACAAATAAAATAAGAACGCAGCCAGAGGTAAAATGATTCCAAGAACCAGTACCAAATCCAAACTTGCAACGGCATTCCGCTTACAAATTCGTTTCCCCTTAAATGTGCGTTTACAAAGTTTCATTTAATGTCTTATCGTCAATAAAATTGCTTGGTTTCCTTGAGCAACTAAGTTGTTATGTTTGGCCGCTTCCACATCGAAGCGGAGGCTTTAATTCGATCTGCCATCCCGCTTTCATACGGCTCCTCACCGAACTGCGGAACATTCCCGGTTGGAGTCAATTGCATCTCAACGCGGTCGGTTGAGTCGTTCGCGGCCCCCACGTTTAGTGGCTTCAATGTGTACAGCTCGTTGAATTGATATTGTTGATCGGAGGTCAGCCGCCCCGCCTCTGTGATCGCATGGATTCGCCGACGACCATCCTCATTTGAGCGGGTCAGCTGAACGACGACATCAATCGCCGAGGCGACTTGCGCCCGAGCCACATAGACTGGAATTTCCACGTCTGACATCAGCGATAACGTCTCCAAACGGACCATCGCATCGACAGCGGAACTGGCGTGGACGGTTGAAAGACTTCCCTCGTGTCCACTGATCATGGATTGGATCAAATCGAGTGCCTCCCCCGCCCGGACTTCACCAACAATAATACGATCCGGCCTCATTCTTAATGATGCGCGGAATAATTCACGAATATCCATTTCCGACTGAGTCGATTTAGTGGCGGGCTGTGCCTCGAGGTAAAGACAATGCTTCTGGTGAAGGCGGAGTTCCGAAGTATCCTCGATGACAATGATTCTTTCCGTCTCAGGAATGGCGCGGGAGAGTGCTCCCAACATGGAAGTTTTCCCAGTTCCACTACCACCTGAGATGATGACATTCTTTCGCAAACGCACGCAAATTTCCAAAAACTCCCGGGCAGATTCGGTTAGGCTTCCAAACCCCATTAGGTCTTCCAATGTTAGAGGGTCACTGGAAAACTTTCGAATCGTCAAACAGGTTCCAACCCGTGAACTTGGCGGAATAATTGCATGGACTCGTGAACCATCGGGAAGGCGCGCGTCGAGAACAGGGTGATCTTCATTGATTTCTCGGCCAACGGATTGAGCCAGGTTGTTTACGGCGGAACGCAAGGCGTCTTCGCTATGGAAACCGGAAGCTGTCGTTTGAATCTGCCCTTTTCTCTCAACGAATACTTGCTGCGAACCATTGACCATAATCTCAGTGATCGAAGGGTCGTCCAAAAATTCACCGATCGGTTGCAGAAAGTATCTCAGGCTTGCTTCAAAAACCGCTTGTCTTGACATCTTGGCCCCATGAAATGGTTTACTTCGTCGCGCCGAATCGAAGCGTCAGGTAAATTACTGATCTTTTAAGTTGGAAATGGATCGAGGCTCGAAGGTAAGTGTACCTCAGTAAACGTAAGCGGCAAAAAGTTTCCACATCAATTTTGATGGGGTTCTATCAAATAATTCGAATTTAATGAGTATTTCTGAGAATTTGAACGGCACTATCGATCTCAGCGCATAAAAAAAGCCTTCCATTAATGGAAGGCTAAATTCAGTGGAGACGAGGGGGCTCGAACCCCTAACCCCCGCCTTGCAAAGGCGGTGCTCTCCCAATTGAGCTACGTCCCCGAATTTCTCCCAAGATAACCATCTATCTCGGTATTTTCAACCTCATGAAGCCAAACAAGTGGGCGTGCCAGAATTCGAATCTGGGACCTCGTCGTTATCAGCGACGCGCTCTAACCAACTGAGCTACACGCCCTCATTTGACCAATGGCACAAAAACGTGCCAAGAATCGCGAAGTTTAAGTAAACAGCCCAGTTTGTCAATTCGGCCAAGATTACTTCTTCGCTCTTAAGCGGTTGGCTTCTCGCAAAAACGGAGCGAAAAACTAAAAGGAGTATTCTAGGAACTCAATTTCGACTGTCAAACGGCCTGTTAAGCTCAATTTATCGTCAAATTGTCTCCGAAAACCAACCCCAAATTCCACGATCCGAAGAATTTCTTGATATCGATTGGAGATTAGAAAGACACACGGTTTTTTACACCCAAAAAATTGGCTTTTTCAGCTCATATTGCGGTTCCAACCCACTCACCGATTTAACAACTGAATAGATCGTAAGTTGTTTTTTCTCTGCAACTCCTCCAGTTTCAAACATTCCTGCAACTGACTTTTTTAAAACGCAACCTTAAGCGAAATCCAGTCTTTATTCATATCGGCAAAATCAGGTAGTCTTACCCAAGAATGAGACTGCCTAATTGATCTACAACGGGATTAATTTCAGGTCTTAGCTTTCGAAAAACGGTTGGCTGGAATGGAGATTTCAGCGACTGATTTAAGGCGACTTACATTAACCGGGTGACAGACAGGTGTTGTCAATGATTGTTGGATTTACTTCTATTTCGTTCCGTTTAGTAATTGCCGGAACCATCTGCACGTTTGCTTTGATCAGTGCCTTCGATCTCCAAGATTCACGTGGTCAAGATGCTCCACTTAAAAAAGCACTCTCCATTAAAGCGAAACAGGATGTAAACTACGAACGTCCTACCGCCGAAGTTCTGGAACAATGCGTCTTTGCAAAGACAAAAAATCCAGCAGGTTTTGTCGTACATCATAATAGCGGTCGAATTCTCAGGCGCTTCGTCGATACCAATGGCGACAACAAACTCGATCATTGGGCTTACTTTAATAACGGACTCGAGGTCTACCGAGATCTGGACACAAATTTTGACGGACGTACGGACGAATACCGATGGATTGGGCCCGCCGGTACTCGATGGGGCGTCGACCCGAATCAAGATGGAAAAATTGACAAATGGAAAATGATTTCTGCAGAGGAAGTTGCCTACGAGTGTTTTGAGGCAATTCGTTCGCGCGATGGCGATCGATTTAATCGACTTTTACTGACAACAACCGAACTCGAAGCACTTCAACTGGGAGCAGAATTAAATCGTGACGTCGCCGCGCGCGTTCAAAACGCCATCAAAGAATTTTCCAAAATGGCAAGACAACAGAAAGTTATCGACCGAGATTCCAAGTTTCTAGACGCGGGAAATGGCCGACCTCAGCTAATGGCCGGGGGCTCCTTTGGTAATCGGCGCGATCTTGTCATCTACGACCAAGCATCCTGTTTTTTCGAATCGGAAAAGGGCAATCAAATCGCCCTGGGATCTTTGGTTCGAGTTGGCAATGTTTGGAAAATGATCGATCTACCGGAAATCGTCAACTTCAATACGCCACTGGCAAGTGGCGGCGCTTTCTTTCCCCTGCCGCAATATGGAACTACCAGCACGGCGGCGACAACCGTAGCGGGCGAGAATCTTTCCAAGCTTTATGACCAGTTAACCAAGCTCGATGAGAGCCTTGCCCAAGCCAAAGGTGCTCGAGTCCAACAACTCGAAAAACAGAAGGCAGATATTTTTGTGCAATTCTACCTAAAGACCGACGACCCCAAAATGAAGCAAAACTGGCTTGAAAACCTTGCGGATTCTGTTGCTCATTCTTACCAACAGGGACGCTTTGACGACGGCCTCAAGTATTTAGAAAAATTTGTTGCGAGTCAAAAAAATTCAGATGGTCTGGACTACGTAGTCTGGAGCAGTGTTTTTGCTGAATACGGGCGCGCGAATTCAACCGGCTCAAGCCAGCAGCGTGAGGCTGCCTATTCGAACATGATCTCAAGTCTCGATAAGTTTCAGAAGCAGTACCCAACCAGTGCAAAATCTGCGGACGCGTTAATTCAATTAGCCGTTCATGACGAAGTAAATTCTACTGACGATCAAAGCACCGCAATTGACTGGTACGAAGCTTGTTTGGAGAGATTCCCCAACACAAAATACGGCAAACGCTCCAAAGGCGCCCTCACAAGATTAAAGCGGGGAAAAGACGGACTTTCCCTGACGTCCAAACGCGCTGGTGGCCAGCCATTCAAGCTTGGAGAAACTAACAGCGAAATCATCGTACTTCATTTTTGGGAAACCTGGTGCTTCCCCGATGCGGACATCAAAGAACTAGCGAGACTGGCTAAAAAATACAAAGATGACGTAACTATCATCGGCTGTAACATCGAAGGCCCCAACGCAACTGAAGGCACAAAGAAGTTTCAGGAGTTTTTAAAACAACATCCGGAAGTAAATTGGCTTCAATTGCATGAACCCGGAAGCGTCGAGGACAGTCCTCTTGCCCACCAACTGGGAATCTCAACAGAACCAGCTGTGTTTTTGCTCGACGGCAAAGGGAGGCTCATTGAGAGCAACATTGGAATTTCAAACCTCGAACGCGAGATTGAACGGCAATTAAACTAAGGACAATAACTTTGGGTGTTAAGTATTTAGCGACGCCACTGCCCAAGCCAGTTAAGTTTGGCTGACTAACAACTAGGATTTTTAATGTTGAAACGAAATGCTCAAATTCAATTAACTCGCTTAATTGGTGTCATCGGAGTTGCCATCTTAGGTTACCTGCTTCCAGTACCTTCGGGCACTCTCGCAAACAACGGCAGCAGAGAGCTTGCTGCTGAAGTACCTATCACGTCGGGCGAATTTCTGTTTCATCCATCCCGAAACGATAAGCCAATATTTCGGTATGCGGTCTCGGGCGGAGTACGTGGAGCCAACAAGCCGATAGATAAACTGCTAATTTTTGATAACGGAAATATTTTAGTGACAGGAGACGTTGGCGTCCCTGATCGCGAAGCAAAACTTACCGCCGCGGATCTTCAGGTGTTTAAGGATTTCATCCTCAAAAAAAATACCTTTTTCAGTTTAGACTCCGCGGATATTGAAAAACGAATGAACCAGAACGGAGCTACGGCGATTGCGGACGGCTATAGCTCCATCTTCTCTGGAAATTTTGATGGGAAAGTTCACGAAGTCGAAATATATTCACTGTGGGCCGCCACAAAAAGCTTTCCGAATTTTGAAGAAATTAAAAAGTGTGAAGCTATTGAAAAACGTTGTAAAGCGATTATTTCAGTGGTAAATCTTGGCGACCGCGGCCCCAAGATCTTAGCAGCAGTGAATGCTGAAATCGCAAAGAAAAAACTTGAGATCCAGCCATTTAAACTAAGTGAAATGCGCCTTGCATCGCAATCGCCCGGCGGTCGGTTTCAAGTCAGTTTCAGTCGCGTTCTTGCCGGCAACACTGATGATCCGCCCAAGGCGATGCACGCGATCTATTTCGTAAAACAAACCGGTGCCAACCCCCTAATTTCCTTTTACAATCTCCCCAAAAAATAATTGGGGATTTTACGATGTGCGGTTTACTGCTAACGCTTCTGTGCTAACACTCAACGCTGGCTCACACATAGCCCTCGTCCAGGGTTGAAAATGCCGGTTGGCTGAAAACTCCGGTCTCAAACCCAAATATCTCCCCAACTAGCAGGAGCCTCATTTGGCATAGGCGGCTTGGGATCCGACATTCTTGCTTCGAGAATTCGAACTTCTTGATCGATCGAAACTAATAGATTTCTATAATTTCGGTTGGTCATCATTTTTGGATTCGATCGAGCCTTGATCTCATAGAGCTGTTTTATGCTCGTTAGTTGTCGGGCTGCTAACTCAAGAACGCGGTCGATTTGATTTTCGTCTCGCGTTGGCCAAAGATTGTCACGACAGAACATGACAACCAATGCAGCGGCAGCCCTGATCTCCTGAGGGTGTTGCTTCGTTTCCAATTGCAGGGTTCCGTGGATTAGGCGCATCGCTTGCCCCCACGGATTCAACGCTTCAAGCCAACGCTGGCCATCTTCGGTTTCCCATGGAGCAACCACTTCGCCTGCTTGTTGATCTCCCATAATTCACTCCCAAAAGGGTTGCCACGACGAAGGAGGCTCAATCGCAGACTGCCGATTTGACATTCCCATCCGCCGACTGAGGATCTCAATTTCTCGCTTGAATTCTTCTAAAGTATTGTTGTATGACTGATGCTCCGCCATCGTTAATGGCTTACCCGAGCTGGAGGCAGGAGGCGCCTTGCATATTTGGCGGGCTTTTCTCAGGATCGCTTTTAGCGTTCCCCGCTCATTCTCCGGCCACATTTCGTCACGACCGAGAAGTATTCCGAATGCGAGGATCATGCGCATTTGTTCTAAAGAAATCGAACCTTCGGGCTTTTGCAGTTCGTCATCGATGACCATCGCGAGGTTGGTCTTCCTAAAAAGAGCATAAAACCAATTTTGAGCCTTGGGGTGAATCCAAGGTGACAAATCATTTAGCTCTTTCATATCTTCAACTCCTACTTCCATTCGTCATGACAATTATTACACGACTGGTCGATTAAATTGATCGCGGTCGACGCGGCATCGTAATCTTGGTTGAGACAAGCATTTTTCGTTTGATTGGCCGCTTCGATCATTGCCTTTGATAATTCAAGATAGCCATCGTCATCCGCATCCGTCATGTTTTCCATCATTAAGGCATATCCCATCGCAGCCACAAGTTCTGATTCGTGGAAAATCTTCTCAGTACCATCAGAAAATTCTTTTTCGTTGGAACTCAATTGCTTCAGCAATTCTCTCGATGCCTGCAGCCGCTTCATAATTGGACTACGGTCCACCACCGCGGACCAATCTAATTCTTCAGGTGCTTTCTCAGACGCATTAAAGTTCCCGCCGCGCACCATCTCCTCTAAATCTCCCTTGCGGCGTTTACAACTTTCATAAGCTTGGATCGTGCCAACTCTAGAATTCGCCGCCGCACGCTCGAAAGAGATTTGAGCCTCGTTGGCAAATCGTTTCCACCTTACCTCAGAATCGTATTCGCGCACGATACCAAACAACATAGACAACATTGAAAAGGACTGGTGCGCTTTGGAATACTCGCTCTTAAATTTGACCGGAGTGGTTACCTCCATTGCCAGACGTTTCTGGATCGCCTTGACCTCATCTTCGATTGTCGTTGCTGAAACTAGCCCAGACCATTTTGAACTGGTCTCCGAGGTTGTCGGTTCATCACCGGGGGAATCGAAGCCTCCCGGCTTCGTAGTTGAGCCAGCTTCACCAGGAGAAAGTTGGGCAGGTCGAGGCCCAACCAGTCCATCTTCAAAAAGATTTCGAAAGTAAATGCCATCCCATTCTTTTTCTGAAAACTTGGGTCGCTTTACGCGGGTTACCTTTTTAGACTTTCGCTCTTGAACCTGAGTGGCAGCAATTGTACCTCCAGCGAAGGTAGAAACGATCAAGAACCAGACAATCAACGTCTCTCGACACATATTATTAATTCCGCGAATAAAAGTCATTCAGCTTCGAACAAAATAAGTATGAAGGTCAATTCCCTGTAATACAACAGTAAAACATCACTTACAAATATCATTATTGATAAAGTATAGAATATCTTTACGACGCCTATTCGTTCAAAAAGGCGGCTACTTCATCATTAACCGCAGTCGCTTGCAAACTAAAGTTGAAACATGAATTCAGATTCTGAGCCCAATCCGCAAAATCCGAATGTTCCACCTGAGAATAATTCAAACGCCTCTGCCTCCAGTCGGCGGGAATTCTTGCGAGGCATTAGCGCGATTGATGCGATCCGACGGGAATCAGAACTGGCGATCGATGACGCCTCAATGGAGGCAGAGGCACAAGCGATCTCGCAGGATCGACAATCGGGCTACCTCGAATATTACTCCAAAAATGCAATGGCTTGTGAATTCGAAATCTTCTTCAATTTACATCAATATAAGCAGGCAGGGATGGCCACGATGGAGGCATTTCAGCTAATCGATTTACTGGAAGATCAACTTACGATTTACAGAGACCACAGTGAATTAAGCGGGATCAACCAAACTGCATTCGACCAAAACGTTGTTGTAGAAAATCGTTTATTTGAGTTGCTCTCCCTTGCAAAAAGGATTTATCTGGACACCCAAGGCGCGTTCGATATCACCTCGGGACCGTTAACTCGCTTGTGGGGTTTTGAAAAACGAAAAGGTAATCTGCCGACGCAAAGCCAAATAGACGAGATCCTTCCGTCGATCGGATCGGATCAATTTAGTCTCTGCAGTCACGAATCGACGATCAAGTTCAACTCCGCCAACTTGTTGCTTAATCTTGGCGGGATTGGCAAAGGCCATGCTCTCGACAGGGTGACAGAATTATTCAGTCAACAGGGACTTGAAAATTATATCGTACATGGTGGCCAAAGTAGCGTCTTCGCAAGTGGTAACGCGACGGAAACCGGGACGAACCCTTTGCCTCCAAACACCGAATCCAAACTTGCGTCTCAACTCGGCTGGACAGTTGGAATCACCCATCCAACTCTGCCGGGACAGCGTTTCGCAGAAGTTTACCTTTACAACCAAGCATTGGGGACATCGGGCAGTGCGCGGCAAGGGTTTTACCACCAGGGGAAAAAATATGGACACATCATAGACCCCAGAACGGGTTGGCCAGCCGCCAGTTACCTATCGACCACAGTGATTTCTAAATCCGCTGCAATCTCAGATGCCTTAGCCACAGCATTCTTTGTAATGCCACTTGAGTCCATTCAATCCTATTGCGACCGCAACCCCGATGTAAGCGCTATCCTACTCGCCGAAAACCCAAATTCGCGCGGGCAAATCAAGGTTGAGACTTTTAATTTGTTCGATGCGAATTGGAAACAACTGAATTAAACTATAAGCCACCACAAGTAGTTTTGATTCTCGCTAACGCAACTCACAAACCAAAAAATTATACCAAGAGATTCCCCAACCAGCCCCTTTTTTACTGATAGTTAATCATATGAAAAAAGCACTCATAATTATTGGCGACGCATCAGAGACGTTGGACACGATGTATCCGTACTATCGACTTCAAGAAGCCGGTATCCAACCAGTCGTAGCGGCGCCGGAAAAACGAAAATATCAAATGGTCATGCACGAGGTCAAACCGGGGTGGACGATTACCAAGGAGTGGGAAGGCTACACGATTGAAAGTGAAATATCATTTGGCGATGTGGATCCGCGAGATTATGCCGGGATCTTTTACTCAGGAGGTCGCGCACCGGAATATATTCGGTACGACCCCAATTTAGTTTCCATTACAAAGTACTTTTTTGAGAATCATCTTCCCATCGCAAGTGTTTGCCATGGGGTCGAAATCCCTGCCTACGCCGATTGCGTCAGGGGCCGCAAGATGGCAACGGTTGAGAAATGCCGATTCGATCTCGAGTCACAGGGGGGAATTTTCGTCAACGAACCTTGCGTCGTTGATAAGAACCTCGTCTCCGGTCGAACTTATCACGACAATGGGCATTATCTCGCGCCCTGGATAAAAATGCTCGAGTAGAACGAACCCGGCTAACAGGCGGATGGCAGGAAAATATCTGCTCGACGACGAAGCACCTGCCCGGTCGAAACATCCTTAACCAAAATAACTCAGCCGAGAGTTCAGGGGACTCTCGGCTGAATTAAGTTTTGGAGCATTTGAGAACTCTAATCTTCGCGGCTGGTTACTTCCAAAAGGTGATAGCCAAACTGTGTTTTTACAGGCCCTTGCACCTGGTTAACATCAGCGCTGAAGACAACTTTATCAAATTCTGGAACCATTTGCCCGGGACCAAACTCACCCAAATCGCCACCTTGCAGTCCGGATGGGCAAGACGAGTGCTCCATGGCTGCTTCTGCGAAATCAGTACCGTTGGCGATCTCAGCCTTTAGCTGTTCACACTGCTCCAATGAGTCGACGAGGATGTGACGTGCGGTGGCCTTGGCCATTTAATTTCTCCTGGTAAAAACTGTTTAAAAAAGGAGGCCTGACAAAGAAGTCACCGACCCCATTGGGTGGGCGATTGTACAGGCCGAAAGAAAATCTTGATCAATCCGAAACCGATAGAGTTAAACTGAACCTGAGCCTTCTGGTTTGGTTTCTGGTTTGGTTTCTGGTTTGGTTTCTGGTTTGGTTTCTGGTTTGGCTTCTGGTTTGGCTTCTGGTTTGGCTTCTGGTTTGGCTTCTGGTTTGGCTTC
>JAAHTH010002757.1_pt2 | contig 10921 bp, 12 predicted proteins | sample 6116091 | NCBI WGS metagenome assembly JAAHTH01 (sample SAMN13939990, study PRJNA603662) | sponge metagenome | isolation source: marine sponge | host: Mycale hentscheli | place: New Zealand | collected 2006
TGACGTCAAGTCAGCAGTGGCTGGCGACTGAACTGGACGACGTGTCGCCCCTTTGTGAGCGACATCTCGGTGCGTCAGGTTCTGGTGGTCGAGATGCTGGTGGGCATCATCTTGCTGTGCAACGAAGACAGCATCGCAATGTTGGCAACGAACATCGCATCCCATGAGTGAAGCGCGGACCTCGATTCGGCGGCCGCAGGTCGGACAAGATTGAGTGAAACGTACTGTCATGAAAAGAACTCCGTTGGTCATTTGATAAGCAACTGACTTCCGAGATGGCAAGATTCTAACCCTTATCAGCCATCAAAGCAACCTTCATTGCCTGTAGCGGGTTCATTGCGTGCAGCCCTCCAGAGCCATCCGCAGGAGCCCCGCGCGATTTCAGCCGTAAAAAGCAGCCCTAAAACCAGCTTCACCCCCGACCAGAAGTGAGCAAATTTATCGAAAAATCCGTTGCTACCCCCAAAATCTCTTCAAACAAATCAGGCCACAGGCTGAACGAAGGGCGTTAATTCTCCCTTTCTATAGTCATCGGGAACCTTTTCCGGACGTTCAGGTTCGCTTTCACGCCGCAATTCGCGACAAACGCAATCGATTCGCATGGCGGACTCTGGATTACGACGAGTCAGGGGGGGCTTTTCCAACCCCTGCAGTCATGAAGACTGCAGCCATCAATGCTGCGGCCTTCAATACTGCAGCCCTCGAAACTCCTGCTCAACGTTACGGAACCCATCACAAGCTTTAGGCCTCGCGGCAGACGCTGATCGCAAGGCGCGCCGCCGAGTCAAAGCGGCCAAAGTGGCCCACACGTATCGTTGAAGCGGGGCAGCAGGTGCCGACTGCTCCCATCCAAATCAGGGCACGCTCGATCTTGTCATCATCTGCGGAATCGCCAACTGGCGACTCGCGATTATTTTCGCAGGTTCTGTTCGACCACAGAAGGTCGTGTCGCCATTTGCAAAAAATTACATTGAGCCCCCACCAACTCCTAAGCCTGCGGTGACGAATGGCCTACAATCGCTTACCTTTAATGTGAGTCGACTCGGTGTCCGCTTTCGGCCCGTGATGACCGCCAACGCTGTCTGCCTCCGAGAGAACGCACCTGCTGGAAAATACACCTGCTAGGCTCTCTTTTTGTTCAATGCCTGCCAGCCCTGAGTCAACGTGCTGGAGAGAAAGTGAAGGAACGCTGCGATGACCAAGAAAATCTTATTTGTTTGCATGGGCAACATTTGCCGCTCACCGGCTGGCGAAGCTGTCATGCAAAGGTTTGCGGAAGAATTCCGAGTCGATGCTGAAATCGAATCAGCAGGGACCCATGGCTATCATGTTGGCGAGGGGGCCGATGCTCGCATGATGGCGGCAGCAGAGGCCCGTGGCTATGAATTGACGAGTCGCGCACGCAAGGTCACTCCAGAGGATCTCAGCCCCGAACGTTTTGATTTGGTTCTCGCAATGGACGCTGAGAACCATTCAATCTTGCTCGAAACTGCGGGTGGCTTGATGCCACACATTCGAATGTTCAGTGATTACCTGGATGACAACTGGCCAAGCGATGTGCCAGATCCGTACTACGGTGAGGAAGACGGATTCGATCAGGTTCTGGACATGCTTGAAGAGGGCTGCCCGGTGATCCTGCAGACTCTGATGGGCGAAGGCATCTTCGATGGAATGTTCGAAGAAGAGCAGTAGCGAAACAGAGCAGTAGCGAAACAGAGCAGGATCGCGATCACTTAGCATCATCCTGCCAGAAAGCATTGAACGGTGAGAAACCGCCTCGGGAGTCCAAATTCCCAAGCCGTGCCTAGCGATCGCACGATTTCCCCTGCTAATCAAACGCTTATTCTTCGCGCACCCGCCTGCTTCGTCGTGTGCGTTCAAATCGTACCGCACAGCCGACAGGAATGGTTTCCGCAAGTTCAACCTTTTCGCCGGCAAGCGTCTTGTTGACTGCTGCTTCAACATACCGCGTGGAAACTTTTTTTCCCTCAGGACTATCATCCAACGCGCCCATGTAAACGACCTTTCTGTCTGAATCGAGCACATAAAATTCGGGTGTGCGTTTCGCGCCGTAGTCCTTTGCGATCTTTTGTGTTTCGTCAAATAGATAAGGGAACTCAAATTTCTTTTCTTTGGCCTTCTCCTGCATCGCCGGCATCAGATCGGCCTTTACTTTGTTCACATTGATTGCAACCAAGGCCACGCTTTTTTCGCTGTATTGTTGATGGAAGGCCAATAACCGATCTTCGATATCGACAGCGTAAGGACAACTGTTGCAGGTAAAGACAACCACGATGACTTTGGATGACTTGAAATCCGAGAGGGAATATTTTTTCCCGTCGACTGCAGGCAAACCATTCCAAACAGGGGCCGCGTCACCAGGACTTAATGTTGAGTTGTACTTTCCAGCGGGCAGACTACTGACCTGCGTACCAAGCGTCAGTAGCATTACGAGAAAAAACTGTCTGAGAATGGCCATAATCGACTCTAGTGCCGGTAATGAGTGGTGTGGGAATGAACAAGGCATCACAGTTTATCGCGTCACGGTCTCAAACTCGACACCAGCTAATGCGGGCTAACAGACGATTTTGATTCACGGAGCTAGTGATCGCGATCGCGATCGCTAAAGTCTTCAAAAACACCATACGCGAGCGTGGATGGGTTACGCACGGCAGGCGTTCTTACTGATGCGAAACTCCCGATGCCTGTGAGCTCGTGGCATTTCTGCGACCGGGGCGATCACAGCCTTGCGGGTTAGTTTTTGGCCAACTCGCGTAGCAGTTCTATTCCACGATTCAAGGTTTCATCGGGTGCTGCAAAACTGATTCGAAAGTGCGAATCGCGTTGGCTGAAGATATTGCCTGGAATGATGAGCAAGCCGCGGGAGATCGCTTCCTCAACAAAGGCAGCACCACTAGCCACGGGGGCTTTGGGAAAGACGTAGAACGCTCCGCCGGGCGTTACCATTTCGTAACAGTCACTGAGCCCATGCACCACTAAGTCTCGTTTCCGTCGATAATCTTCCAGATAGCCATCGAGACTGACTTCCATCGCCCGAATCGCTCCCCATTGTGCAGGCTGCGGTGCACAAACAAACGAGTACTGCTGCAACTTGAGCATCGCGGCCATTACTTCGGTTGGTCCGTGCACATAACCAACTCTCCAGCCAGTCATCGCATGACTCTTACTGAATCCATTAATCACGATGGTCTGATCGTTGTAGACGGCCGGTGACACAAACTCACTGTCATAATGAAAATTGCTATAAATTTCGTCTGACACCAACGCGATCTTCTTCTCTGCCGCCAACTCAGCGACCTGCTTCAGGTCCGCTGTCGCCGCGGTCACTCCCGTCGGATTGGCAGGGGTATTCAGCAGAATCATTTTGGTGCGAGGCGTGATGGCCGCCTCAATTTTTTCTGGATCGAGCCTGAAATCCGGATACGAATCAACCGGCACCGGAACCCCTCCACACATCTGCACCAACGCAGGATACATCACGAAAAACGGATCCAGATAAATCACCTCGTCACCTGGGTTGATCATTGAAAGCATCGACAGCATCAAGCCGCCACTGGTTCCACTACTTACAAATACATCACGATTTTCATGACTGGGGTATTGTGCAGCCACTTGACGCTGCAGAGATTCCCTCAGCGGGCCAATTCCCTGAGTGGGCGAGTAGGCATTCTTTCCAGACTCAATCGCTTCTATGGCAGCCTGCTTGACTTCAATAGGCACATCAAAATCTGGCTGCCCAATCGAAAGATTGATCGGATCTTTAAGCTTGGCCGCCAAATCAAAAACGCGACGTATGCCACTGCTATCGAACGAATCAGCACGGTCAGAAATCCAAGGATGCATGAGGAATACCAAAGTTCATGTACGAAAGGGGATACGAACGAGCGGCGGCAGATGATTCTTGCAGGATCAACAGCGTTTTGCAAAGGATGAAACACGAGGGGGTCAAGACGAAACGCCTTCATGAAGGTTATTATCTACGCCCACTCAGTTCGGTCAGTTTAACAAGCCCTGCACGATTCGCAGAGGAGGTCCCGATCATGTCTGCCACTCGTTTTATCGAACCGGTCGTGCGTTTTTGCGCTGTGATCACTCGTCACGATGCCGCACGTCATTGGGCTATCGCAAGACTGGCCAACCAATGGGGGCACACGACCATCTGTTCCGCTGAAATCCCATTTGAAGCTGGTGGCTATTACACACCATCGATGGGCACCGGACTGCAAAAGTCATTGATTGCCGTCGCCGGCTTCACCGACCCCGGAGGTCTGGCGGACTGGAAAAACGAAACCAATCAATGGGAACAGGAATACACATCATCCTCCCAGCACGAAGAGGAACGTCCTCTCAACCTCGATCCGGGTTACATGACGCAAGCAAAATTGGTACTCGCGACCACCAAGGATCGAGACCATCGTCTGTATCTCCGTGATGGTATGTTTGCCGAGGTCACCCTGACCTATGTGGGTAAAGTCTGGCAGCATCACCGTTGGACTTATCCTTCTTATCGAACGGCTGAAGTCGCGAAATTCGCCAACCAATGTCGATCAGACTTGAGGCAACATCTTAAAGAAACCAGACAGTTTCGCCGCCACCCGCAATAACAGACCAAACACCTTCCCAGAGAAAAATTTGGAACTGTGATCCCATAACTGTGATCCCGGGGCTGTGACCTTCGTGCAAAATCGATCATTGCCGTCACTTGCAGCACACCATCGACAAGTTCAGGTTCGATGACCGTCCTCATTCTGGTCGTGTTGTGATTGTTGGACTCTGCTACACTCTTTCTTTTTGTAACGAACACGCGTTTGAGGGCGTCTCAGAGTGAAACAGTTAGCAGGTAAAGTCGTCGCGATTACAGGTGGTGGAACAGGCATCGGAGCGGGAATCGCTAAGAGCCTTGCCGAGGCAGGCTGCAAGGTCACCGTGGGAGGACGCCGTCTTGCCCCACTGCAAGCCCTGTCAGACCAAGTCAAATGTGAGCACACGATCCGCGCGCATGAGATTGATGTCGCCGAAGCAGAAAGCGTGAAGGCTTTCTTTGCAGACATCCGTGAGAATGTTGGTGAGGTTGATATCCTCGTCAACAGTGCCGGCATCAATATCCAAAAACGCACGATGGCTGAGATGTCACCGGAAGACTGGGAACGCGTGCTGTCGATCAACGCGAGCGGCGCCTACCGTTGCATGTATGAAGTACTGTCAGCGATGCGTCAACGCAAAGACGGTGTTGTGGTCAACATTTCCTCGGTCGCCGGCAAACGCGCGATCACGCTCGGTGGTGTCGTGTACTGTGCAAGCAAATTTGCGATGACGGCTCTCGGCACTGCAGTGTCAAATGAAATCCGTGAAGAAGGTGTTCGAGTAACGAACGTGTATCCCGGTGAGGTCAACACCCCGATCCTTGACAACCGCCCGACTCCCGTTTCCCAAGAACACAAAGATGCCATTCTGCAGCCCGAGGACATTGCATCAGTCGTACTTACGATTTGTGCCTTGCCACCGCGTGCAAACGTACCTGAAGTTGTTATCAAACCCACGATTCAGGAATGGGTCTGAATAATCAGGCAGCCCGCTTTTGCCAGCGGACAGTTGCCATGCTGTTCGCTTCACACGCAGCCTTCCGCATTGATTCAACCTTGCTCAGGCAGTTGCACTAAGTCAGACTTGCCAATACCGTCACAGAGCGTGACAGGAGGCTGAAATGGACGATAAAGAACACCCTGAAAGAACCGACCACGACGAACCGACTGACTCGGATGATGCCGCTTTGGAATCCAGCAATGAATTCGCAGATGATTTTGCGGAAGACCTTGATGGACTTTCAATGGATGATCTCGGTGCGGCCTATGCCCGTGTCGCTGCGGAACATGACCCCGAAGCTTTTGCACAACCTGCAGAAGCCCTTGCAGAAGACGAGGCGTCAGACGCAGACATATCCGACGCGGAACAGGAAAACCCAGACGAAGACGAAGCCCTCGTTACACCCGAGGCAATCGTTGAAGCGGCACTTTTTGTCGGACACCCAGAAAACAAACGATTCACCGAGCAACGCCTGGCATCACTGATGCGAGATGTTTCTCCCGAGGAAGTCGTCGTGTTGATCGACCAACTCAACCAATCCTACAAGGAAGCTGACCAGGGCCTGCGCATCATGCGCGATGAGCAAGGTTATCGAATGTCAATCGCACCCGAGGTTGAAGCAGTACGTCGATCGTTTCTTGGAAAGGTCAGGGAGACTCGCCTCAGCCAGACGGCAATCGAGGTACTTTCGCTGGTCGCGTACCAACCCGGGATCACCGCCCAAAAAGTCCAGGATCAACGAGGACGTGAGAGTGGCCCCCTGCTGAACCAACTCGTGAGACGTCAACTACTGAGATTGGAACGAATCAAGCCACCTGAAGGTGGACGTGCCATTCCTCATTATCACCCCACAGAAAGATTCTTAGTTCTTTTTGGACTGGAGACGCTCGAAGATTTACCGCAAGTCGACGAAGCCGTCCGCGAGTCATAGCCATCTAAACACGATCGTCATGACGATATCGTACTGATCACGAAAGACACTGATCACGTGTCGATGGCCTGTGCGTGAACGATAGCCTAACCGCACGCTTCCTCAAACATTTCCGATGCCGGTCGGGTTTGTGGCACCTCATCAATCCCATGGTCACCTAACATCACCTCATCCCTCTGTCACAACATCACGAGAGTGATTCAAGTGATGTCAAACTCCATCGTTTCCCGTCACTCACTGCACCATTCATCTGCTGCAACGAATGGAGCACACGTTCTACCTGAAAGTCAATTTCGACGCCAACAGCCTCCCTGAGAATTCGTTCGCATCGACGGCGCAGTCGCCGTGGACTGAGCGGCTCATCAGCAGTTTGCAGCGCGTAGCAGGCGACGAACAACCCGCATGTTCTCTCCCGCTGTGCCGGCGGGATGGTCCGATGCCCAACGCCGGCGTTGGTATCCAGTTTCTGAAAGTAGAGGTTGCTCGTCAGTTTCAGCTCCCTTTTCTTTTTGGCTGCAAAGTAACCAAGGGTGCTTTTGATTAAATATCCGATCAGCAGGCCGATCAGGATCAACGACCAATGCAATGCAATCACGGCGAAAAGAATCGCATACTGTGCAATTTTACGAAGCGACATCAGGAACCCTCCCAAACTGGGAACAATGATCTTTACATGATCCAGCCCTGAAATTCGAACCCGAGCACCGGGTAACAAAGTGTCAACATCCTCCTTGGGAATATTCTTGAACATTCGCAAATGCATCTTATCAGTGCTCAAAGCTTCGTCACCCTGCAATTCTGATTTGAGCTGAAAGGCGACCACCATGCGTTGATAGACTGGAATTTCGAACGCTTCCATGCGGTAAATTTTCCGCAGTCGGCGTTGAAAGCGAGTTCCCATGATGTCACCGCGGGCGTAAACCACGAGTTGCTCAAAGAGATCGAGATCGACATGCAAGGGGACTCCCCACTGACTGGCCACACCAACGCACTTCTCAATGTCCTCACGCGCCACTTTTTTATATCCTGCATCGTCCATGATCTGGCGAAACAGCTCGATCATGTGCTGCATTTGCTGAGGCTTTCTTGATTCTTCCAAATCGATCGAGGAATCTTTTCCTGCCTCTTCTTCGGCAGCGGCGGAGTCGCCCATCTCTACACCATCAACTGCGGCAACCTGTGGGGAAGATCCCAAAGCCGCCGACTGGTGTAATCGCCTTGCCTGATCCCTGATGACCGGCGCAACGTCTTTCAATGCAGGGTGCGACCCGTCGGCTGATTCGGTGAGCAGAGGCTTACAATCGCTGTCCGGATCGACCGATGCATAAAGCGAGGTGAACTGACGGTGATACGCTCCTGTACGTTCATGGTGTAATCTATCTAGCATGTCACAACGTTGCCGAAACTCCACATGCAAGGTTGCCGATAACTCACCACGCTGTATCAGATAATCAGCAAGCGTGTCGGTCTTCAATGGAATGTAGGGCTCGATGGACCAATGCCCAGCATCATCTTGAATCATCCCATCAGTCGTGGCATTAAAAAATGACCGACCCACAGTGCTTCCGCCTTCGATTGTGAAACCAGATAGCAAACCATTCATGAATCAACCCCACTCCCAAGCAACCAACAGTTCTGCTTCCAATCCGCGGACAGAATCGCAAACCCAACCTTTTCTGGACACGTCATCGTCACCCAAAATCTGTGGCGTCGCATTGGACATGGATGGACTCTTGTTCGACACCGAAGGATTGTACTGGGAAGTTGGCGACACGGTGCTGCAAAGAAGAGGGTTCCGGTACAGCAAAGCATTACAGTCCCGGATGATGGGGCGTGTGGGGGTAGCGGCGTTGCAGCAAATGGTTGACTTTCATTCTCTTGAAGATAGCCCCGAAAGCCTGTTAGCGGAATCAGATGAACTCTTTGCTGAAAAGCTTGCCGCTGGCGTACCGCCCATCGCTGGAGTGCCGGCGTGGATTGATCATTTAAAAGAGCATCAAGTGCCATTCGGCCTGGCAACGAGCAGCCGTCGCAGATTTGTGGATATCCTGTTTGAACCGATCTCATGGAAACAGGACCTTGCCTTCATCCTGACAGGAGATGACGTAACCCATGGCAAGCCACACCCTGAGATGTACCTGCGTGCCGCGAATCTCTTTGATCTTTCACCTGAGCAGATGCTTGTTCTTGAAGATAGTGGCAACGGGTGTGCCTCCGCTGTTGCCTCAGGAGCATGCACCGTCGCAATTCCCAGCATCCATACTCAAGATCAGAACTTCGAGGGTGCATCCTTGATTGCAGAAAATATCAGTGATCCCCGTTTGTGGGCAATGATAGAACCGGCAAAATGAACGTGAATTCGGGAAACCATCCCAGCGCTACAGCAGGAGCATCCGGAGAGTCGCGGGGCAAGCAACGCTCTTTTTATTACAAACGCGGTGACAAACGCGGTGAAATGCTTTGATGAACACTGTGTTTTCTACAGGCTCACTTTTCACCACCCCAGTCGGCGGTCACTGCATCTGGCTTATTGCGTCAACTGGCCTACTGGGTCATTTGGCCTACTGGGCGCCACAGTCAAAAACCAGCCTTCCGGAGGATCAGGAAGCGCAAAGGCTTGATGGTAGGCTCGCTGCTTCAATTCGATCCAAACCAGAGTCTGCTTGTGCAGTTGACTGGGGTTCAAGCGTATGGCCTTTCGAGCTAGTTTTTTAGCGAGAGAAAATTCCTGACCCGCAGCTGCTGCGAGAGCTAAGTTGTGCAGGGCAGCAAGCTGAGTTGGATGACGTTCCCAAACGTCAGACCAAAGCTTCTCAGCCTCGCCCCATCGGCCCTCACGTGCAGCTCGATTTCCCTTTCTGGTTTTGGCACTGCCAGGTAACAGATAGGGAATCTCCAGTTTGACCTGATAACGATCGACGGAAGGCGTGATCAGGCGAAATGTCTCTCTCACCATGGCCTGCGTCAAAACCTCATTGAGGTCGGAAACAAACGCAAGATCTGGATAAATGCCTCTGGCAGTTTTGACATCCAGTACGATCGGGTTTCCACCACCAGGAGAATCAGCGTCAAGTCCAGTCAGCCGCCATGACACGCTGAGCGTGCCTGGGTCGGTCTGGTTTTGCAGCGAGGCATGCCGCTTCTGAATCACTTCGCCGCGCAGGACATAATCAATCCCCTGATGTCGCGCAAAACTTGCGACGGCCAAATCATTGGGGATTTCCTCAAGGGCAGACACAAGTTGGATCTTGGTGCTGGGTTGTGCACGCTCGCGTGACTCCTGGGCCACCATTTCCTCGAGGCTGACCATGTCCAGTTTCCGTCCAGGGTCCTTCGGAGCCTGACTGAGCAACTGCCTCTGCAGAGGCCTGACAAGTTCCTGAGGTCCCTGAACGCCTGCCAAGGCAACCTGCTTACCGACAGCCGACCCCAATTGGGGAGGCTTCCACGCATGGATTGGGGCGGACATTCGACAGCCACTACCAAATGGCAGCATGCTGCAGATAAGCAAAGTCATTAGAGGGACATAGCACTTCATGCTCTGCCGTTTAAAGTTTGCCATCCGTCAGAGTCAAGTTCGATCGGTAAATTTTGCCATCAAGCTGAGGCGGCAACCGGTTCCTTGACTGCAACATGCAAGCTTTCGCGGCGAATTCCATCACTACCGTAAAAGATGACGGTATTTTTGGAGAAGTCACAGATGGCCGTCAGTTTTACACTTCGAGGGCCATGAACACAAAAGTAAACACCAACGGTTTCTCCGCTTCGAATCACTTCCCGCTGCGTCATCGGGAATTGGTGAGGCACGAGATGCCCAAGTTCACAGAGTCTTTTTTCGACAGTGACGCAAAGTGTCGAAAAGTCAATCTTACGAGGCGATAAGCCGATCATCTGCATCCATTTGGCTGGCGGAGCAATCAGTTCAAGCCGCAAGAACGAGTTGATTCGTTTCCCCGGCAGCGTTGGTATCGGCGACCCAGACGCTGATGTTTAGCTCCCAAAAAAGTCTATAGTCGCAACCGCAGGAAGGAAGGCAAGGAGTACGGATTGTGCGGTTTCGCCGACCGCCCGACGAATTCCCAATGTCCATTCAGTGATGAAGTAATCCTTCAGCGTCCTTCTGAGTGATACGACCGAAAATGTCGCTCAAGATTACCTGCTCTAACGAAGAGTCCCGGCCCAAAGGTATCCATCCCAACGTTTCAGGGGTGCCATCCACCAGCTGATTGCGTCTCTCAATGCTGGCATCGTGCCGGATTCCAATGGATGACTGCGTTGCGTTTATCTCACGTCCCACATCTTCAAGATCTTTCTGAACCACCACCTCAACGGTGTATCCAGGACCTCGGGGTCTCACTGTCACAAAGGCCCTTCGGCGGATCGACT
>JAAHTH010003400.1_pt1 | contig 10912 bp, 9 predicted proteins | sample 6116091 | NCBI WGS metagenome assembly JAAHTH01 (sample SAMN13939990, study PRJNA603662) | sponge metagenome | isolation source: marine sponge | host: Mycale hentscheli | place: New Zealand | collected 2006
ATTAATTTTATTTGCATCAGTGATGCTATCAGTAACAGCCTACTCTCAGTGGGAGGTAGGAAACTATGTCGATGAGTTCGGAGAGAAGACGGATGATGTCTTCTTTCATCAGACGGTGTCAGGCACGTTCTCAAACTCTGCATCAACAAACGCAAAGTGTGATTACTTTATCGAGCACACTAAAGTAGAAGAGGTGTTAGCTATTTCAATCTACCCATACGGAAGAAGTCTTAAGGAGTCGTTCTATGATGACACCTTCCAAGATGTCAAGATTAAGAAGCCGTCAGGAGAGGTTGTAACCATTGAGGCTTTCTGCTTTAAGGGTATGATATACTTCAGTGAGGAAGAGTATGTTCAGCTCATGGATGCCTTAAAAGAAAAGGGAGAGTACAAGGTAGCGATGACATACAATACGGACTACGCTCAGTCAAGCTATAGATTTAAGTTCAACAACTGATGGTAGAGTTTAGAGACTATCAGAAGGATATAATAGCCAAAGGCACGGAGATGATTCGTGCCAAAGGCTTTCTCTACCTTGCGATGGAGGTAAGGACGGGTAAGACACTGACGAGTCTAGGGATTTGTGAACAGCTCAATGTTGATAACGTGCTGTTCCTTACCAAGAAGAAGGCAATGTCAAGTATCATAGACGACTACGATATGCTATGTCCCAATAGCTTCTGCCTATTTGTCATAAACTATGAGTCGATACATAAGATACCAAACATTAGGTGGGACGTTATTATATGTGATGAGGCACACTCGATGGGAGCTTTCCCAAAGCCTAGCAAGAGAGCTAAGGATGTTAAGAGCCTCATACAGAGACACGACCCCCATGTTATACTGATGTCAGGTACACCGACACCTGAGTCATACTCACAGATGTATCATCAGGTGTATGCGATACCAACGAACCCATTCAATAGATACCCAAGCTTCTATAAGTTTGCACATGATTGGGTCAAGGTAAAGCAGAGGAAGATAAACGGAAACCTAATCAATGACTATAGCAATGGCTTAGATAGTATAACAAAAGCAATGTCACACCACACCATCAACTACTCACAGAAGCAGGCAGGCTTTGAGGTGGACACAAGAGAGCATATACTTAGGGTAAGGATGGAGGACAAGACATACGCACTAGCAAAGAGACTGAACAAGGACCTAGTGGTTGAGGGAAAGGATGAGGTGATACTTGCAGACACTCCGGTAAAGCTGATGATGAAGCTTCATCAGATATACTCAGGCACAATAAAGTTTGAGTCGGGGAGTAGCATGATTATTGATATGACTAAAGCGAACTTTATTAGAGAGAGGTTCAAGGGAAAGAAGGTGGGAATATTCTACAAGTTCAAGGAGGAACTCAAGGCAATCAAGCAGGCATACGGAGAGGATGTCACTACAGAGCTGAGTGAATTTGAGCAGACAGATAAGTCCATCGCCCTGCAGATTGTGTCAGGTAGAGAGGGTATCTCTCTACGTCAGGCAGACGCATTGGTCTACTACAACATTGACTTCAGTGCGACAAGCTATTGGCAGAGTCGTGACAGAATGACAACAAGAGATAGGCTAGAGAGCGATGTCTATTGGATATTCAGTGAGGGAGGTATAGAGGACGACATACATAAGGCGGTATCAAAAAAGAAGACGTATACAGTTAATTACTTTAAAAAGGATTTCGTAAATTTGTTAGGTGACAGAGCAACAAATCCAATCAAAAAGAATTAAGCAGCTTGAGTCTGAAGGGTACTACGTTATCAAGCTAGTCAAGACCAATAAGAATGGGATACCTGACCTGATAGCTATACCACCGAACTGCAATGTATTGTTCTCAGAAGTGAAGAGACCCGGAGGCAAGGTCTCAAGATTACAGGAATACAGATTAAAAGAACTAGAAGATTATGGATTTAAAACAGAAATATACAAGGGATGATTGGTCGGAGTACGAGATAAACGGCTCAATGTTTATGGCTCTTGCCGAGTACACGGTGGAGCAGACGGAGGAGATACTACTACAGATGGACACATACGAGGACCTACTCCCCGTAAAGGATGGTCAGACGCAGACGGTTGGTGGAATCGTACAACACGATGAGCCGCTATTCTTTGAGCTGACATACATCAAGCAGCCGGGAGAGATGACGCTGTTCTTAGAGATAAACGAGACGGACTGCGACACGTACCTAGATTATATGAACCTTAATAAAACATTAATACAATGCAATCAGAATTTAACAAAATAAAAGAGATAGTAGAGAACGTATTTGATATCGAGGACCTACTAAAAAAAGATAGGGCACACCCTATACCTACAGCAAGGGCGGTATTCTCTAAGATTATGGGTGATAGGGGCTACGGTATAACCCCTATCTCAAAGTTCCTGAAGTACCACCACGCAACCATTGTGCATTACAACAAACATATTGATGTCTACATCAGCCACAATAAAATTGTTAGAGGTAAATACAATGACGTGCTTAGGTGTATAGATGAAAACACTGTAAACATAAAAAAGGAGGATGACACCGCTGTTTTAAAAAGTCAGATAATAACTTTGAAAAAAGAAAATAAAAAATTAAATTTGAAAAACACCATGCTAAAGAATGACGTTTTAAAGAAGATAGATGAATACTTTTTATCTGTAAAGAATAGATATAGTATAAACGACCTAGCAAGAATAGAATCATTTAAGACATGGGATGATAAACAAAAGATAAACGAGATGCTTAGGATAGACTCCTCACTTTATGCCACACTTGGCTCTGATTCTACAGAGAAAGAAAGGAATGAGGTAAGGAAAAACTCTAAGAAGATATATGGGTACATTAAAAAGATTGACCCCTTGTTTGGTAACGCCTTAATACAGGCAATGGATTTATAGATGAGTATAAACAACGCAGATAGAGAGAGGCTCATTCATATCAACTTTGTTATGAATCAGATACACGAGCAATCTAATGCGATATACGAGCATCTAGTAGACAAGGAGTACGAGCAGGTATCGTTAGAGATTCATATACTTAAGGACGTGTTGAATACCCTATCGCAATCAATAAGCAACAATGGAACAAAATAAAAAATGTATAGAGTGTGGGGAGGATAAGGACGTCTCAGAGTTTCACACCTCAGGAATAAAGAACGGAAAGAGATACTACAGAAGAAAGTGTAGGGACTGCTATAGATGTGTCAAGCAAGCATACAGAAACAGGAAGTTGTCATGGTTCAGAGAGTACAAGGATACGCTAGCTTGCGAGCAGTGTGGATACTCAAAGGACACGCATGAGAGATTCACACATAAGGCTTTAGATTTTCATCACCACAACGATGACAAGCTCTTTAATGTTAGCGATGGTCCGTACCTTGGATACTCAAAGGATAAAATATTAAATGAAATAAATAAATGCATGGTGTTGTGTTCAAGATGCCATGCCGAAAAACACACGAAATGAAATGTCCAAGCTGTAATGAAGATTTAATTTGGGGTGGAGACCACTCCTATGAAGACTATGGTATTGATGAGCAAGAGGGTATCGTATCCAACTCAAGCTGTCCTGATGACAACTGCATGGTAGATACTGTGATAGTATACACTAGGATTGAATGAGGTTCGAGTCTGAAGAAGATTTAAGGAGGGAGCGTAAGGCTATAGAGACTTTCGTTAAGGTCTTCAAGGGTTCATACAAGAAGCTTGGACCCGATGACATTGACTACAGAGTATTTGACAAAGACAATAAGCTCATATCATATGTTGAGGTGAAGGGTCGCTTGAGGACAATCTCTCAGGCGTACCCGTTGCCTGTAGCATTGCAAAAAATTGTTAAACTTTCAGCCAAGAGATTAAACCCTGTGATGATATGGGCGTGTGAGGATGGGATAATCTATGGAAAGATTCACGAGCTACACGGAACGGTACGTTGGGGTGGTAGACCAAAGAGAGAGGGTAGCTACAATGACAATGAGCTGATGGCATACTACGAGACACAGAAGAAACTAAAGTACATCAAGTACGCTTAGGCTTCTTTCTGTTACGCATCTTAGACTTCTTCTTCTTCACCTTCTCAGGAAGGTTCTTCTGATTGGGATACCTCTCCCACTCCTGTGCTAAGTCAGGGAGGTATGCGTGCATATATCTACGCTGTGCTTTACTTCTAAATGGCATAGTTATCTTGTTCTTTTTCTTCTTGTTCTTTTTCTTCTTTTTCTTCTTGTTCTTTTTCTAGGTTTACTACTTGACTCCTCTTCTTCCTCTTCATCGCTATCTTTTTTTCTTAATCCTTTATATATATCTTCATTCAACTTCTTTCTAATGTCTTTATAGAAAGGAACTAAACCTGTTAGCCCCAAAAGCTCAAGAGGTATTCTCTCTTTTTTCTCTCTTCGCTGTCTCTCTCTAGCGTCCTCTTCTGTCTTTGGTTTAGAAAAGAAAAGTTTATTGGTCGAAAATATAAGGGACTTTACAAGAGGTGTGTAAGGACCTAGCATATTAGGAAGTATGTCTGAAGCTATATCAGTTTCTTTATACGACTTTTCAGGAGGTATGATATTAAATTGAACTTGATTCTTAAACGGGTCATACCTACCTTTCCTAAGACCTAAGTCTCTGCCATACTCTTTATTCGCATATTCAATGAATCCATTCTGTATTATCTTTACAATAGCACCAAAGTCTCTTCCAATAAATAGATTAGTCATAGTTGAAACTATTCCCCTATAAACCCTTGTGTATATGCTTTCATCTTCATCATCATCATCATCACCAAAGATAAGCGAGGCTAGTATAGGCATGAGTGTTGTATATATTGTCATTCTTGCTGATACAGCAAGCATTAATCTTGCACCTCTTCCCCGAGATATATCACCCCTTCCCATCGCTGCATACATCCCCTTTCTAAATGCATTGTATTCAAACAATAAGAATCTCTGCATAAAGCTGTTTATAGTTTTGATTATAGAAGCTTTATCAGAAGCCCTCTTCTTGTTCTTTAGGATACCCATTAAAGGGTTGTCTGTAGCACCAATAAGAACTGTATTGTCGTCAGCCTTTCTCTTCGCTTCATTGATAGCCTCCTCAAACTTCTCCATGTATTCAGCATCGTTCTCTGCAATCCTGTTAAAGTCTACCTCTTGCCCTGTAATTTTTTTAAACTCAGTTGCAAATGAACCAAACCACATGGGTCTTGTAACCAACTTATCAGGGGTGGTAATCATAAAGTCAGCGACAACCTCAACGCCTCTAGGATATTTTTTAAGATATGAAAGACCTTGGTTTAGTCTGTTAACTACAGGATTCTTTGCTGAGTCAGCAGCCATTCCCATCTTTTTGTTTATCATAGAGGATTCAACAAACCTACCTGATAGTTCTTCACCATACATCCTTGCGGTCTGCTTACTGTTTACGTTGTTCATTACCTCAACTCCTCTGTCACTAAAAGCAACCTTCATATTTTTAGGCTTACTTCCTTCCGCAAACTCAGTAGGATTATTTAATGCAAAGGCATAGTTGGAAGCTAGCTCCACAAAAACTCTTGGCACACTTGCAAGCATAGAACGATACCCCTGCTTAGCTGCATACTGAAATACCTGCTCACCAATACTACTACTTGTAAAGGTGTTCTCAAGTATGTCAGCGATAGCCTGATTGTATGCGTCCCTTACAGCTAAGAATATCTGTCTCTCTTGACCTGCAGCATCAAGCTGTTTCTCTATCTTGTTGAGAGTTCTATTAGCCGTCCTTAATGGAGCGGTTAAATGATAGTCCATCAGCGTCATCTTGGCTCCCCTCCTAACAGATGCAGTAATATCAAAGTTGATAGCCTTAGCACCCTTTGTTCTTTCAATAAGGTTTTTGGCTTTAGTCGATGGCTTAATGTTCTCCATATAATTTTCACTAAGAGCACGAGAGTCATCCATTGCTACGCCATCGGTATTTAAAACAGACTGATGAATGTAGTCATTCAGAGGCTCTATTGATTCCCCTCTAATAACCGAGGCGGTATATGTAGCCTTGTCTGTTAGCTTTGAGTTTATATCTTGAACCGTCTTTATCATATTAAGCTCGGCATAAACAAAACTGTCATCTAATTTCTTTAAATCTATTTGACCGTCTGTAGAATAATTTTCTAATATCTCCTGTAATATATCTGCCTCATAGCTTTGGTTACTGTCTCTAAGTTTTGTAATTGTAGCCTCTATAACCTCAGCGGCAGGGTTCACCTGTGAGTTATTAGGGTTGGATTCAAACTCTTGCTGAACCATATAAGCCATCTGCTTATACTTAGACTCTAATATCTTATTACCGTTGTTTTTAAACTTCTTTTGTAGCAGAACCTCTGCGTCCTCGATAGTGTTATAGACCTTGTTTAACTCAGTGTTAAAAGTCGTAACCGCCTCTGCGGATTCTTCAAGGACAGAATTAAATATTCTTTTACTTGTAAAATCTCCAAGAACCATATCAATATTTATCAGAGGGTTCCTTTCTATAAGCTTGTAAAACTTATTAGCGTCTGAGCCTTTTTGATACAGCGTTTTAATTTTTGCTATCTGTGTACTTACAGCTAATGGCTTAGCATCCCTGATGCCTTCAGCCCCTGTCTTAGACCTGTTAATTGATATCAAGTTCTCTGATGCCAACTGAACATAGTGAGTGACATACCCATTGTTTATATTGTCAATAGCCTTCTCAATATTCTTAAGCTGTGCATTGTTCAAGTCATTGATGGCATCAGTCTTTATAAGCCTTGCAAAATCTTTTACTAAAGCTTTCTCTATTGCTAGCTCTATCCTTTCAATATCAACCTTAGCAGATTTAACACTCTCTAAAAGACTCTGCTTCTCCTCCTCCATCTCTTGCAGCTTCTCTTCCTCTGTCTTGCCCTCTGCTGTTTCAATAGGTATAATCTCTGTCCTAAACTTCTTCATAAGCTTAGACTCTTCCTCAGTTATTACTTTATCCTTAAGCATATTCTTAACGGTCTTTGCATAGTCAACCTTGCCATCCTTCTCCACCTTTTCAAAAGCCTCAAACCTTTCTGTAAGCTCACCTAACTTTGAGTTTTGATTCTCTAGCTCGGTAAAGATATTTGCTATCGTCTCCTTAACCTCAACTGAATCCTTCAGGTTAAGCACTGTCTTTCTCTCACCGAATGATGTAACAAGGTCAGAGTATTCCTCAAGGACGGAGTTAGGAATAATAGTAGGGCTTATGTTTAACAATCTCCTTAGCTCATAAGCTAAACCATCTGCCCCTCTACCAATCTTGCTATTAATATTTCCCTTCGCTTGCTTGATGCTTTTGTTTAGGCTTGTCATCTTAGCTGCATAATCAACATCTGAGAATACCTTCTGCATATAGTCAACGAATGAATCAATAGACTTCTCACTTGATAGATTTACATTGGCAAATCTATTCGTAACTGCAAGGAGCTGTGACTGAGAAAGTCTTCCTTTAGACACTCGCTGTATTGCTTTAAGCCTACTCTTTATTTCGTTCTTCGCTTTCTTCTGAGCCATTTTGTCGGCTCTAGTAATAGACCTATCGAACTTCAGTATATCTTTTATAAGCTGTGCGTCCTTCTCTTTAATATCAGTAATGTCCTCAACATTATTGAACAGCCTCTTAACCGCATCCTTTAGGTTGCCTCTGTTCGCTCTCTTGATTGCACTGATGGCTTTGTTTCTAGTGAGACCCTTTTCACTCATTAAGTAATCCACAATAACCGCATCACGAAGCTCAGCGGCTCTAGCTTTCTTTATAATATTCTGAGCAGACATAGATGGTTTTACTTGCCCCTTCTCTTTCATTGATGACATAGAATAAAAACTTTCTGCATCAAACTCACTCATAAAAAGAAGTTGGTCTTCTCTTGCCACATCTTCCGTCTCCTCAAATAAAGTTTCTCTTCTTTGCTCAGGAGTCATTGATAATCTTTCCTCTACATTCCTAGCCTCAACTTCTCCTGCTGCTTTTTTATAATTTTCAAAATCTTGAGAGCTACTTCCTACCTCTTCATATTGTTCTATTCTTTGCTCAATAGATATTATCTTGTCGAGCCTACTCTTAACTGTTTCTAATAATAATTTTTCATCCCCTTTAGATTTTGAAATGAGGTTGTTAATTTTTTTACTCATTTCTTCTGAAGACATTTCTGAATAAAATATCTCCTCAATCTTTGGTGATAGTTTATCTCTGACATCAATATCAAATTCAGAACTAAACCTAATTGAATTTATAACACTTCCTATTATTTCTTTTTGTCTTTGATATACATTTGCAAGTGAAGAACTTATTTCGTCAAGTACACCTTCAGAGCTAGTGCCTCGTGAAAAATCTTCTTTCAGCATCTGAGCATAGTGCTGAACCTCGTGACTTATTATTTGAAGAAGTTCAAATTCTCTCTCTCTAAAAGGTTTATCATAATAATATAAAGGGTTTACATAAATAGTTATACTTGGGTCTTCATCTTCAAAAAAAGCAGGCTTCATAAACACCCCTTCAATTCCTCCCTCATAATGATACGTGGATATATCTATAACAACTTTTAAATCTTCAATAGATTCATTCATTGTGTAGTCCCATCGCCCAAACTTCTTCATCGCTTCTTCTTGACTCATCTTTCGATAAGCATTAAACAGTTCTTTGTTTTTAATTAAGTCTGATAACTTATATTCTTTTTTTGTTTCAATAAGCTTTTCAGGATTTTTTACAGCAACCTTTACTATCTCGAAAACAGAATCGTCTATTTCTTTTAATGCTTTTGATTCTTTATTAAGCTCGTTAGGTAATGTCTCATACCTCCATTTGCCGTCTGTTCCTTTCTCCCAACCTGTCTCTAATCTTATATCTTTAGGCGATTTATTGTTTTCTTCCATTGCTCTAGCAATAGAAAGATTCTCTCTTACCTGCTGACTAAGGTCGGCATTCTCACCTATAATCTGCATCCTTGCTTTCGCTGACTCAGCCGCCTTTTCAGGTTTGAACTTCACCTTTGAGCTAGCGTCAACCGCCTCCCCTGAGAATAGTTCGGCAAGACCAATGTCAACAAAATCTTCAAGGCTTATGTCTTTGATATCCTTAGTCTTTACATCCTTAAATCGTGTAAGCTTTTCCTTGATGTATTTAAAGAATGCATTGAACCACTCAACAAACTTAGCTTTCTTGGCTGCATTCGCTATGGTCTCACCCTTCGTTCCCATGAGCTCAACCAATGCCTCCTCACGAGCCAATGCATTGTCTCCATACTTTTTGATAGCACTCTCTAAGGCTTTTGTTCCTTCAACCAACTCAAGCCCCTTCTCTAGTAGCTTGGTTCCTTTTGCTTCAGAAGATTCTGAACGTAGGAAGTCAATCCATATGTGACCGAACTCATGTATCGGTGTAGACAAGGACTCCTTAGATGGGTTCAAGAATATCTTTCCATCTTTCGTGAGACCAAGGATAGTATTTCCGTTGGCTTCCGCCTTCCTGATTCCTTCCTGCTTGAGCACTTCATCAAACTCCTGTTGAGTTTGAGAAACACTTACGGTTGGGAATGCAAATCTCATCTGTGCAGATAACATATCTATATCAGAAATCTCTTCAGTTACTCTTGAGCCTCTAAACGCTTTATCTCCAAACACCTGACCGTATACATCAGCTAATACTTGAGCATCAGATTTAAATTTACCCGTGCTTGGTTTAAGTTCAAACATCTTAAACGCCTTGGTTCTCCATTCAGGAAAAACATTTAAAACATTTGTAGGATTTTTAATCAATGCAATCAATCTACCTTTAGGACCGAAGCCATAGTTGTTGTGCTTAGCTTTTGTTACACCACCGTTCTTACTGACATCGACACCCATGATAGCTACCGCATCACCTCTCTCACCCTCTACCATTGACGGCTCACCAATTTCAGATAGGATATTATCTATTAAAAATATCTCTCCGTTGTAATCCGTTGCCTCCATTATTGTTTTTGCAACAGGCTTCGATGGTTTTTTAACACCTGAAGGAGAAGCAATCATCTCAAGTAAGAAAGTTTTGGTTGGTAGAATAAAAGTATTCTCATCCCCCTTAGCTCTCTTCTTTGCATCTTCAACAATCAAATCAAATAGAGTTCCTATATCTTTTATCTTGTTCTTTTTTATAAAGGCTTCTATTAATGCGGGCTCTTCTGATTTACTTTTTTCTTTCTTAGACTCTATCTGCTTCATCAAAGCATCGAATGCTTTCTTTTGAACAGCCTTTGGAAAAGACTTTAACTTTGGAGCCATGAATCTAAACATAGCCTCGTTAGAATTTATGGCTTTATTATCCATCCTTACTACCACCATAGGCACATGGTTCTTTGGTAGCTTACCTTCCTTCCATAGCCTATCGAATAGTTCTTTGTTGGCACGATATGTCTCCTTAGCTTCTTTAAACTGTACCTCTGCCCCTGTCTTATTCACACCTGCCCATGCTAACGTCTTGTTTCTTCCAAGCACGTTGTAAAGTAGACCCCCATCTACCTGCATATCATTACCCATTGAGTCTTTTACTGTACCTGCTGCTAATACATCTGACATAGCTACGACCATAGGTATACCATTGAACTCTTCGATGTTCTTAAGCATATCATCTACAGACTTGAAGCCTAACTTCTTGGCTTGTGCGTCTGTGATTTTCTTTAGAGACTTGCTTAATGCTATAGGGTCAACTTGTGTTTGCTTTTCTCCTACAGGAATCTTGAAGTTCGCTTCTGCAGAGCCAAGACCTTTCATCACTTCAACGATAGCATCTTCAGTAATGAATCCTTCCTCAGTCTCAACAGTAGCGTCATCGCTCAATCTAAATCTAGTACGCTTACCTTCCTTAAGCTCAGTGATGATGTTGTTATACTTCTTCTCAGCCTGTCTTATCTCATCTCTTATCTCCTCCTTCTGCTCAAATCCT
>JAAHTH010003404.1_pt1 | contig 10896 bp, 25 predicted proteins | sample 6116091 | NCBI WGS metagenome assembly JAAHTH01 (sample SAMN13939990, study PRJNA603662) | sponge metagenome | isolation source: marine sponge | host: Mycale hentscheli | place: New Zealand | collected 2006
CTAATTTATAGTTTGCGGCTGCTTCTTGTACTTTCCTGTATCCGCTATTAATAAACTCAGGTGAGCAGTCAAAGAATTTTGGTATCAAAGTATTTTTATCTATTGCAATAAAAATCATTTCATACCCAAATAATTCTTGGTAAATAAAAGCTTGACTATTATATCCATACTTATAAGCGCTTGATTTAAAATTACTTACATCATTTGTTGTCTTAAGATCAACAATCATTTTTTCATCATGATTTATAACATCAGCTTTACCCTTCCACATAAGGTCTTCAATTTTTTTAATTTCAGGTACCTCATATTCAACATTGCCTTCATTAATTAAATAATTTATCATTTTATGATTTTTTGTTTTTTCAATCATTAATTGAATTTTATCAACTTCATGTTCTAATAAACACATTTCACCTTCTGATAATTCTTTATATTTTTTTGTATTGCGTGTTGAACTTTGTATAACTCTATATTTTTTTAACTTATCAGGTTCTAAAATAGCAGTATGATAATATCCACCTACTAAAAACGCTGGTCGCATTTCTTGAGGTTTGTGTAATGATAATGGGTCTTTTATTAAAGTGCTTACATTACTATTACTTAAAAACTTTTGGCCAAATGAACCATAATAATGTTCATCTTCTTTAAGTTTTTTAATTATTTCTGCTTTAGTCATTAAAGAGTTGTTATAACTTTTTCTATTTTTTCATCAACATTATATTTAGCTTTTATAATATTTAAAGCCTTCTTTTTATCTGGTGATTTAGCAATATAGTCTTTAGCTTTTTCAATTTGCTCTTCGTTCATTAAAGGATTATCATTGTCTTGAGTGTCATCAATAAGTAAAAGATTTCCTAATGCATATTTTTTACCATAAGATGAAGCTGAACCAAATTGTTGTGGTGTAGCCATTCCTTTTTGCTTAAGATCAACACCTACTATAGCTGTTTTAGGTATAAAATTTGATGATTCGTTATCTGTAATTGTTGCAGTTGTAGTAAAGACTGGTATGCCTGCAACTTCTGTTAATTCCCCTTCATCAATAGTAAAGTTTACTTTGTATTTAATTATGAAAGGTTTTAATGCTTCAAGTATATCTTCAGCATTTCTAAAGTTATAATTGCCAAAGTTATTTCTTCTTTTTTTAGCCACTTTGAGTTCGGCTTGTATGGTTGCTAATTTTTCGTTTAGTTTCATTCGTGTGTGATTTAAATTAGTAATTGGTGTTTTGGTATTCTATGTCAAAGATAATCAAAAATTTGATTTGATTCAACATTTTCTATTAATTTTTTTACTGCTTCTTTTTTTATTTCTGATATTCTCACATAAGCACTAGGTCCCTCAATCTTTAATAGATCTGCAATTTGATTAGCACTATGCTTATCACAGTCTAGCCCATAGCTTAATCTTAATATTTCATATTCTTTTTTATTTAAATGCTTTTTAAGAAGGCTTTGTAAATATATATTCATTAAACCAATATTATAAGGCTCAGACTGATCAGGTATTTGAAATAAGCTGTGATCGTCATCCTCATTAATTTGTTCATCTATACTTAAAAATATAGAATTAAAAAACATAGCAACCATTTTTTGGTTTTTACCATTGTCTTTTCTTATTTCATTTAGTTTATGCTCTGGAATTCTAATGTCACCTCTATTAATATCTATAGCTCTTCTTATTGCTCCTTTAATTCTCTTTGATAAAAATGATTTAAGAGTTTTTTCTGGTTCATTAGATATTTCTATTGTTTCCCATATTATTTTATCTACCGCTCTAATCAATCCTAAACTTCCTTCCTGTATTAAATCATTAATACTCATTACTCCACTTGCTTGTTGAGAAGTTGCAAATTTACGGCCGATATTTTCTACTAAAGGTAAAAACATTGTAATTAATTCGTCTCTTGTATATTCTTTTAATTCTTTAAGCTCGATATTATTTATTGAATCTGTTAAATCTAATTTGTATCGGATATAATTTCTAACATTATATTTTTTCATTTTGTTCGTTCAATACCATTTTTTCTTTTTTTAGGTCCTCGCTCATGGTTCTATAAACTGTTCTTGTTGAACAGCCTAAAGCTTTTGAAAGGTTTGAGATGGTTATTTTACGGTTACTTTCATTTATAAATAACATGGATTCATATATATCTGACTTGGTTATTTTTTTGGTTTTGCCAATTATATGGCCAACTATTTTTAGCTTCTCTTGTAAAGATAGTGTGCAATTATCTTTAAATATAATTTTTCTTAGCTTATTTTTAGGCGGTTTTTCTAAATCAGCTGTATTCACTTCAACAATTATTTTTTCTAATACTAATAAAGGAACATAAAATTGAACAAATCCATTTTCTTTATTACATAAATACGATGCTATCTCTGTAAAGTTTTTTAAATCTAACTGAGGATTTAAATACCATATAACTAATAAATGCCATTTTAAAGATCTATAGGTTGTTATTTTTGCTTTGCTTCTAAATAGTTCATAACACTGATAGGTGCCTTTATCGTAATATACACCCCATTCAAATACCTGTGATGGTTTATCGGTTGTAGGGTTTTGACGGTAAATAATCTTTCTTTGAGTTAAATAACCAAAGCGTCGATCGTATGACATTAGCCTGTTACTATTTATATATAATTACCTATCGTCACACTTTTAGTTGTGACTTATTATAACTTTTTTAATTTTTCTTTAATTCTATTTATTTTGTTCAAAACAATATTTGCTTTTAAATACTCTTCGTGATCAATATATTTTTTTTCTAATCGATAAAGTCTATCTAATTGCAAATATAATAAATCTTCTTCAGAGACTGCATTTTGTATTATTTCTTCGGTGCTAAGCATATAAGTTTTATTATTTTCTTGTTCTGCTAAATTATCATAATGCTCAACAAGTTTTTTAAAAATCATGTTGGAAATTTTATTAATTTCATCTTCTGATAGCATTATTCAATTTCTTCCATTGTTAATATTTGCGAAATAATTTGTCTTGCAGAACCTGTAAATTTTATTTTTTCACCATACAAATCAATCCAAGATAAATTGTAAAGCTCAGGTTTAATTCTTCCTTTAAACATAGTAGTAAATTTATTTCCAGCCATAGTTTTATATTACGTGATTAAATTTTTCTTTATATATTTTAGCTTGTTTTAAATTAGCAAAATCCTCATAGCCTGCTCTTATTCCATCTTCGTGTTGCCATAAAACCCTGTAAGGGAAATGTTTAAGAACAGTAGTAACTAATTTTGTTTTATAATAATTCGAATCCATATTTTTTTCTTATAGTTGAATTATAATACACTCCCATTGATTTATTTGTTCTAAATCTATCATATACTTTTAAAGGTACGTCTTTATAAAGATATATTCTTCCGTTTTTAAATTGAACAGTTAATTGCTTTGTGTCTTTTTGATAAGTTACTACGCTTATTGCTTTAGAATTTACTTCTAATGTTTCTTTAATTGTTTTTCTCATTTTCTAATTTATTTAATTTAATTTCTATTTGTTCTATTTTTTTTAAAAGTTCTTGTATAGTTATTTCATGTTTTACTTTGTTTAATGCAAATTTTTCTTCTATGGTATCCTGTAAAGTTTCATATACTTCATCCATATAACGATCAATCTTAGCTTCAACATTGTATTTTTTTAATCCATTAATAACTGTTGCATGATCTCTATTTACAGCCCGACCAATAGCAGCTAAGCTTTTATATCTACATAAATTTTTAGCTAGTTTAAAGTATATAAAACGAGCTTGTGACAACTCCCTGGTCCTAGTCTTTACACCTATATCATTTATTTGTAATTCTTTTTCAACTAAATTTTTTATGTCTATAGCTGAAACTAATCTTTTTAATTTATATTTTTTTTCTATTTCCATATTTATTAAGTTGTAAGTTGTTCTTCACTGTTACATAAAAGTCTTATTTCTTTCCACACCCTAAGATTTTTTACTGCATTAAAAGCCAATCCAGCTGTTTGTTCTTCATCAATACCTGCTAAACCTCTATGTCTATTTCTAAAATAGTAGTTAGCTTCATATTGATAGTGGTGAATTTTAGAATAAATTTTGTTATGTATTCTTTCATTTATATATTTTGTTGTTTCAGTTTTATTCATAATTTTTGTTTTATCATATTTATTATCCGTTTCAATACGTATTTGCTTCGTGTTACTTTATTCTCATTTCATCTCCATTATTATATCTTACCCATATCTCTATGTTAGATATTTCTTTATCTAGTGCCTCATTGTATCCGTCAACAGGGTCATCACTAGTTGAAAAATAACCTCCTTTTAAATCTGGGTAATCTCCTTCAATATAAAAGGTATCTATGTCTTTAAATTTATATTCCTGTTTCATAGCTTTGGATTCCTTTTTTTATTTGCTTTAGTAACATGATAGCCTACTATTGGATTTACTATATAATTCCACCAATCAGAAGGAAACTTTTTTGCATCTGTTATTATTAATTCTTTTTTATTTATATATTCTTTTTTCATTATTATAAATTAAATATTGTTTCTAAATCTCGCCAGTCATAACATTCTTTATTAGGAAGCTTAGCAAGTTTTTTAAAGTATCTGTCTCGTGTTTCTTTAATACCCAATTGGGCTCCTATAGTAATTGAAATCCATATTATAGCAATATACTTTAATACGCTTTTAAAAATAGGATTAGAAAGCTTATTCATCATCTTCTTCATTGTGTTCGTCTATGTAGTCTTGTACTTCACTATCAGTCAAATACAATTCTATGTCTGCTACAAATATGACCGAATCACTATCCATTTCTTTAATTCGATCAATAATTTGATCAAAAGATGGTTCGTAATAGTATACGTCATATTCAAAATCAAGGTTTCTTGAATCTTGTGTTATTACGTGTAAGGTATAACCATCCGCAGTGTTCCACTCACTTATTTCAAGCTCAATATTAGTTGTGTAGTAGTCGGTAATTTCGGCCACACCTAAAAGCATGGCCAGTTTTTTTATGTTATTATCCATTTTATTTATTTTTAGTTATTAAATCTTTATTTGTTGGTTCAGGTCTGACATAACGGTTTTCAGCATAAGCTCTAAGCTCCATTGTAAAAAAGTCAACTATATCAGATAAATCAAATCCATCATCTATTAAAGGTTTCATTTGTTCCGCATTTAATTCCATAGTATATTTGCCAAGTATATTAGCCATGCGATCAAATTTTGCTTTGTAATCTAAGTAATTTCGTATATCCATTTTATTTATTTTTTAAGGTTCATATATATTATCCGAAAGCCTACGTGTTTGCTTCGTGCATTGGCCAGTATTCATCTTTCCATTGACCATTTTCAATTATAGTTAATCCTAACTCATCCGCCACATATTTAATATGTCTTGTTGTAGTTGGGCTTGAAGTTTTACCATCTACTTCCCATTTCAATTTGTAAAGGTATTTACCAATTATTTCAGCCACACGAGTCTCATACGACCATATGTCATTGCCTACTTGTCTTAAACTTTGTTTATGTTTGTTAAATATTTTCATTTTAGATTTTTTTTAATTAATGTAAATAAGAGTTGTTGTTTTACTTTTAATTCTAATTCAAATAAATCAGGGTTTTTAAAATTTTCATCATTATTATCTGTAAGTTGCCAATGTATTGTTTTATCAATGTGATATTCAACTTCCTCAATGCATTGATCTGCAATTTTTGATATCATATTTTTCATATTAGTATCCGTATTTATTATAATGTTTAATTGTTTCCAAGCTTGCTTTGTTAAAAGCTTTAACTCTTTCTCTATACTTTTCATCAGTACAATACTTTTTCATAGCATTCACACTTGTTTGGCCATGATCGGTACCATATTGCTTTTCAAACTCTGCTATTTGTAATAGCTTTGTGTCAATCATTTCTTTAGTCATATCCATTTTATTTTGTTTTACGTTTATATTATCCAATTCAATCCGTGTTTGCTTCGTATTCAAATAAAGCTCCTTCTTTACAACACGAACACATTCCTGTATTATATTTGTCTATCTCGCCTAGAGGTGGTTCCCAACAACAATTTGATAACCACTGGCCATTAGTTTCAATTCCAAACCATATCATATTATCCATTATATTCAAATCTTTTATTTTCATCAATTAACTCTTCCCATTTAATAGTTTTATCAGATTCAGCCAAAGCATCATATATTGCATTTTGGCCAGCTTGATGCCAATTATTAGGCCTACCAAATACAGGGTGACATTCAAATATATCATATTCTAAATCTTCACAATATTCTTTGCATTGATTTTTGTAGATTGTTTTAGTGTCAATCCATTCTGCCTTAAATATTTCAAGGTCTGAATAGGTATTTAAGTCTTCTTTATTAAAAGCGTCCCAAGCATCGCTTGTGAACTCTTCTGCTATCTCGTCTATTTTATGATTTGTAAAGCTCATTTTTATTTGTTTTTATGTTCATTTATATTATCCAATTCAACACGTGTTTACTCCGTGTTTTTACACTTCCGTCAACAGACATAAAAAATACCCCCAATTTTATGCCGAATAACTCATAAAGCATTGAAAATAAATAAACTTATTCAAATCCTCTTTATCTCCCAAAAGGGGGTAAATTATTTGTATTGTAACAAAGTTTTTTGTGTGATACACTTTATGTGTATTTATATAATACCAATTATATGTGACATTAGGTAGTTATATATATATAATAACAGGCTATTGTCGCAGTTTATACAATAAATCTAAATCCTCTTTAAATATATCCATGTCCTTCGTAAAATTCTTTGTTCCATTTGAAATATAAATGTATAAAGATTCTAGTAAAATTAATTTTTCTTTGTTTGAAATTCTCATAAGTGTATATTTATTTTATTATCCATTTAGTTACGTGTTTGCTCCGTGTAAATTCTAAAAAAAACCTCAACTAAAAGAGAGGTTTTTATTTTTTAATATTCTTTTAAAGTTCCTTTGTCATTTGAATTTATATATTCTTTTCCAAAAGCCATTTCAAATAGCAATGTTTTTTCTTCTTTAGTAATTGTATTATTTGTCATTTTTTCTATTAGTGAATTGTATAATTCCATATTTATATTTTTAAAGTTATAATTATATTATCCATTTTATTACGTGTTTCCTTCGTGTTCGATCGACCTCGAGTCGGGCCCGCAACGCGGGTTGAGGTTGGCCCGCACTAGGAGAGGTTTAATACTCCAGCTCTCCTTTAGATTCCCGGAGGAATTTGATCATGTCTTCCGCAGAAATGCTTACGGGTGGTCTGACTGACCCGTGCAATTCTTCGTTAATTGCTTGCTCGAGATCTTCCTCGGTTATTATATCTGCTTTGAAAGCACGGACGTGAAACATTATTTTATCTGTTAACATAGCGTTTTTGTTTTTTTCATTAAATTTGATATTGTATCGATTATTGTCTCTTTGCTACCATCAATATAGGTGATATTAAGTTTCCATTTGTTGGCTAACCATGTTCCTTTTATGGCCCAGTCTATTGTTTTTTTCATTTTATTATATTTTATTTTATAATTTATAATTCTTAATTCAAATATATTATCCAAATTAGTACGTGTTTCCCCCGTAAAAAGTCAAAACCTTTTATAAAATATATATAAAAGTCAAAACCTTTTTTCCAAATATAAAAAACTTAAGGGGAGTGGGTAAAATCAAAATAACTTTCCAAAAATTTCTTTATGTCAAAAAAAAAGCGTAGCCCCCACATTCTATATTTGTAACGTACTTTTTCCATACAGGTGACATTAGGCTATTATATATAAGAGTAGCCCCCTATTGTCGCGTAAAGGGGTGTAAATTTTCAATTTTGCATGTGAATATATTTATTATATTAAAGAGAAAGAACAATGGCAGTTTATTTAGGTGACGAAACCGTAGCAACCCTATACTTGGGAGACGAAACAGTGGCGAATATTTACTTAGGCACTGAAACTGTACTATAATCAACAAAATTTTACTTCATGGCAATAATTTATAGCTATCCTAATCAGACAACTCCTGTAGCGACTGACCTATTATTGGGTACAGATGCAGATGGCAAGAATAATGTAACAAAAAACTTTACGATACAGAGTATTATTGACCTTGTGAACCCAAGTGTTCCCGGCGGTGGTACCGTTACAAACATTTTAACTACTGGAGACACTTTTGTTTCCCTATCTGGTGGCCCTATTACTACAACTGGGACAATTACTGCTGGACTTACCGCGGGCGGAGCCCCTTCTGCTACCACATTTCTTCGTGGTGACAATACTTGGGCGGCTGTAAACGCGGATAACACTACATATGTGCTCAGAAGTACTCAAAGCGGCGCAAATGCAAACATATTACTCACCGGGTCTGATTTATTACAAACTACAGTGAGCCTACAGCCAGGACCGTACATTACATTAACTGATGATGGGTTTAATGGCATAGAAATTTCTGCGGCCAACGTGCCGTTAGGGACAGTAACGAGTGTGGAACCTGGTAAAGGACTTGCAATGGAAACAGGGGTAGCTGAGGTTAACCCTGAATTGCAGGTCGAACCTAATGGCCCTAATAATTATATAAGAGTATTCGAAACTGCGGCCACTCCTACACAAACAGACTTTATTCCTTTTAATCAAGTATCATCAGGTAATGTAAAAACTGCATCTTTCAGCACGATACCAATTGATGCTGTAGATTTAATAAAAGCATATATAGATACAGGTGATGACGGTGATGTGAGAAACAATACTGATACATATACTAGCACTGGGGTTGTAAATCAAGTTGTAAGTTTAACCTCAACTGAATATGCAGCTATAGGAACTAAGGATCCTAACACTTTATATGTAGTTATAGCATCTAATCCTAGCTTTACAGTTACTCAAAGCTTAGTTAACAATATTACAGGTGGTACCGCAGGTGTAGATTATACCTTATCAGGCCCGGCTGACGGAGCAACGGTTGTTGGTGTAGCCGGAACGCCTTATTCATTTACAGTTAGTGCAACTCCTGCTAGTGGAAAATATTTTTCGAGCGCCTTCGCCGCTACTAATCCTTCGGGGGCTATATCAGCAGATGCTACAGTTACAAATACATTGACAGGTACGATTGCTGCGATACCGGCTGGTACGTGTACGGCTACTGCAGTAATTACAAATAATATATCTGGTGGTGGTAATGGATCGGTGAGCGTAACTCCTGCAACAGATGGAGGGACATGCCCTCATACTTATACATTTACAGCATCGGCTTCTGCTAATTCAGGATTTACTTTTACATCCGGGCCGTTTTTTAACGGATCGGCGAGCGGAACAATTACAGGTACAGCTACAGGTAATCAAAATGTTCCAATATCAGTTACTGGAACTATTGCAGCTGCAACGGCTCCACAGTGTACAGTAACTCTTAATGTAGATACTAGCGGCATAACGGGTACAGAGTTTACATTATCTGGCGATACTACTGGATCTACAAGATCTGGAAATTGTGGTGATGGTTATGCATTCTCAACACAGGCTATTGCAAATTCAGGATATGAATGGGCATCAGGGCCTGTTATAACTAATAATAGTGGTAATCTATCTAACGCTACAGTAACTACAACTATAACAGGGGTTATTCAAGTAGCAACACCTTCAACGTGTGTTACAACATTAGCAATTCAAGATAATATAATAAACAACTCTGGTGTACAACCTTCAGTTGCTTATACAATAGGTGGTGATCAATCGGGTGCAACAGATTCTGCTAATTGTCCAAATTCATATAGCTTTAATACTACGGTAACCCCTAATAGTGGGTATCAATTTACATCAGGACCAACAGTAGTAAATGCACAGGGAACTTCCACTACATCCGAAACAGTTACAACAACTTTAACAGGTACAGTAGAAGCAATAGCCACAAACATAACAATTACTCCTTTACTTGATACTAGTGGTATAACGGGTACTCAATTTACAACAACAACTCCGGCTGCAGTAACAGGACTGCCTCCTCAATCGTATAGTTTCACACCAACAGTTACAGCTAATTCTGGATTTTCTTTTACTTCAGGACCTACATTCAATCCAGCTTTACCGGCAACAGGAACTGAAAGCACTAACAAAACAATTACAATAGCTGTTACTGGTACAGTTGCAGCAAATCCTAGTTGTTATGCTAATAATTTAAAATGGAATCCTCTTCAAGTTTGCAGTGGTAGTATGAGTGTATATTATATGGACTTTAGTAATTTCTGTACAGCAACTCAATTATATTCTGATAGTGGATGTTCAAACTTAGCACAAAGTGGATATTACACTACAATAGGTGGAGGGTCTTCTGGTAATGGTGAATATAGATTCTGGAATGGCACAAGCTTTACAACAAATTGTCAAAGTTGTCCATAATATAACAAACACTAATAATGTTTAAAAAAACAAAAAATAAAAAATGGCAATAATTTATAGTTATCCACAAGCGACGCCAAAAGCATCAGACTTTATAATAGGCACAGTAACATATGATGCTGCTTCGCCTAACCCTGAAAGGGAAAATCCTACAAGACAATTTAAGATAGCTGATTTAGCATCTGTATTGCCAGGTAATCAATATACATTAACTAGCAGCACACAGGGTTCATCTTCACTTATACAATTAACAGACGGAACAGGTGCTTTAAGTGGCACTGTAAATGTAGGAGCAAGCACGGGCATTAGTTTACAAACAAGTACAGCTAATAATATTATAATAACAAATACTGGTATTACATCAATGTCCGCAACACCTACTGTTTTTATAAATCCAGGATTTACTGAAAATAGTGGAGTAATATCTATAGCTCCGTATCTTACAGCAACGGGTACTCCAGGAGGGGGCAATTATCTAAGGGGTGATAATACATGGTCAAC
>JAAHTH010003405.1_pt1 | contig 10893 bp, 8 predicted proteins | sample 6116091 | NCBI WGS metagenome assembly JAAHTH01 (sample SAMN13939990, study PRJNA603662) | sponge metagenome | isolation source: marine sponge | host: Mycale hentscheli | place: New Zealand | collected 2006
CCCCCCCCCCCCCCCCCCCCCCCCCCCCCCCCCCCCCCCCCCCCCCCGCCAAAACCGAAAGACGAAGAAATGCCCTGCGAAATACGGCTGAACCTGACGCATCGAGCGAAATGATTCCATCAGCAACAAATTAATCCTGCGGCCATAACGAATCCGTTGCTTGGTCGCCAAGCGCAGATAAGGAGTAATCAGTTTGGAAGAAATAACATAGGCAAGAAGCATCAAGGCAAACACTGCCAAAGCTTTTATGCCCAAAACCAATACGACGCCAATCAACAACGAGGCGACGGAAACCATGTTGCCAGCGATCAAAAGAATCGGGCTAATCACCCCTGTAGAAACGCTATTCAGGATGCGATTAAATTTTTCCGAAAGATTGGCCGTGCGCTGATTAATAAAGAAAGAATACTTTTGGCGCATGAGATTGTCATACACCTTGTTGACAAGATCATTCCAAACCTCAGCGCTCAGAAGGCTCTGCATCAGAGCAACAGCAAAACGAAGCCCGGAGGCCAACCAAAAGGCTCCGATCAGGAGCAGCACCAGCCAACCCGATTGATCAAGGAAACCACCGCCAAAGACTTTGATCCCTGGGAGGAAATCCTCTAAACGCGCTCCAGCCAGAAGCCCAACCAAACGGGCGAGCAGAGCGACAAGAAAAACATCGAGCAATCCCTGCAGAAAAGACGCAAACAGAACGAAAACAAACAGCCGAACGCGACGTCTTGGCAACTCACGGAGCAGCTGACTGAGATTGTTCCAGGTCTGACTTTGCAGAGGCATATAGACCATTCAGGACCGACCTTGCTGCTCACAAGGTGACCTGATTTCAATTATCTGGACCTTAGACCGCGTATGCCCTTAGGGCTTCTGCTTAGCAGGCCAGCCAGGCAACCGATTGACCACCCGGATCAGGGCTCGGCAGACCCGGCTGAAGCGCAGACGCCAAAGCGGTCGCGACTGCAGCAGCGCATTCCCCTGCAACGAGGGCAGCAGCTGATCGAGGAGCGCCAGCAGCACCTGCCAACGCTGTTTCAACACCGGCTCTGAGTAAGCCTCCAGAAATGTGTTCAATCCCGATTCAGAGCTGCGCCAATCCACAGGATTGGCGACTGCAGCAACAATCCTGTCCACGTCGTACGCCAAGGAACCGCAGCCAATCTGATGGCCCAACTCTCCCGGAGTGAGGGTGTCGGCCAAAGCGTGATTGAGGCTGCTGAACACCACACAGCCACAGGCGATCGCTTCAAGTGGCGGAAGCCCAAATCCCTCACTCACACCAGCCGCCCGCCAGTGCTCAGCGGAGTCGTAGAGGTAAACCTTGGCACTGTTGAACAGATCCACCAAGTCATCAACCCAGCCGGACTGGACCTCCACTCGGATCCCTCGCGACCGCAAAGCAGGAACCAGGTGCTTCAGCACATAGTCACTGCTCTTGCGCTGCTGCACCAGCACATCGATCGGACGCATGCTGCTGTCGGCGTGACGAGCACCTCGCTCCAGCCACTGCGGCTCAAGAGCATTGGGAAGCAAAAACAAGGGATTCCTCGGGGCCCGATCGCCCCAATACCCCAGGGTGTTTCGGCTCACCGCAATCACAGGCACACCGGGCGGCAAATCAAATCCATAGCCACTGCTATGGGCCTGATACAGCGCCAGCCGACCACGCAATTGCTTCAACAGCCAGGGAACATCAAACCCCCAGCTCACCAGCCAAAGGACCTCCCCGGGGGCTTCCTCTTCAGCGAGCAGATCGTCCAGGAAGCGATGGGATGGTTCACGGGCCCGATAGGTCACAACCTCCGTAGGCCGCAGCTGCGCTAACAAACGAGCCGTCTGCAGCGCAACACTCAATCCACCACAACGAAAACGGGGCCCGGTGCCAGGCACCAGAACCCGAATCGGCGTGAGCCGTCGTGAGGCGTTTTGAATGCCTTCCTCGCTGAACACCTAGGCCACAACAGCCTCAGTGCTTCCAGTCCGCTGACGGCGCGTGAGGAAACCAAACAGCACCTTGCCGATAGCAGCCACAAGATTCCCCTCAAGCTCCTGGAACATTTTCATGTTCAGGTGGAACGCCTGATTGGCCTCTGCAACGATGCGATCAGCTGTGGCCTGGTCAATGGGCAGGGCATCCATCGCCGAGCGGTAGGTGGTCTTGAAGGCTTTTTCGTCCGCGATTTCAGGAAACACATAAAAATGCAATCCATCATCGGTGGGGTTGTTCATCGCCTTCTGAGCAATGTTCTTAAGGATCTGCCCGCCGGAGAGATCACCCAGGTAGCGGGTGTAGTGGTGACCCACCAGCAACTCAGGAGCCGTCTGGGCCACCTCACGAATCCGAGCGACATACTCCGTTGCGGCAGGAGAGGCTTCGATCTGTTGACGCCACTCAGGGCCGAAATAGAACGCGAGGTCTTCCTCGAGGGCTGTGACGCGATCGAGCTGCTCAAAGGCAATCGGGGCCAACACAGGGTGATCCTTGAGTCGATGCATCTCCTCTTCCATGGCTTCGTAGACAAAGAACAGATCTGCCACCAACTTGCGATAGCTCAGCTTGTCCACCACACCCTTCAGGAAGCAGCTCACGAAGCCGGTGTTCTCGGCCATGGTGTGTGACTTTTTCGTTCCTTCCCGGAGCTGGGTAGCCAAAGCGACGGACATAAGAGTGAAAGACAAAGCGATGAAACGACCTTAAATTCAGTTTCCGAAGATGGCGCTGATCGGTTGCGAAGGGTTAAGAACTTGTGCGATCGGGCACACCCTGTTCGAACACTTCAAACAACTCACGACAAATCAATTGCAGCTGCTCCACCTGATCCGTTTGAGGTAGGTGGGGGCCAGCAGGCAACCAATCGCCCACCGTGGCCAAGCGCCAGCGTTCGCCCTCAAAGGTCATGCCACGCATGACCACGCCAAGGAGGGATGGGCAAGACGCGTCCATCCCACCCTCCTCCGACTTGAGCCGCAACTGCAGCAACAAACTCCGGCACTGCAGCCGTGGGCTCCAGCCTGGGAAATCAAAGGCCAAATCCAAGGTTGCGGCCTCATCCCAATGACGGGTGCAAGGGTCATCACGCCAAGGGCTCAAATTCGGCTTAGCCGCATGGATCTGCCGTCGCACCAGCGTGACGCTGGAGGCCAAAGTCTGGGCCAAGGCCACGCTATGGACCGCCGCCGCCGCATTCACAGGGTTCATCGCCGCTAAACCCAGGGTGAAGGGTTACCAGGTCTTGCGCCAGCTGCCGTTACGGTTCATCCATACCAGCAACAGATCCCTGGCAACTCCCATCACTCGGCTCAGTCTTTACGGGCTCGTCGGCATTGTGGCCGCGATCGTTCATGCAGGCGTCTTGCTCGCCTTGGGTTTACTGATGCCCCTCTGGGCAGCGAATCCATTGGCCTTTTTGGCGGCCTCCATCGCCGGTTATCTCGGTCACGCGCGCTACACCTTCCGGCCGGAAACCGGCGGGCAACGGTTTGCGCGGCGCTGGCTTGTCATTCAATACGTCGTCAATTTGTCGGTTTGCGGGGTGCTGCCTCTCCTGCTCCCAGCCGCCGTCCCCCGTGTGATCCGAGTGGGAATTCTGGTGTTCACCCCCACGGTTCTCAATGCCCTGATCTGGTCGAAGGCCGCCCGCTTCAGTGCAAAGCAGCGAAGCCAACAGCAGCGACCACGGCTGCATGCGGATGATCTAGGCCTCAGCGAATCCACCAACAACGCCATCCTTCAACTCGCCAGTGCCGGCAAGTTGGATGGAGCCAGCGTGCTGGTGCAGGGCCCTGCGGTCTCCCAGGGGGTAGCGGCCTGGAAAGCACTCCAAGCCGAGCAGCCAGACCTTCAGCTTTGCCTCCACCTTTGCTTAACCGAGGGGCCTTGTGCCGCCCTCGCTTCCGCTATCCCCGATCTCATCAACGAAGACGGCCATCTCAAGCTTTCTTTTGGGGCCTGGCTGTCGCTCTCGCTGTTACCCCCCATGCATCCGCGGCGACAGCGAATCACCCGTCAACTCCACGAAGAGGTTCTGGCGCAAATTACCCGCTACCGGCACCTCTGCGGCGATGACGCTCCGCTGCACCTTGACGGCCATCAACACGTGCACCTTGTACCGATCGTGCATGACTGCCTGCTGCGGGTTTCCGGCGATCAAAAGATCACCTGGATGCGCAGCACCACAGAGCCACTGCCCACCGGCCTCTCCCTGCGTTGGTGGTGGGATGCGATCCGCCAAGCGGGGCTGCTCAAATGGATCGTGCTGGAGGTTCTCAGCCGCCGAGCACAGCGAAAGCAACAACGCCTGGGCATTGCCAGCAATGGCGGGTTTGCCGGTGTCCTGTTCACCGGACAGATGGCGGGGCCACCGCTGCGAGCCGCCCACCAAACCCTGTCAGCCCTCCCAGCTCGAGCGAATCGCACCCAACCACTTCTCTTGGCCCATCCAGGCGCACCGCTCTCGCGCAATCTCACGGAAGCAGGCTTTTCTGTGTCTCAACCCTTTGCCGCCTCTCCCTGGCGGCAAAGGGAATGGCGAGCGCTTCAGGAATTGTGAATCGCTCGAATGAAGTAATGGGGGCGATTCTTGGCCTCCACATAGATCCTGCCGATGTATTCCCCGAGCACACCGATCCCAATCAGCTGAATTCCTCCCAAAAACAGCACAGCCACTAACAAGGAGGCATATCCAGGCATCTCCACCCCAGTGACCAAGGTGCGAATCGCGATGTATTTGGCGTAAAGCAGGCTCAGAAGCGAGACAACAATGCCGATTCCAGTCCATACCCTGAGCGGTAAGACCGAAAACGAAAAGATGCCGTCAAAGGCATAACTGAACAATTGAAGGGGACTCCAAGAGGAATGTCCTGCGCTGCGCGTCACGCGCTCATAGGGAATTTCAATGCTGCGGTAGCCCGTCCAAGGCAGCAGACCCTTCGAAAAGCGACTCGACTCTCGCAACCGTGTGACCGCTTCAAGAACGCCGGCATCCAAGAGGCGAAAATCTCCAGCTCCTTCCTGCAGCTGAATCGAATCAACCACTTTGTTGAAGACGCGATAAAACCAAGAGGCACTAGCCACCTTGAGGCGTGATTCCTGATCCCGGTCGTCCCGAACCGCCGTGACCACCTCCGCTCCATCCCGCCATGCCTGCACCATCGATTCGATCAGCTCAGGGGGATGCTGCAAATCGGAATCAATCAACACAGCGGCGGCACATTGGCCAAGGGCATGATCCAAGCCAGCCAACATCGCGGCTTCTTTGCCGAAATTGCGCGTGAGCTCCAACAGCGTGACGGGAGCCTGATCGCCCCGACTCTGCCGTTGTGCCATCCAATCGCGAATCCGAGCCATGGTTGCATCTCGGGAGCCATCGTCAATCAGCACCAAGCGGTCCACGCCTGGCACCATCAGAACGCGTTCGATGAACGCCTCTATCACCGCCTCTTCGTTAAAACAGGCTGCAACAACCCAGATTTCAGAGGGCATTGAGCTTGAGAAGTCTGGCTCAGGTTACGCCTCAACCGAGCCCCCAAGACATAGGCTCTAAAACACGTCATCTCTGCGACATCGAACCCACCATGGCCCAGTTCGAGAAGCTCACAGCCCCCAGCCAGGGCACGCCAATCCGCTTCGAGAACGGCCAACCGGTGGTGGCCAACGATCCGATCATCCCGTTCATTCGCGGTGACGGAACAGGCGTTGATATCTGGCCCGCCACGCAGAAGGTGCTCGACGCGGCTGTCGCTCAGGCCTACAAGGGAGACAAAAAAATCGAGTGGTTCAAGGTTTACGCCGGCGATGAAGCCTGCGACCTTTACGGCACCTATCAATACCTTCCTGAAGACACCCTCGAAGCGATCCGCAGCTTCGGTGTGGCGATCAAGGGGCCCCTCACCACTCCAGTGGGTGGAGGTATCCGCTCGCTGAATGTGGCCCTGCGCCAGCTCTTTGATCTGTATTCCTGCGTTCGTCCGTGCCGCTACTACGAAGGCACGCCCAGCCCGCACAAACGCCCGCAGGATCTAGACGTGATTGTGTACCGGGAAAACACAGAAGACATCTACATGGGGGTGGAGTGGGAAGCCGATGATCCGATTGGCCAAGAGCTACGCAAGCATCTCAATGAGGTGGTCATCCCCGCCAACGGCAAGCTCGGCAAACGGCAAATCCCGGAAGGATCCGGCATCGGGATTAAGCCGGTGAGCAAGCACGGCAGCCAACGCCACATCCGTAAAGCCATCCAACACGCCCTGCGCTTGGAAGGGAACAAGCGTCACGTCACGCTGGTGCACAAAGGCAACATCATGAAATTCACGGAAGGGGCCTTCCGTGACTGGGGCTACGAGCTAGCCACCACCGAATTCCGCGACGTTTGCATTACAGAGCGAGAAAGTTGGATTCTCGACAATCTCGACCGGGATCACTCCCTGAGCGCCCAGGACAACGCGCGGATGATTGAGCCCGGCTACGACAGCCTCACGCCCGAGAAAAAAGAGGCGATTGATTCAGAAGTGCGGGAGGTGCTCGCAGCGATTGGTGAAAGCCACGGCTACGGCAAATGGAAAAGCATGGTGCTCGTGGATGACCGCATCGCCGACAGCATCTTCCAGCAGATCCAGACCCGGCCTCAGGAATATTCGATCCTGGCCACCCTCAACCTCAATGGCGACTACATCTCCGATGCCGCTGCCGCGATGGTGGGAGGCCTTGGCATGGCTCCAGGCGCCAACATCGGTGAAACGGCCGCCATCTTTGAGGCCACCCATGGCACCGCCCCCAAGCACGCCGGGTTGGATCGCATCAATCCGGGCTCGGTGATCCTGAGTGGCGTGATGATGCTGGAATTCCTGGGCTGGCAGGACGCAGCCGACCTGATCACGAAGGGGCTCAGCGCCGCCATCAAGGACAAGCAGGTCACCTATGACCTCGCCCGATTGATGGAACCCAAAGTGGATCCCGTGAGCTGTAGTGGCTTCGCAGACGCCATCATCAAGCGTTTTTAAACGGAGCGCTTTTGAGCACCAACAGGCCGATTCAAGCCAGAATCGGCCTATGGCTTTTGTCGACCCAAGCGACCCCTGCGTTCACTGCGGATTTTGTTTGCCCACCTGCGCCAGTTATCGGGTGCTGGGCACAGAGATGGATTCCCCACGCGGGCGCATCCACACCCTTAAGGCCATCGAAGCTGGAGAGCTGGAGATGGATGCCACGGTGGCCAGCCATTTCGATAGCTGCTTAGGCTGCTTCGCCTGCGTCACCGCCTGTCCCTCCGGCGTGCGCTACGACCAGCTCATTGAAGCGACCCGCCCAAAGCTCAACCAACCTGAATTTCGCAGCAGCTGGCAAACCAGTTTCCGCCAGTTGTTGCTCCTGGTGCTGCCCTACCCCAAACGCCTACGCGCGCTCCTGCAACCCTTGCGCGCCTATGCAGGCACAGGACTCCAGCGGTTTACGCGCAGAACAGGGCTACTCCAGCTGCTGGGCCCGCAACTGGAAGCGATGGAAGCACTCCTGCCTCCTTTGTCTCCCGAGGGGTTTACCGATCGGTTCCCCAGGGTGAATCCGGCACATGGCAAACAACGCGGACGGGTGGGCTTGGTGCTGGGTTGCGTTCAACGCTGCTTTGATCCAGGGGTAAACGCGGCCACCGTGGCTGTCCTACAAGCCAATGGCTTCGAGGTGGTGATTCCAGCCAATCAAGGCTGCTGCGGGGCGGTGAGCCACCACCAAGGCCAACTCCAACAAACCCAGGAGCTGGCAAGGGCGTTGGTGCAGAGTTTTCAAGAGGACGCCCTCGATGCCGTGCTGGTGGCCGCCTCCGGTTGCGGGCACACCATGAAGGCCTATGGGGAGCTGCTCGATGGTGCAGACACCTTCAGTGCGCCTGTTATGGACGTGCATGAATTCTTGGCCCATCGGGGGCTTTCGGAGTCGTTTCGACAAGCGCTCACACCGCTGCCCTGCAAGGTGGCTTATCACGACGCCTGCCACATGATCCATGGCCAGGGGATTGCCGCCCAGCCCAGGGACTTGCTGCGTGCCATTCCCGACCTCCAGCTCAAAGAAGCCACGGAAGCCGGGGTGTGTTGCGGCAGTGCCGGCATCTACAACCTGGTGCAACCAGACGAGGCGGCTGAACTCGGCCAACTCAAGGCCGACGACCTCAGCAGCACGGGAGCCGAGATTGTGGCCAGCGCCAACATCGGCTGCAGCCTTCAACTGAGGCGTTACCTCAGCCAAGACGGTCCCAAGGTGGAGCACCCCATGGAACTGCTCGCCCGCTCCGCTGGGGTGGGACCGTTCAGCGCCACGCCAAGCAAGGCCTAAAGCCCTTCACCCCTCAAGCCTTCGAGCCAACGCCAAGCCTCGGTGAGGGTGTCTGGCTCCCCGAGGTTGCCTGGAAACGTAATCACCGGGAGAGGGTCGCTGGGTTCCTGCTCCCGAAGCCCTTGATCCAAGCCAGGGAAGGGGCGTACCAGCGACAACCCTGGCAAAAGCTGACCCTCCAGCTGAACAGCCTCGAGGCCAAGTCCCTCCACCAACAGGGTGCCGGTGGTGATGCCTCCCTTGCTGATCAGGTAGCCAAGCCGCGCTGCCACGCCAGCCAACAGACGGGCCATCAGGGATGCCAGCTCCATCCCAAAGCGCAGCCGCCGCGCAGCCGCTGCCGCCCCTGATCCAAACAGCAACTCACCACGACTGGAAAACAGCACCGGCGTGAGCCCCGCATCCAGGGCGCGCTCCAGCTGACTCCGCCATTCCGCCTCTAGATCCGGCAAGAGCAGATCAGCAGATCCCCCCTCCAGCACCCGGGCGATGCGAGCCACCGGCAGCTCAATGCCGCGGCAACGCGCATTGGCCAGCAGAGATTTCAACTGTTGATCCGCCAAAGGAACGTGGGAGCCCACCACCACCAAACCGGGGAGCGGCTGGCCCTGGAGATCACGGCGGCGCAAGCCCACCAGGCCAAGGGCATCAAGGGGCTGGGGACCCAAGGGCGTGGGACCGGAATCCACGAGACCATTGAGAAGGCTTGCGGCGCAACGAAACAAGAAGCGCTTGCGCCCCTGCAACCTGCGGATGGCCACTCCAAGGGCTTGCAGCTGCTCGGGACAGGTCGCATCCACAACAACGGAACTGTTGTCTTCAAGGCTCTCAAGACAAGTCAAGAGATCCGCAGATCGTTCTGCTTCCAGCAGCGTCAGCGGGATGCGAACCACGGCCTTGGCATCGATCCGGCCAGCGCTCTTCTCCTCGAGCCACTCCGCCAGATCACTGGTGCCATAACCAAACAGGCGATCCTGGGCAAACGCTGTGGTGTGCACCGGCTCTCCGTGCAGACGATGCACCCCATTCACGGTGGTGCGCCCTCCCTCAAAAAAGGCAGGCACATGCAAGGTGGCATCCACCGCTCCGAAGTGCGCCTCCCAGGCCTGCGCCAGCACCTCTGGTTCGAGCACGCCGTGGCCGCGCAAGGTGGAATCACCGCGGCTCACGAGCAGCAGTTCATGCTCCTGAATGCCTTCCGCGGCCATCGCCAGCGCCAGAGCGTCCACAATCTCGCGGTTGCGGCTGGCCGCGGCCTCAGGCGTGAGCGCCCGCGTGTTTGCCAACAAAAACAGCAACGGCGAGGGGTGCCTCAACCCTCGACGCAATGCCCCTTCATCCCAACGCAACAACAGCGGGCAGCTGTGCACCGTCTGAGAACCGGTGGGATCGTCGTCGATTACGACAATCTTCATGGCACGATCGATGGGTTTACTGAACTGGCCTGTTCGCTCACGTGCCTGAACAAGGGTTGTCCTCCACTGCGGTCCTAGCACCCAATTCTCTTGAGGAGCTTGGCCAACTCATCGCCGCCATGCATGCCGATGGGACGCCCTGGGTTCCCTCTGGCTTAGGCAGCCGTCTGCACTGGGGCCCTCCTCTTGCCGCTGATGCCGGGCCGCTGGTGAGCATGCGCCAGCTGTCGCGGATTGTTGACCATGCCGTGGATGACCTCACGATCACCGTGGATGCGGGCATGCCCTTGGCCGACCTGCAAACAGCCCTGGCAGACCATCAGCAATGGCTTCCGCTGAACTGGCCCTGGGGCAGCAGCATGGCCTCGCCTTTATCGGCGGGCACGATCGGCGGGCTGGTGGCTCGGGGGCTGTCCGGAAGCCTGCGCCAACGCCACCTCGGCGTGCGCGACCAGATCATTGGCATCAGCTTGATCCGCAGCGATGGGGTGAGCGCCCGGGCCGGCGGCAGGGTGGTGAAAAACGTGGCCGGCTATGACCTGATGCGCCTGCTCTGCGGCAGCTGGGGCAGCCTCGCCTTGATCTCCGGGGTCACGTTGCGCGTGCAACCGCTGCGTGAACCGCGCGGGCAGCTTGTTCTAGAGGGTGAGCTCAGCCAGCTCGAGGCATTCAGAGCCGAGGTGGTGGGCAGCAGCTTTACACCCGAGTGGATTGATTGGGAGCTTGGGCCGGACCAGGGACCACGGATCCTTCTTGGCGTGGCCAGCATCAGTGATGCTGCTGTCGTCGACCAGCTCAACCGGCTCGAAACGCTCGCTGCCAAGCAGGGGGTAAGCGCAGAGCGACAGCCGTGGGACCACCCGATCCCCGAGGAATCTGGTCCAAGCGCAGATCCGCCCTGGCTGCTTCGCCTCTGCCTCCCCCCCGCCGAGCTCCAAGCCTTGCTGAGCTCGCGTGAATGCACGGCTCCCTCGGGCTGGCATTGGAGGCTCGCCGCTGGAGCCGGAAGCGGTGAGGGCTGGCAGACCAGCGGTCACCCCACACCGGACTACCAAATCGAAGCGCTGAGTCGACGGGTGATGGCGTTAGGGGGGCAGCTCAGCGTGCTGATCCAACCAGGGCCAGGGACCCAGCCCGGGGCTCTACCGGCCTGGC
>JAAHTH010003412.1_pt1 | contig 10876 bp, 7 predicted proteins | sample 6116091 | NCBI WGS metagenome assembly JAAHTH01 (sample SAMN13939990, study PRJNA603662) | sponge metagenome | isolation source: marine sponge | host: Mycale hentscheli | place: New Zealand | collected 2006
AGTGATATAGGTTTAGTTATACTATCACTTGTTTTTTACAAAACTTACACTATTCAACAGGTGGTATAGGTGGGTTTTGCCATGTAAAGTATAAATCTTCATTTACAGGTGTAATTTGTTTTGCTATTTGTGCTTCAATACTAGCTGCCATAGAAGGCACATCTAACGCTCCTTCAAGCCATCCAATAACTACATTTTCAAAAGCTTCAGTATCTTCGTAAGGTATAAAAGGCTCTCCAGCTACATAAGTAAAGCTTTGAGCACCTATTGAGCTTGCATAATATTGTTGTCCTCCAAACTCTTCTGTTCCAGCATAAGTCCAGTGTACTGTAAAAATCACATTATCCTCACCTTCAGCTTGAATATGTGCGTTCATTTGGTTAATTGTCCATTTGTAAGTAATTGCCATATTAATTATTTATTTGAGTTCTTAATTTTTCTACTTCTGCTTTTAGTTCTTGTATTGACTTAATTAAGAAAGGAATTAAATCTGAATAGTTTAATCCTTCAATTTGAGGTTCATCAAAACCTTCTATTTCTTTTTTAAATACAACTTCAGGAATAACATCAACTGTTTCTTCAGCAATTAAACCACAAGCAGGTTGTCCAGTTTTTATATCATTATATCTTACAGGTCGTAATGTGTTGATTTTATCTAAAGAACTTTCAAGATTTACTATATCAGTTTTATATCTTTCAGAAGATGTTTGATAATATATTTCTCCGTCACTTGTATCATATCTTAAATCAGCACCTGTAGGAGTAAAACCTCCTAAATTTGGTGCTTTTATTCTTCCCGCAGATGTTATTATTGCAGCTAATGCAGAATTTGTAACAAAATATATTTCGTGTGGTGCTGTATGTGCACTACCATTTACAACCATATAAGAAGTTGAATCACTATTTGCTAATACAAGTCTACCTGATGTAGTTCCACCTCCTTTTATTCTTGAAGTTGATGGTTTTAATTCAATGTCTCCCCCAGATGTTATACGCATTCTTTCTTCAATTCCTGAACCTCCATTTGTATAAAAATGCATATTAGAAGTTGAAGTGCTTGATTCTCTTGTTACATCAATTTGAGCATTTCTTGTACTGCCATCCATAAACGCAATAATACCAAGATTTTGCCCATTAGCATTTGTAGTCGGAGAACCTAATTCTAATACTCCTGCATAACCTGCTGAAGTACCGCCAACAACTGTTAAAGTCGTATATCCAAAACCTGTTATATCAGGCGAAGCAGTTCCGATTCCTACGTTTCCTCCTGTACCTTGTAAAACAAGTGGTTGACCAGTTGCATCAGTATTTATCCACGCACCAAAAGGAGAAACATTAGCAACCCCCATAAGTAAATGAGCAGTTGAAGTTCCGTGTATATCAACAATAGCATCAGAAGGTGTGTTAGAAGCAGCAGTACTTGTTCCTAAAATAGTCAGTTTACTTGTAGGCGAATCATCTCCGATTCCTACGTTTCCTGAACTATCTATACGCATAGCTTCTTGTTCAGTTGAATTATAAGCTGAAGTATAAAATGCTAAAGCACCACTAAATGTTGTTGTTGTACTTCCGTCACCATCCTCGTTAACAACTCTAATACTCGCAGCGTTTCTTGCGCCTATACCAGAGACATCGTTACTATAAAACTCAATTTTTGAAAGAATATCTCCAGGAAGCCAACCTGTTTTTGAGTGAGTCCAAATTCTAATATTTGAACTTGTAAGAGGGTTGGCATTAGCTGAACCATCAAACTTTGATATATTCATCATTATAGATCCTTCGTTGAAAAATCTAGTTTCACCTTCCATATTAGATATAGTTAAATCTGTAGTACCAATATAAATTTTTGAACCATCTGTTGTTGCGCTACCTGTATTTGCGCTTTGTAAGTATAAACTAGATCCACCACTAGCGCTGTATAGTTTTAAAATTGTATCACCACCTTGAGGATAAATACTAGTAGTTCCAATTCCTAATCTTAAAGTTTCAGGAAAATAAACATCACCACCTGATGTTATAGTAAATCTAGTTGCAACTCCAACATCTGTTATATTAAAACTACCATCTGTAGTAGAACATAATGTATGGTTTTTACCATTTGTAGCTGAGTTTTGTAGACTTAAGGTTGCTGCATTTGAATTTTTTATTGCAACACCTGATTCAGTTGCAGATATACTATTCGCTGTAGCACCGTCTATTAAAAGAAAGTCTCCATCTGTAAACAGGAATTTACCATTTATATTTGAAAGGTTTGCCATATTATTTATTTTAATTTTTATGCTATTATATATGTAGCTGAAATCATACAAGCCCAATTGGATCCCCAACTATTAACAACCGCACCATTAGCGTGTCCTGCTCCATTTGTGCCGTTAGCATTTATTATATTAAAATACATACTTGCTGACGACATGTAGCCTCCATATGATGTTATAGCAGAACTAACATACACCATATTCCAAGTTGAAAGAACTGAAGGGGGGTAAGGAAAACCTTTAAATCCATAATATAGTCCACTTCCACCTGCGTTTCCATTAGGATTTATTCCCGTAATATATGCTGATAAAGTAACTAATGAGCCTACTCTAACCCATGCTGCCTGGTTCGTGGTACTAGGAATTACTCCACTTCCATCATGATGTGCTATAACAGGTGTCCAAATTCCTTTTTCATAGTGGGTTAATAAATTACTATTATTTGAACTTCCTAAAAATACACCCCCATAAGGATGTAGTCTACCTCCATCATAAAAATCCATACCAGCAGTCCAGGTTGGCGAAGCAAGTGTACCTGTTCCATTATATACTCTAAATCCACTACTGGCAGGATTACCTTCAATTAAACAAACTGCTTCATTGTTAGTTACTCCACCTAAAGCTATAGTGCCATAACCTATTCCTTTTCTTAACGTTAAATTATTTCCTGATGCAGTATCAACTTGTAGTTTACCATTTGTAGGCGAAGTCGTTCCGATTCCTACGTTTAAATTATCATCAATACAAAAAGCACTTCCTTCAGTACCGCCTGACCAAGTGACCATAAAAGGATATGTTCCCCCATTCCCAGCAGATTTTATAGATAAACCATTTGTTGCAGCATTACCTTCAATTTTAAGTTTTGCATTAGGCGAAGCCGTTCCAATTCCTACGTTATTTTTAAAATAAGATGCACCACCTTCAACAAAAGCAACATCTATATTATTCCAAGGTCCAATTGTAACACCAGCATGGCCATCAAGATTTAAAGAATCAGTAGCTGCAGTATATATTGTACCACTTTGCCAATATTGACTAAAAGCATGGATTGTATTTCTATTAGCACCACCGTGTTTAAATCTTACAGCACCATAATCACCAGTTCCATTACCACTTTCTATTCTTAAACCTTGATTAGTTGCCGTAGCGTCTCCAACAGTTAAATCACCACCAACAGTAAATGATATACCACTAGCCGTAGCTGTAGCACCAGTAAGTGTGCCACCAGATAAAGGTAAATACGGTCCACCAATAACAGTTGAGGCATCAACCCAAGTTGGTGCTGCATTACCATTTGATTTTAATATCTGTCCACTAGTTCCATGAGACGTACTAAATAGTATAGCTCCTGTAGAGTGAACGTCAAATAATCCGTTTATATTGGATAATGACGCCATATTAATTATTTTCTAACGTTTCTATTCTAGCTTTTAAGCTATCGTTTTCTGCTTTTAGTTCTTTTATAGCAGCTGTTAACAAAGGAATCATATGTGAATGATCTACTAGTTGGTATTTTGGATTTCCATCTGGATGTGTTTCATCTTTTTCTCCATGAACGGCTTGAGGAATTACCTCTTGTAATTCGTGCGCTAAAAATCCTTGAACTTCTACATCTGGAACATTTTTATAATTAAATGTTTTAGGTTTTAAATTAACAACTTTATCTAAAACATTCGTTAAATCATTTACATTTTGCTTCATTCTATAGTCAGAGAAAGAAGCATATGATGTAGCGGTACCTGTAGTTACAATAGCACCTACTGGAGAAAGTGGATTTGTTGAAAATCCATCATAAAAAAAGTCTATAAAAGAAGGTCCTGTACTAGCAACTGTTCTTAATTTTAAACAACCTTTAGTGCCATCTGTTCCACCATAAACAAAATGACCTGCGTATGTTGCAGCTGTTCCTGCATCTACATATAATTTATCTGGAGGCGAAGTAGTTCCAATTCCTACGTTGCCGCTTCTTAGTGTCATAGTGTTAGTAGCTGTTCCAGCTTTCATTGTTAGGACACTTAAAGAACCATCTTCAGAACCATCTGTAACATCTTCAGCTTTCGCTCCTATTATGACATATCTAGTATTTTGACTAGCATCGTTGTAACCAGAAAAATCCATAATAGCTAATTCTTCTCCATCTACAGGTATTGCATTATGTTTAAATTGTATATAAGCTCTATCACTTGAAGCACCACCAAAAACCATTTGAGAATTACCATCAACAACGTCTAATTTATCATCAGGCGAAGTCGTTCCGATTCCTACGTTTCCTGAACTGTCTATAAGCATTCTTATGTTATTACCATTAGTCGCAAATCTCATAGCATCATCTCCGTGTAAGTATTGTATGAATCCTGCTTGTACACTTTGAGGGTCTTGAAATGCTATTGTAGCTGCTCCTGTGTTAGGTGTTTGAAACGCTAAACCTGCGTTTCCGCTACTTTCTAAAATTAATTCATCAGCGTTACTCCAAGGAGATGAAGCACCACTATCACCATTTGTTATTTGTAATTTAGCGAGTGGGTTTATATTTCCAATCCCTACGTTCCCAGAACTATCTATACGCATTCTTTCTTGATTGTTCGTAGTACTATCAGACGTGCTAAATGTCATTATAGATGAATCCCCATCACTTGCATAAAACGCTTTTACTTGACATTTTATACCTGCTCCTGCACCTGATGAATCACTACCATAAAACTGAACAGAACCTATACCTTGACCTGATGAACCAGTTGTGTCTGTATCAAAAAGTATTAAATTATTATTTGCATCTCCACCCCCACTATTAGAAGATTTTACTAATATATTACCACCAATGACACTTAATCTTTCGTCAGGATTATCTTCATTTATTCCTACATAACCAGTTCCATTATCTATTCTCATATGTTCAACAAAGCTTGCTGAGGCTGATGTTTCAACTGAGTTGTAACCAAAAACTAAATCGTCATTTAAAGATGTTGTAGTCATCGCTATTCTTTGACCAGAAAATGCTGCAATACCACCTCTTGAATTACCAGTATAATGTGCAAATATTTTAGCATCAGTTCCATAAACCTCTAAATCATAATCAGGCGAAGTCGTTCCGATTCCGACGTTTCCGCTATCATCTATACGCATTATTTCACTCCAAGAAGGAGCGGAGGAACTGCTAGGTGAAATTTGAAATCTTATATTATTACCATCTAAAAACATTCTAGACGATGGTCCTGTTGTTCTTACTCTATCTTGGTTACTAGAATTAACATAATAATTATTTGCAAAAATTGAATCGTAACCAGTTGCTGATTGTCTAGCAACTATAGCTGCACTTGCCCCAACAAATAAAGTTCTCCAGGTTGGGCCAGCTGTTTCGGGTGTTGTTCCAATACCAACATCCCCAGAACTATCTATACGCATTCTTTCTGTGCCTGATGACCCAGTATACATTACAATATCGGAATTGTTTTGATTATAAATTAAAGCATTCCCAGAACTGTCTCCCGATATTCCTATATATAAATTACTATTGTAATCATTTTTGAATCTAATGTTAGTACCTCGATTTGTTCCTGTTTTCTTTAAATCTAAAATTGTATTAACGTTAGTTAAAGTTGTTTCTCCAATTCCTACGTTTCCTGAACTGTTTATACGCATTCTTTCTGAAAAGGTAGAACCATCAGAATCATCTATTGTTCCAAAAACCATTCTTGAAGTTGCACTATTTGGAAAAAACTGTCTTAATTCATTGCTTTGTATTCCAAATCCATATTTAAAATTATTATTATCATCATATAACAAAAGTTTTTGAGCATCAACTGCGTTACCTAAACTTAATAATGATTGAGGCGAAGTAGTTCCAATTCCTACGTTGCCTGCAAAAGTTGCGTTTCCTGTAACTTGAAGTATAGAAGAACCTACAGCCGCTGTTTGACCAATTAATACATTACCTCCAGTTGTTACTAGGAACTTATTATTTATATTAGATAAATTAGCCATATTTTATTTTTATGTAAGATCTACAAAAGTTGTTCCATACGTGCTTCCATTACTGTAATCAACAGTAATATCAACAGTACCTTGTGTAGTTAAAACTCTAGCTTCACATTTATAACCTGTTTTATTACTGCTAGGGTTGTAAGATACAAATCTTACTTCAAGCTCACCGTTTGCTGTGTCTATTATTTTATTATATACTATGGTTGTTGCTGTTTGAGAATCAGCACTTCCGTTCCAAGTACCAGAAACACCACACGTAGCAACGTGTGCACTTAAAGCTTGGGTTCCTGAAAGAGTTGCTATTTGCTTGTTAACAAATATTGAACTTATAATACCTCCAAAAGTTGCAGATAAAGCAAACATAGGTTGCCAGCTATTAGCTAAAGTTAAAGATTTAGAACAAGTTTTTTGTGGTCTAGGATTATTAGAACCAGCTGTTACATGGCCATATTGATTGACAGTCACGGTATCATACGTTCCTGCTGTTACACCAGAATTAAGGTGAGTTATAGTAGGTGTTGTACCACCCGATGAAGCTAGTGGAGAATTTGCACCTACCGAGGTTACACCTTGATCGTTATCAGGCACAACCCATGTTGCGTCAGCTCTTAAAAACTTAAGTTGATCACCAGCAGCAGAACCAGGGACTAAACCTTGCGCACCAGCAACTGAAGCCGTAGCAGCAGTCATTACTGGGTTAGATGGTATTGTTACTGTGGAAACATCTATTGCTGTAACGTGTCCTGTTGAATTACTTGTTACACTTGTTACCGCATCAAAAGTTCCACCAAAAGCAGGTGCATCTGTAGATGCTGTATCAGTTCTACTTGTTGTTTCGTGGTTAATTGTTAATTTTCTAGGATTTGCACCGCCTGCCCACGTGGCATTAGCATCCATATATGTTCCTCCAACAAACTTTAATGTGTTAGTAGAATTTATGTTTACATTAGCCGATGAATCACCTTGTAAAGTCCAGTATTGGTAATTATCTAATGTTGGAAAAGTTGTTAAATCACCAGCACCATCTATATATTGAGTATTATCACCTTGAAAAGTAAATGCTAATGTACCTGAGCTTGTTACTGGGCTTCCTGCTATACTTAAAGAATCACCATCTATAGAAGCACCCACACTTGTAACTGTACCTGTAGTAGGTGTTGTCCATGTGTTTGCTGTAGCAGAACCACCACCAGATGTTAATACTTGACCAGCTGCACCATAATCAGGTGTAGAGCTTAAACCAATACCAACATTAAACTGAGCTGTTTCTTCAAAAACACCCGGACCTTTTACTGTTGTAGTATCTGTATCAGCATTACCAAGCGTAGTATTACCTTCAACAATTAAATTACCAGAGTTACCTATTGTTACATCTGTACCATCATCTGATATAAGACCAGTTGCTAAAGTGTTAGATCCAGTCCATTTAGCTATTTTATCCGCTGTACCACTTCCAAGTATAGCAGAAGTGTTGTCTATTTTTTGCCAAGTGTCAGTTGCCCCGACTTCTACAAATATAGCCCAATCACCAATTTGCCAGTCTGTAATACCATCTAAGTTCGTGGTACCAGCAACACTTACAATATAAAACTCACCAGTGACACCAGTACCACTAGCAAGTGTTGGTGTATTGGTACTAGCATCCCACGTTCCTTTATAAACTAAACCTTGTGGTATACCAGTTATTTGACCTTGTAAATAAGATAAAGCTTCTAATATAGTATCTGAATCTGCTATAACTTGAGATGTTGCAGTTGGTAAATTAGTTAACACTTTACCGGTTACTGTGGTATCAGCTATTGTAGTAGCTATACTAAGCGCACCACCTGATGTATAAGTATAAGGACCACCAGTTGAAGTTGTATCACCTGTAAGTGCTATAGCTCCAGAAGCAGCTAAAGCCGTAGCTGTATCTGCATTACCAGTTAAAGCACCTACAAAATCTGTAGACGTAATGCTTACACCACCTGTATATGTACCAGCTGTTCCAGAGAAAGTTCCATCTGAAAGTGTTCCAGCTTGCATTGTACCTGATATAGTAACATCATTGTTTAAATCAACTGTTACCGTACCTATATTACTTGAAACAGCAGCGGCTGTAATTGTTATGTTTGAATCCCCGTTAAATTGAAGATCATCATCAGATAAATTTAAGTCATGTACTGTAGATGTGCTATCTTTGTATTGTAGTATTTTAGCGCCAGCAGCATTATCTACATAAGCTGTTGTAGCTATTTTAGTTGAATTATCACCAGCTGACTGAGTTGTACCTGTTGTAGCTGTATTTACTGTACCGTTTAAATCTCCAGAAAATGTAGCACCTGTATATGTACCTGCTATAGTAACATCAGTTGTTAAACCAATGGTTATTGTTTGAGGTGTTGTCGTTGTCGCTATTTGATTAGTTGTTCCTGAAACAACGAAGGTTTGACTATTTAATAATACTGTACTAGCATTAGAGCCGTTGCTAAAATTTAATGTTTGAGCATCGTTTTTACCGTGAACAAAAGCGGTTGTTGCAACCTTTGTTGAATTATCAGTTAACGCTTGTGTTGTAGCTATTGAACCATTAGGTAGCGTTACACCAGCTGTAGGAAAAGATAAAGTCACTGTACCTACATTACCAGCCACTGTAGTTGCTGTAGTTTCTATTTCATTAGCTGTACCTGCTATTTTAAAATCATCACTTATTAGGTTTAGATCAAAAGGACCAGTTGAATCACCTAAATATTGTAACACAGATGGATCAACCTTACCATCAACATAAGCAGTTGTTGCTAACTTAGTACTGTTATCACCTTGAGATTGTGTAACACCCGTCACCGTGCTTTCAATACTTGACCCTGCTTTTACGATACCTGTTATATTACCAACGAAATCATCTGCTGTTATTTGTGTAAACCCAGTACCTATAGTACCTGTTATAGTTGCATTACCTGTTGTAATAAAACTTCCACCTCTAAAGTTGTTGTTTGTTAAATTAATGTCTCTACCTGTAGCAACGTTACCGTTATTTAATACCGCTTGTAAATCGTTACCAGAAACAGTTACAAGGTCAATAATACTTTGTACTGTAAAATTCTTAGTTGGCTTCGACGCGTCTGTTGCATCTGTCCCTAGAACTAAATCATCAGTTGTAGGTTGAACTACAGGATATGAATATATTATCGCCATGTTATATTAGTTTTGAAATTGTTATTTGTGCGTTTGGTGTAGTTGTCCAACCGTTATTATTAAGCTTTTGATATAACGTACCATCGTTAGCACCATTTGAATCTCTTAGCATTTGGTAAACGTGGTAGCTATTAGCAGATGTAATATGAACCATTTGGTTTATTACAATTCTTTTTGTGTTTGATGTGTTTTCTACGTGGAATATTTCTGCGCGAGTAGGTCCAACTTGACTAGAACCATCAAATGTTCTAAATAAAGTATGTAATATGTTTGCTGAGTTAGTTCCTTGTAAATAGTATTCTTGAGTTACATAGTATGTTCCAGTTTTTAGCCAAGTTACTTTACCTGTTGCATCTATAGTTACACTAGTAGATGAAGATGAGTCTGCTTGACCAAATATAATTTGATGAACTGTGTTTGCACTTGTAGGACCTTGTGATGCTGGTACACCTGCAACGCCACTATCGTTACTAGACGATGTAAGTTGTTGAATGAATTGTTGATCAACTAAGGTTTTTATGTCTGTTAAGGAATATTGTACCGTAGGATTGCCTATAACTGGTTGACCAGATGCATCTACGTTGTTAGACCCAAGTATCTTATCACCTAGATTTGGTGTGAGTGTTGGGTATGAAGAGATTTGTGCCATTTTTTTTCTTTTTTATCTGTTTGTACTGCAAATCAACTGAAGTTAATCTAAACATGTGATTATTTGTGAAAGCGGACTTTTGTTAAAGCGCACTTGTGTTTTCTATAATTAGTAATATTACACGTTTTTCGCTAGGTTTACTCTTATATAGAACTAGATATAACGATAGTGTGACAATAGCTGTTTACTCTATAACTATAATAGGCTTATGTCACATAAAAGTTGTTAGATATATGGAAGTAAGGTGTTACCCCTATCCCTCTGGTTATCAACGTGTTACGCAAAACGATTTTAAAATGGTGGGGCGGCCCAATGTTTTTCACAATTGTGTATAATGTTTTACCTTTTTGTTCATATTCGTATACATGTTTACATATTTACTCTACACTAACTAACTTTCATATATTACAAAGTAAATACGAGTCTACTTGGATAATATAAATGTAAGTAATTAAGTAATAATAGTTACTTCATAAGAATGAGTGTGGTATACCATTCGACTAATATTAACTACCAAATAAATATACACTACTATGACTGTTAAAGAAATATACAAAGAACTACAACAAATAGATGAATTTCACTCTAACTTTAATCCAAATGATAAGTCACGTGAAAGAATGAGAGAACTCATTGCACTACTACCAATATCTAAATATGATAGAGTAAGATAATACAAACTAAATACGATGTGTATTGGATAATATAAATGTAAAACAACTAATAAATAATAATAAATAAATAAATATAATATGAGTAAAATAACTTCAAAAAGATTTGTCATCAGACAGTCACTAATCGGAAAAAATGTAACAAT
>JAAHTH010003415.1_pt1 | contig 10873 bp, 15 predicted proteins | sample 6116091 | NCBI WGS metagenome assembly JAAHTH01 (sample SAMN13939990, study PRJNA603662) | sponge metagenome | isolation source: marine sponge | host: Mycale hentscheli | place: New Zealand | collected 2006
TTACAGTTCAGTTTCCAGCACCAACATCAACAGCAGCGATTTTAAGAATCTCTGGGTAATTAGGAGGTAACCTCCTATGGCCGCTTGGGGAACAAGTACATGGAACACTGGCAGTTTTGGAACGGGTGCAGATAACTCTGTTGTCCTTACAGGGACAAGTGCGTCTGTTACAACTGGATCAGTTTCTATAGATGCAAAAACAGAATTAGGTTGGGGTAGAGATCAATGGGGTGCTAGACCTTGGGGTGCACCTGATCAAATTGTAATTCCAACAACACCTGAAGACGCCATGACTATGTCGTTGAACTCTGTTTCAATTACTGCAGAGATTAACGGTGGTTGGAGTCGTTTTGAATGGGGAAAACAAGCTTGGGGTATTGCAGGCACTCTCATCGCTGATGGTGATTCTGTAACTGCAAGTCTAGGAACGGCAACCGTTTCTATTGATGTATCTACTGGCCCATCTACAAACAATAATCAATTATTATCCGCAGGTCTTGGAAGCGTAACTGCTTTTGGTTTAGCTTTAGTTGAACCAGTTGGTTTTCCACTTACAAACAGTTTAGGAACAGCTGATGCCGGTCCTGATGCTATGGCAACAGGTAATCAAGCTAATATGGGACTTGGTACTGTTGAAGCATTTAATAATGAAGGTTGGGGTAGACTTCAATGGGGCATAAATAATTGGGGCGATCCGAATGAATCAGCTCAAGTAGATATTTCTGGAATTGCAATGACTGCAGCTTTAGGATCTCCAACAGAAGTTACTGGTGATGCAAATATTGTAGCCAATACTTTAAATGTAGCTCAAATAACTTTAGGTCAAGTAGACCCTGCACCTGATGCGGCAGTAACTGGAAACTTCATGATTGGCTCTTTAGGAACTGTTGTAGGTTCTATAAGCGTGTCTCCAGTTCCAACAGGTATAGGAATGACAGCTAATTTAGGCACCGCGTTAGGTATTCCAGGTCAAACTATAATTCCTACAGGTTTTCCTTTGTTATCTAGAGTTGCTTCAGTATCTGCATTTACAGATGCCACTGCAACTTTCGATGGTTTTGGGTTGACTATGAACATAAATAGTGCTAATGCTCTTATCTGGAATCAAATAAATACAGGTTCTGCTCCAATAGATCCTCCTGGATGGAGGGAAGTCGTTGCATAAAGAGTTTGACACTTTCTCTTTATTTTAATAAAATAAACGATATAAGGAATTTAATATGGCGAATTCAACATCAGCAAATTTAAAACTTACAGTACAAGCAACTGGAGAAAATTCAGGAACTTGGGGACAAATTACAAATACTAACCTTTTAATTCTAGAACAAGCTATTGGTGGTTTTACTACTTTTAATATTACTAACGCTGCTAGATCTTTAACTTTTACTAATGGTGCTTTATCAAATGGTAAAAATGAAATTATTAAATTAACAGGGACTTTAGCTTCTAACCTTACTGTTAGTATTCCAGACTCAGTTGAAAAAACTTACCAAGTTCAAGACGCATGTGATCATGCAGGAAATACTTTAACTTTTAAAACTTCATCTGGAACAGGTGTATTATTATGTGAAGGAAATAATTACACATTATATTCTGATGGAACTAATGTTGTAAAATTATCTGAACAAAGAAATTGGAGAGCAGTATCAGCAGCAGAAACAGTTCAAGCGGGAGCTCAACTTTTAGTAAATACAAATAGTGGAGCAGTTACAATAACTTTACCGGCCTCTCCAGCATTAGGTGATGAAGTATCATTTATGGATCAAGGATATGATTTCAATACTAACGCATTGACTGTTGGTAGAAACTCTTCTAATATAGCAAACAGTGCAGCCGACCTTGTTGTTAATACACAAGGTGCTGGTTTTAGTTTAGTATATTCTGGAGACGCTACAACAGGATGGACTTACAGGGAGAAATAGAATATGGCAAATTACGAAGCAACTAAATACGATTTTGATGGAGCTAACCTTACAGGTATTGAAGGTATTCCAACAGCAACTATTGTTCCGTGGTCAGATTCATCTATCCCATCAGGTTTTTTAGAATGTAATGGTGCAGCAGTAAGTCAATCTACTTATGCAGATTTATATGCAATCATCGGTACGACTTATGGTGACCCAGGAGGTGGTAATTTTAATCTCCCTGATTTACAAGACAATGTTCCAGTTGGAAAATCTAATAACAAATCTTTAGCTTCAACAGGTGGGGCAGAAAATGCAGCTACTGCTAATGCAACTTTATCAACTGCTCAGTTAGCATCTCACTCTCATAATTACCCAATAAGAAGTGGTCATAGTAATGTTCCTAGATTTAACATAAACTATGGGCCTGATGGAAGATATACAAACCCAACTCCTACAGAGAACACAGGTTCAGGTAGTGGACACCAACATAACACTTCAACTTTACAACCATATTTAACAATTATTTATATTATTAAAACTTAGGAGAAAAAATGGCATCAAAAGGAAAATGGACAATAGTATTTGAAGACAAACTAATCATAAAAAATTATGATGAAGGGGCTACTTTAGGTATAGGACATACTATTTTAGATAATGATTCATTTTGGAATGATGCTAAATTTTCTAATATTTGGGCAATTCAATATGGAACAACTGTTTCTAGTGATGAAGTAGAACATAAAGATACAACCCCACACAAATCTTATGCAGATGCTAATCTTGGAGACATAAGTCAATTTAGCTCTCTATGGGATGCAAAACATTTAGAAAAACTACAGGCTGAATGGGATAATGATGGTGTGTTAGATGAGACTTCTGAAGAAAAAATTGCAAGATTAGGTGCAAGACCTACTTCTTATACATCCAATTCAGTATAATCTTCTACAAATAAGGTAGAAGTATATCTTTTTAAATTAGGTACAGTACTTGCATGCTGTGAATGATAGTAGTCAGAAGGAAACATAACAGCTCTATTTTCTCTAAAACCAACATGAATATCCAATTTTTGATCTGTATAAAAAACAGTGCCATTAGTAACCGCAGTTGGACCCGATATCATAATTAAAATATTAATTTTTGCTGGAGTATTTTCATCAGTGTGTGGTTTAAAATGATCTAAATTTCTTAAATCAATACCAGAATTATCATTTACTTTTTTTATTTTAATTTTAAATTTTAATTCAGATTGTTTTGTAAAAAAATCTAATAATTCTTTGTTTCTTATTAAATTAAATCTACTCCCATAGTAAAATTCTTTAGTTTTTTCTGTAGCGTGATCAAAATAACGTGGGGTATAGAATGCTTTATTCAAAGCAAAGTCTTGAATTTTTTCTAAGTCTTCTTTTTTAAAAAAATCATTTATAATTTTAATCATTATTTAAGCATCATCCAAGATGTTAAAATGTATTTTTCGCCAGACAATGGTGGGTTTCCTCTGTGAAGATAGGGAAAACTAGCTGGCCAAATTACTACTCTACCTGTTTTAGGTTTTACTCTTTTTGAAAAATGTAAAAATTCTGTTTCTCCGCCTTCTTCTACATCATTTAAATATATAGAAAAAACAAAAGCTCTAGCTCCAAGGTCGTATCCTTTACCATGTTCTAAATGCCAAACATGATAGCCTTCAGTAGGAAGTGTTTTTTGAATTTTTAAACAAGTGTAGTGAAAAGGAACTTGAAATGCATGTTCAGCCCCTACGTTTAATGCATAATTTTTCCATACTAAATCAAAGTTATGAATTAATGTTTTTAAGTCTTCCCACCAAACTTCCATATTATTTGTTTCTGCAAAAAATTGTTGATCTTTTTTAGATAAAACAGATGCACCTTCTCCACCTATTCTGTTTACAGTTCGATCAAATTTACTTTGATTTTCAAAAAAATTTATAGCTTTTTTACAAAGGTCTTCGGGTATGTAGTTATCATATATACCAATAAAATTTTCTATTTTAGCTGTTTTTTCTTTTTCTTTATTCATTTATAAATACCTGTATTGTTTTTCTTGGTATCAACGGTTTAGTAACTGCTGATACCTTATGTAATATAGGAGTTTTTAAGATAAGTAAAGAGTTTCCTGTAATTGGTATGAACCCACTAAATCTACCATGAGCAAACATAAGTTCTCCACCAAACTTGTTATTCCATCTATTATTTAAATAATAAGTAACTCCGTACACATACCCATTATCATCATGCCAATTAATACCTGCACCATCTTTCATAGAATGTAGTACAAAATTAAAATTATTAGATTTTATTGAATGAAAAGAATTGTTTTGAAGTAATGTTTTTATTTTTTTTAATAAATATTGTTCACTATCAAATTGTGTTTTTTCAGTAAAATTTTTATGTCCATGTAATAAAATTTTTTGCCACTCATCTTCAACTGATTTTAAATTTATATTTTTATCTCTAAAAACTTGATGGTGTATTTCTTTATAAGTTTCGTAATCTAAAAAATTTTTTATGTAATATAGTTTATCTGGTATTTGAAATGCTAGGTTCATATCTTACTGTATAATAAATTTATAATGTCGGTTTATGTTTTCTTTAAATAATTTTAATCTGTCTTTTTGTATATCTATAAAAGCTTTTATAGATTTTTTATCTACTTTATTTTTAAAATTTAAAAATGTTTTAGATATATCTTGTTCCATAGATTCAATAGTCTTATCTGTTTGATCTTCTATATTTAAAATTTTTAATTTATTTTCACCGCATTTATGTAAAAAAATAATAAATGCTTCTTTTGTCCATAAATCTGTCACTAATAATTTTCCATTATTTTTTAATTTTTTATGTATATTTTGTAATGCTTTATCTTGATCATAGAAAAAGTGCATAGAACAGTTTAAAACTATAAAGTCAAAAAATGAATCTTTTAATTTACTTTGAAATATATCATCTTGTATATAATCACATTCTTTAAAATTTAGTTTTGCATAATCAATAAAAGAAGAGTCTATATCTATTCCTGTCACACTACATTGGTTAAAGTATTTTTTAATTGTATGTGTACCTCTTCCCCAACCACAACCTATATCTAAAACAGATTGATTATTTATTTCTATGTTTTTAAATAAATTTAAATAAGAAGTTATTTGATTAGGAAAGTCTAGATCTTCTTCTTTTAATTGTATTTCTTTATCTATCAATCCATGATTTTGTAACGGAGACCATTTATTATTTTTAACATATAAATTAAAAAATTCTTGATCAGATAAATTAAAATTCATTTTTCTTTCTAAAGACTGCCTCATAAACATACATGTACTCACCTTTCGCGTATGGACAGTAGTAAGGTATTTTAATTTTAAATTTATGAAACTTAAATTTAAAATGTTTTGTAAGGTAACCATCATATTTTTGTGGGACTGATCCAAAAAAAACTACTCTAGTATTGTATTTAATATTATTAAGAATTAATTTTAAAAATAATAAATTTCTTTTTCCTGGAGTAAACGACTGTTGTAGCTCACCACTTGGTGAATCATCAAAAAATATACAGTCAAATTTTTTATTTATAAAAGGTAGTCGTAGTTGCCACAATCCTTTTATAACATTCATTTTTTTATTTTTTTGTTTAACTTTCCATTTATGAAATTTTTTAATAACCCCTTCATCTTTTTCCATGACGGTATAGGATCTTAGTCTATATTTATTTATAGCTGTAGCAGAGTAAGCCATTCCAAAACCTATTTCTAAAACATCACCATGTGGTTTTAAAACTTCTACACATTTTTCCATATAAGGTTTTTCCCATGCCATCATTGCTGGAAAATTTCCATAGTTAGGGTCTAACATGTCTGCTTTAAAATTATTTTTTTGATATATCATTATATTAAAATATTTTTCCGTTTTGCCATTTCCATAAATGATGTGAGTTTAATATTTCATTATATACATAATAGTCTACTTCTAAATATTTACTAACTTCTTCTGGGTCAAGATCTAAATCTATCTTTTCTTCCTCTTTCTCTTTACTTACATTGATATGTTCAATTTTATCAAAATGCATTTTTAAAAATATAGAGAGGTCTTTTAGTTCTACATACCAATTAATATTAGTATTCATTAAATATGGAACCTGTGACGTGCTGTGATTAATATTTCCATGATTCATTGAAAAATTATTAATCTTTAAATTATGTAGAGAGTTATAACCAACCTCTTCAAGTTCTAGGCCTTGTCTTTTTAAATCGTATTTAAGTCCAGAAATAAATCTATTAAAAGGTTCTCTTATTACCGTCCACCTTACTTTTTCAAAATTAGTTTTTTTTGTAACAGTGGGGTTTAAATGTTTAATACATTCACGTACACTACTAGATCCATTTTTATGAATTAATAAATATTGAAAATTATCTGTTTCATAATATTCTATATTTTGAAATAACATTTTTCCTCCTTCATTATATTTCTAACATTATGTTTAGTGAAAACCTATTAGGGTTAATTATAGGTGCCACACCTCTGTGATATAGTTTACTTGGAAACAGAATTGCTTCTGATTCTATTGATTTGTGAAAAGTTATTTGATCATCTATTTTAAACTCTGTGCCACCATCATTATTATGTAGATTGTATATAATGGAAAATTTATTATCACCTTGAGTATCTATGTGAAACTGCATTATGCTTCCGGGGTGGTACCAGTTCCAATAAATTCTATTTATCTTTTTAAATTTCATAAAAGAATTACTTTCTATTATATCAAAAATAACTTGAGCATAGGTATTTAAAGTATCATCAATATAATAATCTCCTTTTTCATTATAGGTGACTGTTATAAAACCCGCATCTTTTTTATTTTTATCAATGTGATTGTTTTTATCATATCCAAAATACCAACCTTTTGATTTAAACAAAGTATTAAGTATACTTTCATTAGTATTTTTAGGTATGTTAGTGTTGATTTTTGTTATCATCTTTCTAAAAAACAATTTATACAATATCTAGTGCCTTTAGTTACAGGCTCTGTTCCATGAACCCATATGGGTTCAGCAGGAAATATCATCGCATCACCTGTTTTAAAAGATTCTTTTATTTGACCATCAAAGAATCTAAACTCTCCTCCTTCGTATTCTTCATTTAAATTTAAAGTACAGGAAGCTCTTTCTAATTCACTTATATCTGAATGGTCACCAATATAAGAGCCAACACCATATTTTAAAATTCTAACATTGCCGCTAGATTTAATTAATATATCATTAAAATCAGGACATATTTTTTTAGTTTTAATATGAAGAACATAGTTGGCTATCATTATAGCTATATATCTTTTTGCTTCATTTAAAGCGTATTCTATCTCGTTTGTGGGATTTTTTATGGCAGATAAATTTAAAGATTTAAAATTATCTTTTTCTATTTTAAGTGTCTTAAATTTGAGACTAGACTCAGATCCATATTCTTCACCAAATTTTTTTGGATGTTTTTCAAAAATATCTATTATTCTCTTACATACATCTTTAGAAACTAAGCCATTAATTCTATACTTTAAATCAGATATTTTATGGTCATAGCTCATATTTTATGTTACTTTCATTCTTTATAAAACTGATATATAAGCTATTATATGCTACAAAAATTAAATTTCAAGCCTGGTTTTAACAAACAAGATACAGAATCTGGTGCCGAGGGGCAATGGACAGATGGTGATTTTGTTAGATTTAGATATGGACTACCTGAAAAGATAGGTGGTTGGAATCAACTTACAGCTGCATCTAAAACATTACCTGGAGCAGCTAGAAAACAACATGCTTTTACTTCTTTTGCAGGTGAAAAATATACAGCTATTGGAACGTCACAAGGTTTATTCTTATACTATGGTAATGATTTTTTTGATATTACACCATTAGATACAGCTATCACAGGATGTACTATAACAACTGTTAATGGTTCAAACACTGTAACTATAAATAAAGGATCTCATGGTTTGGCTAAAGGAAGGTATGTAACCCTTTCAGCTGTTACAGTAACAGGTGCTTCAGATTATACACCAGCTGAATTACAACAAGTTTATGAAATATTAACTGTCCCTGATATAGACAAGTTTACAGTTCAAGCTTCAAGAGCAGAAGGAGGAACAGGTATGACTGCAGCGGGTGCAGCAACTGTTAATCCTTACGTTGAAGTAGGACCAACGTTTCAAACTGCAGGTTATGGTTGGGGAACTTATTTATGGGGAGATTCTACTTGGGGAACGGAACGAACAGTAAGTAACGTGATTCTGGATCCAGGCAACTGGAGTCTTGATAACTTTGGTGAAGTTCTTGTTGCAACTATATTTAATGGTAAAACTTTTACTTGGGACGCTGGAGCATCAGGACCTAGAGGTATAAGAGCTTCACAATCAACAACTAATTTTAACACAACAAACAATCCAACGGCTACAAGAATTTCTATTGTATCAGATAGAGATAGACACTTATTTCATTTAGGTACAGAAACAACTATAGGTGATCCTACAACACAAGACCCTATGTTTGTAAGATTTTCAAATCAAGAAGATTTAAATACATATGCACCGACAGCAACTAACACAGCCGGTACGTTTAGATTAGATACTGGTAATGAAATTAGAGCAGCTATACAAGGTAAAGATTATATCTTTGTATCAACTGATCTTGCAGCTTATGTAATTCAATTTGTTGGTCCACCTTTTACTTTTTCTGTTAGACAAGTTGGTACTAACTGTGGATGTATTGGTCAGCATGCTATGTCTTATGCTAATGGTGCAGTATGGTGGATGTCAGCGGAAGGTGGTTTTTTTGTATATGATGGTACAGTTAAGTCATTACCTTCACTTGTTGAAGACTTTGTATTTAGCACAGACGGAGATAACTTAGGTATTAATTTAAATTCAAGGGATGTTATTTATTCTTCACCTAATTCTTTATACACAGAAATAAATTGGTTCTATCCAAAAGATGGATCTGATCAAGTTGATAGATGCGTAACTTATAATTATTCAGAAAATGTTTGGACTACTTCATCGTTAGATAGAACTACTTATCAAGATCAAGGGGTGTTTAATGCTCCTTATGCAACTGACTATGTAGACACAGGAACACCTGTATTTCCAGATATATTAGGTATTACAAATTTATATGGAGCCAGTATTTATTATGCTCATGAAGTAGGAACCGATCAAGTTAATAGCTCAGGTACCACTTCTATAGATGCTTTTATTAGGTCTGGAGATTGGGATATTACTTCACGTAAGAGCGCCTTGGGTCAGGCAACAGGGGTTGCAGATTACAGAGGTGATGGAGAATACTTTATGTCTGTTAGAAGATTTATACCTGACTTTAAATACCAAACAGGTAATGCTCAAGTAACTTTATTTGTAAGTAGCTACCCAGATGATGTCGCTGTCAGCTCACCACTTGGGCCCTTTACAATCACTACTTCTACTGATAAAGTAGATACAAGAGCTAGAGGCAGATTAGTTTCTGTACAAATAGCCAACACAGCAGTAGGTGAGTCATGGAGATATGGCACACTTAGATTAGACGCACAACCAGACGGAAGAAGATAATGGCAATATATTTTGATGAAAATGGAAATTTAGTAGACACAGAGATAAATGAAAGCTCTAATGTTTTTATGGAAGATCCCACTGAAAATTTTTATCAACCAAGAATGGATATAAGTGCTACTCAAGATTTTTATCAACCAAGAATGGATGTGAGTGCTACTCAAGATTTTTACCAACCAAGAATGGATGTAAGTGCTACTCAAGATTTTTACCAACCAAGACAATTTGTTAACGCTCCTCAAAATTATTATCAACCTGACTTAACTTCAACAAAAGGTTTACCAACTTTAGATTTACAAAGCTTACCTGCAAATATGGGTGTAGCTAACGAAGCAGATGTTGAACAAGTAGATTCATTAACAGGTGAGAAAAAGTCAAGTGGTATTATGGATTTAATAATGAGTATAGCTCTACCAGGATATGGTTTTTTAAAAAACATAGGTAGTAGTTTTAAAGAAGATCCTAGAGCAACGGGTATAAAAAATTTCTATCGTCCATATGAAGGATTAACAAGTACGGGTTCTATAGCTTCAGGTATTATGAAAGGATACAACCCTGTATCTGGTGGTTTTTTAAATATGATTACAGGCGGTAAATTTGGTAAACCAACTAATTATGGTTTAGCAAGAGCTATGCAAAAAAGAATAGAAAATATAGTAGGAAGAAAAGCACCGCAGACAGATATTAGTAGAGCAAGAGTAGCAGAATTAAGAGACTTACAACGAGCAGAAATAAAAGATAGATCTGATAGAGGAGAGAGTTTAGGATCAATCGGTAGGTCTACTTTTACTGGACCAGGTATGTCATTTGAAAAAAGATCAGGTGGATCGTCTGGCAAAAAAGGAACTTCTTCAGAAAGAAATTACGGTGGTAGATAATGGCCAAGATTACTAATTACATACCTGAACCAAAAGAAGATTATGATGTAGATAATCAAAGACAGATTATGGAGTCTTTAAATACAATGAAACAACAACTTAATTTTTCTTTTCAACAAGACTTGAAAAACGAACTAGATACGTTTAATTACTTTTTATCATGACCATACAATATAAAAGTGCAGTATTTGATTTAACTACTACTAACTTAACTACAGTATTGACTATATCTACATCAGCAGTAGCTATTGTAAAGACCGTACAAGCTAGCCATCAGGATGCATCAAATGTGGATGCTGATTTATATTTAAAAAAATCTGGAGGTAGTGACGTAGAAGTAGGGCATGCACAGCTTAATAAAAGTATAGCAAATATGATTGTAAACACCTTGAATTTAGAAGCAGGAGATGTTATAAAGATGCAAGCAGATACAGCAAATGAAATAACAGGATTTGTTAGTTACGCACTTATAAACAGAGAGAATGAAAACGG